>Ga0207713_1001511_pt1 | contig 18343 bp, 10 predicted proteins | sample KBSS64metaG_FD_184404 | JGI IMG/M metagenome (GOLD analysis project Ga0207713, IMG submission 184404) | Switchgrass rhizosphere microbial communities from Kellogg Biological Station, Michigan, USA - KBS S6-4 metaG (SPAdes) (version 2) | ecosystem: Host-associated > Plants > Roots > Rhizosphere >... | reverse complement strand
GGAACGCCTGGCGATGCATCAAGCTTTCCAGGTCAAGGTCGGGTTGCTCGCTGACCAGTTCAAGGTCAAAACGGTAGGGCAGGCTGATGAATTCATCGCCCGTGAACTCACGTACCTTGAGATCACTGGGCACGCCGTCGAGAGTCAGGGTAAAGGCACTTTGATTGGCAGGAGCGAACATCCGGTGTTTCTCTGCGAGTAGTGGGTGGCCGATTCTGCACCAGCTGTTTGCCGAGCTGAGTGCGCTGCCGGCAAATCAGTAAATCCTTACATCCCAGGTGCCCAATTCTTCATGTCTCAAACGTCGAGCAACCGTCATGAGCGTGCTAGCGTTACGACCCGCCTCATCGGCATCACAACGGAAAAAAACATGGCCATCCGCTACGCAAAAATCGTTCTGACCCTTGCCCTGGCAGCCTTCGCCACACTCGTCGCCTTCAACAACATCACTGACTACGGCTCCAACTTCGCCTTCGTCAAACATGTGCTGAGCATGGACACCACCTTCCCCGGCAACGCCGCGATGTATCGCGCCATCACCACCCCATGGCTGTGGCACGGTGCATATTGGCTGATCATCGTCGGTGAAGCCCTGACGGCCGTCCTGCTGGCGCGTGGCGCACTGGCCTTGTGGCGGGCTCGTCGTGCTACTGGCACCGAATTCAACCTCGCAAAGAAATGCGCAGTTGCAGGACTGACTCTCGGTTTTGTCGTGTGGTTCTTCGGATTTATGGTGATCGGCGGCGAGTGGTTCCTGATGTGGCAATCCCATCAGTGGAACGGTCAGGAAGCTGCGTTCAAGTTTTATATGGCGATCCTGGGTGTGCTGATTTTTCTCAACCAGCCGGACACTGACCACGACTGAAAAACCACGAATTCGAAATCGGTGGATGCCCTTTCACAAACTACTGTCAGATAGCTGACGGTAGCTTGTAGCCCTTTTCCCAAAGTATATAAACCGCCTCACATTCAACGCTCACAGTCACAAGGCGAGCCCTTAAATTGCGGTGCCATCTCCCTTCGGAAAGGACCGCATACATGGCATGCAACAACCATCACGCCCTGAATACTCCCATCATCCATAAAGACTGCTGAGGACGCCCCAATGCCTCAGCCCTATGCATTCATCAATGAACGGCAACAAACCCCAGTGGAACTCAAGACCAGGTTGCGCTTGGGCAAACACGCGCAGGCCAAGTTCGACGTACTTAACAGCCACATTCGCAATGTTGTTGTTCTACCCGGCCAGTTGGTGATCATAGGCGATGACTCGACGGCGGCCTGTACCCTGGAAGAGTCCCGCCTGATGAGCGCCGCCTGGAATATTCGACATAGCGTTATGGCCGAAGGCGGCGATGCCTTCGCCCTGCACAACTACGACCTGCTGCAAAAAATACTGGGCCACGCCTCGCTCGGAATAGGCACGGCGGGTGATGCCTGGAGTCGGCATTTGCAGGACATTGTTAAAACGCTCGAAGACATTGATGTGCTGCATAAACAGTCGCTGCGCCAAGGTGGCGGCGCCGTACGGAACGACTTCCTGGCTCGACGCCAGACCCTGTTCGCCAAACTGGAAGCACAAATGCGCGGCTTTGCACGTTATGGCACTCACTTGCGCAATGAGGGATCGATCAAGAAAATGCTCGGCATATCCACCCGAAGCTATCTGCATACCGGGGAAATCAACCGATATGCCGAAACGATTGCGCGGGTTTCAAAGACCGCCAAGCTGCTGAAAAACGGAACCCCGCTGGGAATTGCGCTGAGCACCACGGCGTCGGCGCTGGAAATCAGGGAGGCTTGCTCTACAGGGAGGGAAGAGCAGTGCAGGAAAGCGAAATATGTGGAGGTGGGAAAGTTGGCGGGAGGGGTGGCGGGCGGCGTAGTGGCGGGTGCTGCTGGATCAACGCTATGTCTTGCCATATTGCTTCCCGCCACCGGCCCTGGCTCTTTAGCTTGCTTATTGATAGGCGGAGGAGTTGGTGGGGCGACAGGGGGACATTACGTCAGCATCGGTGGCGAAAAGGCAGGAGAGCTGTTGTATGAATATTGATTACTTTTTAAATCTCCCTGCAGAGTCCTTGATTGTAATCAGCTCATTCCTGCTGATAATCATTGCCAACATTCTCGGCATATTCTTGTGCTACCGAAAGCTTGAGACTATGGAAATCCTCTTAAACAGAAGTCGCCTGGTGACCTTCCACAGCGGCTATTGGGGAACCTCTCCACGAGAAAGAATGATGAGACTTTGTGCAGTGTACGTAGCCGTTGCACTCCCCAGGCTAAATGCACGGCGTGGTGCTGTAGACCTTCAGCAGGTACAAGCATTTCCGCGCAATACCAAACTTCTGCTACACACAACGGTTCTTGTTGGCATGACCGGCCTGCTAGGAATGATCGTTGTTTATTTTGACTGACCAGCAGCGGTGAAAAAAAACGGCCCGTCATCCAAAGATGCGGGCCGTTTTCACCTCAGCGGGCATTCAAGCCCCCGCCGATTACTTGTTGAGGTTGTAATCCGCCTCGGCCGCGTCAAACCGCTGAAGCATGCCAGCCGTCGGAGCGCCCAGCTTGCTCACGAAGTAGATCGCCAGGCTGGCAAAGATGAAGCCCGGGATGATTTCGTACAGGCCCAACAGGTTGAAGTGCTTCCACACGATCACGGTGATCGCCCCCACCAGGATGCCGGCCAGTGCGCCATTACGCGTCATGCCTTTCCACAGGACCGAGATCAGCACCACAGGACCGAACGCAGCACCGAAACCGGCCCAGGCGTAGCTCACCAGGCCCAGTACGCGGTTTTCCGGGTTGGCGGCCATGGCGATGGCGATCAGCGCCACCAGCAGCACCATGGCACGACCGACCCATACCAGCTCGACCTGGGAGGCGTTTTTACGCAGGAAAGTTTTGTAGAAGTCTTCGGTCAGGGCGCTGGAGCACACCAGCAACTGGCAGCTCAGGGTACTCATCACGGCAGCCAGGATGGCCGACAGCAGCACACCGGCAATCCATGGGTTGAACAGCAGCTTGGCCAGCTCGATGAACACACGCTCGTGGTTCTCGGTCACGGGACCGGCGACTTCCGGGTGCGCCGAGAAGTAGGCGATACCGAAGAAGCCCACCGCTACGGTGCCGCCCAGGCACAGGATCATCCAGGTCATGGAGATGCGACGGGCATTGGCAATCGATTTCACCGAATCCGCCGCCATGAAACGCGCGAGGATGTGCGGCTGACCGAAGTAACCCAAGCCCCAGCCCATCAGCGAAATGATGCCGATGAAGGTGGTGTTTTTCAGCATGTTGAAGTTGTCAGGGTTCTGCGCTTCGATCGCCAGGAAGGTGGTGTCGACGCCACCGGTGGCCAGCAGCACGATGATCGGCGTGAGCAGCAGGGCGAAGATCATCAGCGTGGCTTGTACGGTGTCAGTCCAGCTCACCGCCAGGAAACCACCCACGAAGGTGTAGGCAATCGTCGCGGCAGCACCGGCCCACAGCGCAGTCTCGTAGGACATGCCGAAGGTGCTTTCAAACAGGCGGGCGCCGGCAACGATGCCGGAAGCGCAGTAGATGGTGAAGAACACCAGGATCACCACCGCAGAGATGATCCGCAGCAGGCCGCTTTTATCTTCGAAACGGCTGGAGAAGTAATCCGGCAGGGTCAGGGCGTCGCCGTTGTGCTCGGTCTGCACTCGCAGGCGACCGGCAACAAACAGCCAGTTCAGGTAGGCACCGACGATCAGGCCGATGGCGATCCAGCTTTCCGACAGGCCAGACATGTAGATCGCGCCGGGCAAGCCCATCAGCAACCAGCCGCTCATGTCCGAGGCGCCGGCCGAGAGCGCGGTGACCACGCTGCCGAGGCTGCGACCGCCGAGGATGTAGTCGGAAAGGTTGTTGGTGGAGCGATAGGCCATGAAGCCGATCAGCACCATGGCAGCGATATAGATCACAAATGTGATCAGGGTAGGATTACTTACGCTCATTGAGTTACGCCCTGGCATTGTTTTTATGTAGCGGCGGTCTGTCCGGACGGCCACCCACTTAGCTAGTGGATAGACGAAGCCTGGCGCCGCGCATTTATGACTGACGTTTCCCCAGGAAAGCCATCAGCCGATGAACCGTCCGTAAGAGGTTGCACCTTGGGCGCGAATGCTATTCAACAAAGCAAATAAGGTGCAACCAGTTTCTTGAGAATAAGTTGCACCTTGATGTTTTTTGCGAAAAACACTGTGTTTTTGCTCCTTTTCGGAGCAAGCGCAGCCAAAGTCAGAAGCAAATGCACCAAGGCGCAGCCGATTCGGCTGCGCCGATAATTTTTCCCGATCAGCATCAAAAATTTCATGGATAAAAAGGGTTGCACCCGGTTGCACCTCTCACGGCGCGAAGCTAATCTTGCCGCCAGCTGATGCCACGCAGTAGTGGCACCCATGAGGATAAAAAGATGGCTACGACCACCCTTGGGGTCAAACTTGACGACCCGACCCGCGAGCGCCTGAAGGCGGCCGCGACCTCCATTGATCGCACGCCGCACTGGCTGATCAAGCAGGCGATTTTCAATTACCTGGAGAAACTCGAGGGTGGTGCAACCCTGGCCGAGCTCAACGGCCTGGGCAGCAAGGACGCAGAAGAAGCCGGCGAGGTCCAGACCGACCACGCCCACCAGTGCTTCCTGGAGTTCGCCGAGAGCATCCTGCCGCAATCGGTACTGCGCGCGTCGATCACCGCCGCTTACCGTCGCCCGGAACCGGAAGTGGTACCGATGCTGATCGAGCAGGCCCGTCTGCCCGCAGCAATGGCCGAAGCCACCAACAAGCTCGCCTCTTCGATTGCCGAGAAACTGCGCAATCAGAAAAGCGCCGGCGGCCGTGCAGGCATCGTCCAGGGCTTGCTGCAAGAATTTTCCCTGTCGTCCCAGGAAGGCGTAGCGCTGATGTGCCTCGCCGAAGCGCTGCTGCGCATCCCGGACAAAGGCACCCGCGATGCACTGATCCGCGACAAGATCAGTACCGGCAACTGGCACCCGCATTTGGGCAACAGCCCGTCGCTGTTCGTCAACGCCGCCACTTGGGGCTTGCTGCTGACCGGTAAACTGGTCGCCACCCATAACGAAGCCGGCCTGACGTCGTCCCTGAGCCGCATCATTGGCAAAAGCGGCGAGCCGATGATCCGCAAGGGCGTCGACATGGCCATGCGCCTGATGGGCGAGCAGTTCGTCACCGGCGAAACCATCGCCGAGGCCTTGGCCAACGCGAGCAAGTTCGAAGCCAAGGGTTTCCGCTATTCCTACGACATGCTCGGTGAAGCCGCACTCACCGAACACGACGCCCAGAAGTACCTGGCCTCGTACGAACAAGCCATCCACTCGATCGGCAAAGCATCCCACGGTCGTGGGATTTATGAAGGTCCGGGCATCTCCATCAAGCTTTCGGCCCTGCACCCGCGTTACAGCCGTGCGCAGTACGAGCGCGTGATGGACGAGTTGTACCCGCGCCTGCTGTCGCTGACCCTGCTGGCCAAGCAATACGACATCGGTTTGAACATCGACGCCGAAGAAGCCGATCGCCTGGAGCTGTCGCTCGACCTGCTGGAACGCCTGTGCTTCGAGCCGCAACTGACGGGCTGGAACGGTATCGGCTTCGTGATCCAGGCTTACCAGAAGCGTTGCCCGTATGTGATCGACTACGTTATCGACCTGGCACGCCGCAGCCGCCATCGCCTGATGATCCGCCTGGTAAAAGGCGCGTACTGGGACAGCGAAATCAAGCGCGCCCAGGTCGAAGGCCTGGAAGGCTATCCGGTGTACACCCGCAAGGTGTACACCGACGTTTCCTACATTGCCTGTGCACGCAAACTGCTCTCGGTTCCGGAAGTTATCTACCCGCAGTTCGCTACCCACAACGCTCACACCTTGTCGGCGATTTACCATATTGCCGGTCAGAACTATTACCCCGGCCAGTACGAGTTCCAATGCCTGCACGGCATGGGCGAACCTCTGTACGAGCAGGTTGTAGGCAAGGTCTCCGAAGGCAAGCTGAACCGTCCGTGCCGCGTGTACGCACCGGTCGGCACTCACGAAACGCTGCTGGCTTACCTGGTGCGTCGTCTGCTGGAAAACGGCGCCAACACTTCGTTCGTCAACCGCATCGCCGACCAATCCATCTCGATCCAGGAGCTGGTGGCCGATCCAGTGGCCAGCATCGAGCAGATGGCGACGCAGGAAGGCGGCTTCGGCCTGCCGCACCCGCGTATCCCACTGCCCCGCGACCTGTATGGTGCCGAGCGCGCCAACTCCGCCGGTATCGACCTGGCCAACGAACACCGTCTGGCGTCGCTGTCCTGCGCCTTGCTGGCCACCGCTCACAACAACTGGAAAGCCGCGCCGATGCTCGGCTGCGCTTCCAGCAATGAAGCGGCCGCACCGGTGTTGAACCCGTCGGATCTGCGTGACGTGGTCGGCCATGTGCAGGAAGCAACTGTCGAAGACGTCGACAACGCGATCCAGTGCGCCCTGAACGCTGCGCCCATCTGGCAGGCCACCCCGCCCGCCGAACGCGCCGCGATCCTGGAACGTGCCGCCGACCTGATGGAAGGCGAGATCCAGCCACTGATGGGCCTGCTGGCCCGTGAAGCCGGCAAGACCTTCGCCAACGCCATCGCTGAAGTGCGCGAAGCCGTGGACTTCCTGCGTTACTACGCAGTGCAGGCCCGCAACGATTTCACCAACGATGCCCACCGCCCGCTGGGCCCGGTGGTGTGCATCAGCCCGTGGAACTTCCCGCTGGCGATCTTCAGTGGCCAGGTCGCTGCTGCACTGGCCGCCGGTAACCCGGTGCTGGCCAAGCCTGCCGAGCAAACACCATTGGTGGCCGCACAAGCCGTGCGCCTGTTGCTGGAAGCCGGGATTCCGGAAGGCGTGCTGCAACTGCTGCCGGGCCAGGGCGAAACCGTCGGTGCTCGCCTGGTGGGTGATGATCGCGTCAAGGGCGTGATGTTCACCGGCTCCACCGAAGTCGCGCGTCTGCTGCAACGCAACGTCGCCGGCCGCCTGGATGCACAGGGTCGCCCGATTCCGCTGATCGCCGAAACCGGTGGCCAGAACGCGATGATCGTCGACTCCTCGGCACTCACCGAACAAGTGGTGATCGACGTAGTGTCCTCGGCCTTCGACAGTGCCGGCCAACGTTGCTCGGCCCTGCGCGTGCTGTGCTTGCAGGAAGATTCTGCTGATCGTGTGATCGAAATGCTTAAAGGTGCCATGGCTGAATGCCGCCTCGGCAACCCGGAGCGCCTGTCGGTGGACATTGGCCCGGTGATCGACGCCGAAGCCAAGGCTGGCATCGAGAAACATATCCAGGCCATGCGCGACAAAGGCCGCAACGTTTACCAGGTCGCGATTGCCGATAGCGAAGAGATCAAGCGCGGCACGTTCGTGATGCCAACCCTGATCGAACTGGAAAGCTTCGACGAACTGCAACGGGAGATCTTCGGCCCGGTGCTGCACGTGGTGCGCTACAAGCGCAAAGAGATCGACCAGCTTATCGGCCAGATCAACGCCTCCGGCTACGGCCTGACCCTGGGCGTGCACACCCGTATCGACGAGACCATCGCCAAGGTGATCGACAACGTCCATGCCGGTAACGTCTACGTTAACCGCAACATTGTGGGTGCCGTGGTCGGCGTGCAGCCGTTCGGCGGCGAAGGTTTGTCGGGTACCGGCCCTAAAGCCGGCGGTCCGCTGTACCTGTACCGCCTGCTGTCGACCCGCCCTACGGATGCCATCGAGCAATCCTTCGTGCGCGGTGATGCTGTGACAGCACCGGATGTTCGCCTGCGGGATGCCATGAGCAAGCCTCTGACTGCCCTGCAAGCCTGGGCCGACAGCAACAAGCTCAGCGACTTGAGCGCCCTGTGCGTGCAGTTCGCCGCGCAATCCCAAAGCGGTATCACCCGCCAACTGGCCGGCCCGACCGGCGAGCGCAACAGCTACGCCATCCTGCCCCGCGAGTACGTGTTGTGCCTGGCGGAAGTGGAAGGCGACCTGCTGACGCAACTGGCAGCGGTACTCGCAGTCGGCGGCTCGGCGGTATGGCCGGAAACTGAACTGACCAAGGCCGTGTTCGCACGTTTGCCGAAGGAGCTTCAGGCGAAGGTCAAGCTGGTGGCTGACTGGACCAAGGATGAAACCGTGTTTGATGCCGTACTGCATCACGGCGATTCCGACCAACTGCGCGGGGTTTGCCAGCAAGTGGCCAAGCGTGGCGGGGCGATTGTCGGGGTTCACGGTTTGTCTTCGGGCGAAACCGGGATTGCCCTGGAGCGTCTGGTGATCGAGCGGGCGTTGAGCGTCAACACCGCTGCGGCGGGCGGCAACGCCAGCCTGATGACTATCGGCTAACTGAAGAAACGCGGTCAAAATGTGGGAGCGGGCTTGCTCGCGAATGCGGAGTGTCAGTCACCGGATGTACTGACTGATCCACCGCATTCGCGAGCAAGCCCGCTCCCACATTGACCGCGTTCCACCTTCGGGCCGCGTTTTGCCCCTCCATCACCCAGATCAATCTTGCTATCCAGCCTCTATTTGCGCACTTAGACTCGGCCCATTCCCACACAGGTAAGCCGCCATGTCCGAGACGCTGCTCAGTTCCCGCAATCTGGCTTTCGAGCTGTACGAAGTCCTCGATGCCGAGGGCCTGACCCAGCGCGAGCGGTTTGCCGAACACAACCGTGAAACCTTCGACGCCGCCATCGGCACCGCCCGCAGCATTGCCGAGAAGTTTTTCGCCCCGCATAACCGCAAAGGCGACGAGAACGAACCCCGCTACGAGAACGGTCAGGCGATTCTGATTCCTGAAGTGAAACCGGCGGTGGATGCCTTCCTTGAAGCCGGCTTTCTCAACGCTGCCCGCAGCTTCGAAGCCGGCGGCATGCAACTGCCCACCCTGCTCTCCCAGGCGTGTTTCGCCCACTTCCAGTCGGCCAACGCCGCATCCACGTCCTACCCGTTCCTGACCATGGGCGCCGCCAACCTGATCGAGAGCTTCGGCACCGAGGAGCAGAAACAACGCTTCCTGCAACCCATGATCGAAGGCCGCTTCTTCGGCACCATGGCCTTGACCGAGCCCCACGCGGGTTCGTCGCTGTCGGATATTCGTACCCGCGCAGAGCCGGCAACTGACGGCAGCTATCGCCTCAAGGGCAACAAGATCTTCATCTCCGGCGGCGATCACCCGCTGTCGGAAAACATCGTGCACATGGTGCTGGCCAAGCTGCCGGACGCGCCTGCCGGGGTGAAGGGCATTTCGCTGTTTATCGTGCCCAAATTCCTGGTCAACGACGACGGCAGCCTGGGCAAGCGCAACGATGTGCTGCTGGCCGGGCTGTTTCACAAGATGGGTTGGCGCGGCACCACCTCCACCGCGTTGAATTTCGGCGATAACGGCGAGTGTGTCGGCTACCTGGTGGGCAAACCGCACCAAGGCCTGAGCTGCATGTTCCAGATGATGAACGAAGCGCGGATCGGCGTGGGTATGGGCGCGGTGATGCTCGGTTACGCCGGCTACCTGTACTCCCTGGAATACGCCCGCGAGCGCCCGCAAGGCCGCCTGCCGGACAGCAAGGACCCGAACACTGCGCCGGTGTCGATCATCCAGCACGCCGACATCAAGCGCATGCTGTTGACCCAAAAAGCCTACGTGGAAGGTGCCTTCGACCTTGGCTTGTACGCCGCACGCCTGTTCGATGACACCACCACCCTGGATACCGAAGCGGCGCGCAAACAGGCCCACGAACTGCTGGACCTGCTGACGCCTATCGTCAAATCCTGGCCGTCGGAGTTTTGCCTTAAAGCCAACGAACTGGCGATCCAGATCCTCGGCGGCCATGGCTACACCCGTGAATACCCGGTGGAACAGTACTACCGCGACAACCGCCTGAACCCGATCCATGAAGGCACCCACGGCATTCAGTCGCTGGATTTGCTCGGGCGCAAGCTGGCGCAGAACGGCGGTGCGGGCTTGAAACAACTGATTCGCCTGATCGCCGAGACCGGCGCGCGGGCACAGGAATACCCGTCGCTGACGGCCCTGCGGGAACCGCTGGAACAACTGGTAACGCGCCTGCAAGCAGTCACCCTCGGCCTGCTGACGGATCTCGCCCAAGGCAAGGTCAACAGCAGCCTGGCGAATTCGGCGCTGTACCTGAAAGTGTTCGGGCATACGGTGATTGGCTGGCGCTGGCTGGAACAGGCGATTCGCGCTGAGGAAGGGCTGGCCAAGGGCAATGCTGCCGATGTCGCCTTCTATAAGGGCAAGCTCCAGGCCGCCCGGTACTTCCTGACGTGGGAAATACCGGGCTGCCATCATGAACTGGCGATTCTCGAGGCACGCGATGACACGTGCCTGGGGATGCAGGATGAGTGGTTCTAAGGCTGTCCGATCGCCTTGGAAATCACTTCGACCGTGGCGCTGACTTGCTCTTGGTAACGGTCGAGTTCCTGCTGGTGGTGCTTTTGCATTTCGATCTGCTCGGCGCACAGGTTCAGCGCCGCCAGCACCAATAGCTTGTCACCGATCAGCGTCGGGTACTTTTTCTTGGTGGTGGCCAGGGATGCCTTGAGCATCGTCACGGCGCTCATCAGGGTGTTGTCTTCCCCTTCCGGAGCCTTGATCGAGTAATCCTCACCGAGAATCGAAACGACCTTTATCCCTTCATTCATGCGCTGACAGGACCTGCGCTCACACGCTCAACCAACGCCTGGATACGAGCTGCAGTGGCGCCCTGCTTCTCTTCCTGTTCCATCAGGTTCAGCTGCAGGCTGTCGTTTTCATCCTTGGCGCGAGCCAGTTCGGCCTTGAGGGATTCGTTGGTGCCCAGCAGATCCTGGTTCTGCTGTACCAGGTCACTGACCAGTTGTTCCAATTGGCTGAGGGATGCTTCTAACATTTTGATTTCTCGGGCTTTTTCAAAGGGCGGTGACGATAAAGAAAAATCACCTCGGATGCCAGGGTTATCCCCGGCGCGGGGCCTTGATTTTACAGGGCAGGCCACGCTTTCGAGCCTTAGTGACTGCATTTATGGCATCTGGTTCCTGAATCCCGTCGGACCGTCCCGCTCTGCGACAAAAGCGCGCACCCCCTCAAGACTTTAGTCGTATGACCGATAGGTCATGGACACCCCGCCCAAACCCCGCATGGATCGCGCTTCTCCCCAGGATCACAGCATGTCTCTTCGTAATATGAATATCGCGCCGCGGGCCTTCCTCGGCTTCGCGTTGATTGGCGCGCTGATGTTGTTTCTCGGCGTGTTCGCGTTGAACCAGATGAGCAAGATTCGCGCGGCGACGGAAGACATCACCCTGAGCAGCGTGCCGAGCATTCGCGCCCTGGACGAGTTCACCCAGCTGACCCTGCGCCTGCGGGTGCTGTCCTATCGCCTGCTGACCAACCGCGAGCCCGACGTCCAGCAAAAGACCCTCGAAGCGTTTGATGTGCGCAATCAGCAGATTCGTACCGCCCAGGCGGTCTACGAGAAGCTGATCGACAGCAGCGAAGAGCGTGCTGCCTATGACGAGTACGTGCGTCTTTTGGGCCAGTACCACCAGATCGAAGAGCGCATGAAGAGCCTGTCCCGGGCCAACCAGATGGACGAGCTGCGCACCCTGCTGAACACCGAACTGCTGAGCAACTCGGAGCAGGTCAACGCCGTGCTGAACCGCCTGCTGGACATCAATAACAAGATGGCCACCGCCACCAACCAGCAAGCCGCCGACCAGTACGACATGGCGTTTGAGCTGGTGGTGATCCTGCTGATCCTGGCCACGGCGCTGACCATGCTGTTCGCCTGGTTGCTGACCCGCAGCATCACCCTGCCGATCGCCCAGGCCCTGGACGCCGCCGAAGAAATTGCCGAAGGCAACCTGACGCGTCCGATCAAGGTCGAAGGCAACGACGAAGCCGGCCGACTGCTGTTGGCGATGGCCAAGATGCAGGACAAGTTGAAGGACACCTTGCAGCGCATCGCCGGCTCGGCCACCCAGTTGGCTTCCGCAGCGGAAGAGCTGAACGCCGTGACCGACGAAAGCGCCCGTGGCCTGACCCAGCAAAACAACGAAATCGAACAAGCCGCCACGGCGGTGAACGAGATGACCAGTGCGGTTGAAGAAGTGGCCCGCAACGCGGTCAGCACCTCCGAAGCTTCGAAAAACGCCACCTCCTCGGCCGGCGATGGCCGTGACCTGGTGCAGGAAACCGTCGGCGCCATCGAGCGCATGAGCAGTGACGTGCAAGCCACCGCGACCTTGATCGGCAACCTGGCGGAAGAGTCCCGGGACATCGGCAAGGTGCTGGACGTGATTCGTGGCCTGGCCGACCAGACCAACCTGCTGGCCCTGAACGCAGCGATTGAAGCGGCGCGTGCCGGTGAAGCCGGGCGTGGTTTTGCGGTGGTGGCGGATGAAGTACGGGCCCTGGCCCATCGCACCCAGCAGTCCACCAGCGAGATCGAGCGGATGATCGGCAGCATTCAGGCCGGTACCGAGCATGCGGTGAATTCAATGCGTAACAGCACCGAACGCGCAGAGTCGACGCTGAATATCGCCAAGGGTGCGGGGATGTCGCTGGATACCATCAATACCGCCATCGTTGAAATCAACGAGCGCAACCTGGTGATCGCCAGTGCCGCTGAAGAGCAGGCGCAGGTGGCGCGGGAAGTGGATCGCAACCTGGTGAACATTCGTGATTTATCGGTGCAATCGGCAACCGGCGCCAGCCAAACGAGTGCGGCGAGCGGCGAGCTGTCGCGGTTGGCGGTGGATTTGAACGGGATGGTGGGGCGGTTCAGGCTCTAAATGTGGGAGCGGGCTTGCTCGCGAAAGCGGTGGATCAGCTGTGCATAAGGCGACTGACACACCGCATTCGCGAGCAAGCCCGCTCTCACATTGAATATGCGCCAGCCATTCAAAACCTTTTTGACAGCACAGCAATTCAACAGGTTAGAATCGCTGGCACGCAGACTGCATGGTCAGTTTGCGCCTCGTCTTTCCCGCTCATGGAGTACTGCCTTTGAATGCGACGACCATCAACAGCCTGTTCTTGATCGGCGCGTTGCTGGTAGGTGCGAGCATTCTGGTGAGTTCTCTTTCGTCCCGCCTGGGCATCCCGATCTTGGTGATCATCCTGGCCGTGGGCATGATCGCCGGCGTCGACGGCGGCGGCATCATCTTCGACAACTACCCGACCGCCTACCTCGTGGGCAACCTCGCCCTGGCGGTGATCCTGCTCGATGGCGGCTTGCGAACACGGGTGGCGAGTTTTCGCGTGGCTCTCTGGCCCGCGCTGTCCCTGGCGACGGTCGGGGTACTGATCACCACCGGCCTCACCGGCATGGCGGCCGCCTGGCTGTTCAACCTCAACATCATTCAAGGCCTGCTGATCGGCGCCATCGTCGGCTCCACGGACGCCGCAGCGGTGTTCTCGCTGCTGGGCGGCAAGGGCCTGAACGAACGGGTTACCGCCAGCCTGGAAATCGAATCCGGCAGCAACGACCCGATGGCGGTGTTCCTCACCGTCACCCTGATCGACATGCTCGCCAGCGGCCAGACCGGCCTGCACTGGAGCCTGCTGGGCCACCTGATCCGCGAGTTCGGCATCGGCGGCATCATTGGCCTGGGCGGCGGCTGGTTGATGCTGCAGATGGTCAACCGGATCAACCTGGCCAACGGCCTGTACCCGATCCTGGTGATTTCCGGCGGCCTGTTCGTGTTTGCCCTGACCAACGCCTTGCACGGCAGCGGCTTCCTCGCGGTGTACCTGTGCGGTTTGGTGATCGGCAACCGCCCGGTGCGCAGCCGGCATGGCATTTTGCATATGCTCGACGGCATGGCCTGGCTCGCGCAGATCGGCATGTTCCTGGTGCTGGGCCTGCTGGTCACGCCCCACGATCTGCTGCCCATCGCGCTGCCAGCCCTGGGCCTGGCGCTGTGGATGATTCTCTTCGCGCGGCCACTGTCGGTGATCGTCGGCCTGCTGCCGTTCAAGGCCTTCCACGGTCGAGAGAAAGCCTTTATCGCCTGGGTCGGCCTGCGCGGCGCGGTCCCGATCATTCTGGCGGTGTTCCCGCTGATGGCCGGCCTGCCCCACGCACAGCTGTACTTCAACCTGGCGTTCTTTATCGTGCTGGTATCGCTGCTGGTGCAGGGTACGAGCCTGCCATGGGTCGCCAAACTGTTGAAGGTGACAGTACCGCCCGAGCCTGCGCCAATCTCCCGGGCGGCCCTGGAAGTACACGTCACCAGCGAGTGGGAGCTGTTCGTCTACCGCCTGGGCGCCGAGAAATGGTGCATCGGCGCCGCCCTTCGGGAGCTGAAAATGCCCGAGGGCACACGGATCGCTGCGCTGTTTCGTGGCCAGCAACTGCTCCATCCGTCGGGTAGTACGGTGCTGGAAGTCGATGATTTGCTCTGCGTGATCGGCCATGAACACAACTTGCCGGCCCTCGGCAAACTGTTCAGCCAGGCACCCCAACGGGGCCTCGACCTGCGCTTCTTCGGCGACTTCGTTCTGGAAGGCGACGCCCAGCTGGGCGCGGTTTCGGCGCTGTACGGGCTCAAGCTCGAGGGCATCGACCCGGACATGCCACTGAGTCGTTTCATCACCCAGAAAGTCGGCGGGGCACCCGTGGTCGGCGACCAGGTGGAATGGAACAACACCATTTGGACCGTCGCGGTCATGGACGGGAACAAGATCGGCAAAGTCGGCGTCAGATTCCCCGAAGGAAGTCGCCCGGGCCCCGGACTCTTCCTCTAAACTGCGGGGCGACGGCGCGCCAGTCGATGTCGGGACGCCCCCTATTTATCACCTTGCTCGACCGGTCTCTATGACAACCCTGCGCACTTTTCTCGCTACTGCCCTGCTTGGCCTGACTCTCTGCGTCGGCACCGTACACGCTGCCGACCCGCCCAGCATCGACTCCGTCCAGCAAACCCTGGACAAGCTGCCAGACCGCAAGCTGCCCGACGCCGACATGAAAGCGCTGCAAAGCATCCTGCAGCAGACCCTCACCTTCCTCGGCAACCAGCAGGATTACCAACAGCGCCTGGTCGACCTCAAGCGCCAGTTGGAAAACGCACCGCGCCAGAGCGCCGAGAACCAGCGCGAGCTGACCCGGCTCAAAGCTACCAAGGTGATTCCGGTCGCCCAGCGCTACGCCACCTTGCCGGTGCCGCAGCTTGAACAACTGCTGGTGCAGCGCACCACCCAGCAAGGCGACCTGCAAAAGGAACTGGCCGACGCCAACAGCCTGAGCATCGCCGCCCAGACCCGCCCGGAACGCGCCCAGACCGAAATCAGCAGCAGCCAGACGCGCATCCAGCAAATCAACTCGATCCTCAAGGCCGGCAAAGACAATGGCAAGGCCCTCAGCGGTGACCAGCGCAACCAGCTGAACGCCGAGCTGGCCGCCCTCAACGCGCTGATTCCATTGCGCCGCCAGGAGCTGGCCGGCAACAGCCAACTGCAAGACCTGGGCAACAGCCAACACGATCTGGTATTGGAAAAAACCGCGCGCCTGGAGCAGGAAATCCAGGACCTGCAAACCCTGATCAACCAGAAACGACTGGCCCAGTCCCAGGAAACCGTGACCCAGCAGTCCATCGAAGCCCAAAAGGCCGGTGGCAGCAGCCTGCTCGCCACGGAAAGCGCCGCCAACCTGAAACTGTCCGACTACCTGCTCAAAAGCACCGACCGGCTCAACGAACTGACCCAGAAAAACCTGCAAACCAAGCAGCAACTGGACAGCGTGACCCAAAGCGACTCGGCGCTGGACGAACAGATCAACGTACTCAAGGGCAGCCTGCTGCTGTCCAAGATCCTCTACAAACAGAAGCAGGCCCTCCCGCGCCTGACCGTGGACCGCGACCTGGCAGATGACATCGCCAACATTCGCCTGTACCAGTTCGAGGTCAATCAACAGCGCGAACTGATCAGCACCCCGAGCACCTACGTCGACAACCTGCTGGCCAGTCAACCGGCCGACCAGATCACACCCCAACTGCGCCGCACCCTGCTGGAACTGGCGATCACCCGCAGCGACTTGCTGGAGCGCCTCAGCCGCGAGCTGAGCGCACTGCTCAACGAATCCATCACCCTGCAACTGAACCAGAAACAACTGCTGAGTACCGCCAGCACGTTGCGGGCGACCCTCGACGAGCAGATGTTCTGGATTCCCAGCAACAAGCCGCTGGACACCGAATGGCTGGAAACCGTACCGGCGCACCTGAGCAAGCAGGTCACGACCTTGCCTTGGGCTTCCAGCGTCAGCGAACTGTATGACGGCCTGACCCAGCGCCCGCTGCTGTTCCTGCCCCTGCTGCTGTTGATCGGCGCGCTGCTGTGGCGTCGTAGCTACCTGTATGAGCGCCTGAAAAAAATCCACCAGGACATCGGCCACTTCAAACGCGACAGCCAATGGCACACGCCGGTAGCGATCCTGGTGAATATCGCCCTGGCGATGCCGGTGGCCCTGGGCCTGGCGCTGTGCGGTTATGCGTTGCAGATCGACGCCCGCGGGCAAAACGCCAACCTCGGCGCCGCCTTGCTGCAGATCGCCCAGGCGTGGCTGGTGTTCTACACCGCCTATCGGATCCTCGCGCCCGGCGGCGTCGCCGAACTGCATTTCCGTTGGGAAAAACCCCAGGTCGAATTCCTCCAGGGCTGGATACGCAAGCTCGGGCTGGTGGTGCTGGCACTGGTGGCCGTGGTGGCCATCGCCGAGCATCAGCCAGCGGCACTGGCAGACGACGTACTGGGTATCGGCGTGGTACTGACCTGCTACGCACTGATGGCGTGGCTGCTCGGGCGCCTGCTGCTCAATAGCCCGACCCACGAAAAAGCCTCGCTGTTTCGCAAAGCCGTCGGCCTGATGTTTACCGCGCTGCCGGTCGCGCTGTTTATTGCCGTGTGCTTTGGCTACTACTACACCGCCCTCAAGCTCAGCGACCGGTTGATCAACACCCTGTACCTGCTGATGTTCTGGCTGGTGATCGAAGCCACCTTCGTCCGTGGCCTGGGGGTTGCCGCACGGCGCCTGGCCTACGCGCGAGCCCTGGCCAAACGCCAGGCCGCCAAGGAGGCGGGTGATGGCGAAGCGGTGATCGAAGAACCGACCCTGGACATCGAACAGGTCAACGAACAGTCGATGCGCCTGATTCGCCTGGCACTGCTCGGCGGCTTTATCGCCGCGCTGTATTGGGTGTGGTCTGACTTGATCTCGGTATTTTCCTACCTGGACAACGTCACCCTCTACGAATACACCAGCGGCACCGGCGCCAATATCAGCATGGTGCCCATCAGCATCGGCGACTTGCTGGGGGCGCTGATTATCATCGGCATTACCTTTGCCCTGGCGCGCAACCTGCCCGGGTTATTGGAAGTATTGGTGTTGTCGAAACTGGACCTGGCCCAGGGCAGCGCCTATGCCACCACCACCTTGTTGTCCTACGTGATTGCCGGCGTGGGTTTTGTCTCCACCCTGTCGACCCTCGGCGTGAGCTGGGACAAGTTGCAATGGCTGGTGGCCGCGCTCTCGGTGGGATTGGGCTTCGGGATGCAGGAAATCTTCGCCAACTTCATCTCCGGCATCATGATCCTGTTCGAGCGCCCGGTACGGATCGGCGACACCATCACCATCGGCAACCTGTCGGGCACGGTGAGCAAGATCCGCATCCGCGCCACCACCATCACCGACTTCGACCGCAAGGACATCATTGTCCCGAACAAGACGTTCATCACCGGGCAATTGATCAACTGGTCGCTGACCGACACCATCACCCGGGTCACCCTGAAACTGGGCGTGGACTACGGCTCGGACCTGGATCGGGTGAAGGAATTGCTGCTCAAGGCCGCCCGGGAAAACCCCCGCGTGCTGAAAGACCCGGAACCCCATGTGTACTTCCTCAACTTCGGCGAGAGCACCCTGGACCACGAACTGCGCATGCACGTACGCGACCTGGGCGACCGCAACCCGGTAATCGATGAGGTCAACCGCTTCATCAATCGCGAGTTCAAGAAAGAGCACATCAACATCTCGTTCCGGCAGATGGAGGTGTACTTGAAGAACCTGCATGGCCAGGAATACAAACTGGTTCCGGTAGAAGAAGAAAACAAAACCATCCTGCCCCTCGCCAAGGACCAGGACCTGCCCGAGCCGCCGCCCGCCAAACTCGACTAAACGCGCTATCCCCAGCAGAATGGTCGGACATTCTGCTGGGAGATGGCCGTTGAAAGCCCTCGACGAACTGACCTTCGACAACCGCTTCGCCCGCCTGGGCGACGGCTTCTCAACCCACGTG
>Ga0207713_1001510_pt1 | contig 18380 bp, 8 predicted proteins | sample KBSS64metaG_FD_184404 | JGI IMG/M metagenome (GOLD analysis project Ga0207713, IMG submission 184404) | Switchgrass rhizosphere microbial communities from Kellogg Biological Station, Michigan, USA - KBS S6-4 metaG (SPAdes) (version 2) | ecosystem: Host-associated > Plants > Roots > Rhizosphere >... | reverse complement strand
TAAATTCTTTATTAATTAAGAAGAGTCCACATCCTGCAAGGCTGTGGACTTAGTGAATATCACTTAAACCTGAAATATGAAGAAAGTTGTATAACAACATCCTCAAGATTATATTCACATGAGAATTGTGTTTTATCAATTACAAATTAATTAAGTTCAAAATAAATTTCTACAGGATAAAAATTATCCTTATTTTACATACAATAAGCTCACGCATAACTTAAAAAATGTTTTAAAATTATGTTTTAAATACTTAAATTTCATACATTATAAAAAATTTGAAAGATAGAATGCTCTCACAATTTATTGTTCATAATTTATAGTTTTTATAACTATACTCCTCCTCACCTCCACTTTTATTTCATTTATAAATGATCTATTTAACTAATAATCAACTCAATAGATCACTTATAGATTCAATATAAGTTCATCTCTTAATATTTGCGTAAAACTATTTCTCATAAACCTGATAAAGCAAATATTATTTTTAGTTCTACGCAAACAATATAGTAAGCCTATAAATTTCCTGCTTGGTCAAGAATATTTAAGGTTGGTAATCCCCTTGCACACATCCCTGCGATCTTTTTAGCTTTATCAGCCACATCATGATGAGATCCATCAATTGCTTGTAAATTTATGATATTTGAAGCCCAAGATAATTGAATCAACTTGTCATGAAGTACCTTCTGAGAAGCCCAGGGTACAATACTGTCATTTAAATCCCCTACTACAAATACTCTATTCGCAGGGTGTTTAGGTGTTAGTGCAGTTATTGCATCTACAGTTTCAAATAGTCTTGGATCAGGCGTCTTCCCCAATGCTTCAGCCTGTATTTTTGGTGATGAAGGAGCTGAACTTGGAACAGCGCATAATATATCAGTCCTTTTTGATAATAAGGCAGATACAATATGTCCACCACCACTATGTCCAACTAACACATAATTAAGGATTTGATATCTTTGCTTAATTTTATTTAATGCTTCAGACATTAATAAAGATTCTAATGGCTTTCTAGCACCATTATGTACACCAGACGATCCATAAATCCCTGGACGAGCTACAAAAACATATGGGAAATTATATAACTCTGTGGACGCAGTGACTGCTTTATTAACCATGTCCTGTGGTTTTAGATTAGTATATGATGGAGGTGCCCCCCCTACAATTCCTACATCACCAGAAAAATACGCAATTGCTCTATTATTGGTTTGATTCTCGAGTAATCCAGCAGAATAATATCGTATACATTCTTTATATGAGTAACCATTTAAATTTACCTCAACCCAAACTGTTCTTCCGATTCCCGAATTGTCCAATTGTGTGCATTGTTCTTGAGTCGAAGTAACAACTTTATACGCATCATCTCCGATAAAATTTCCATTTGTTAAATCAATACTAACTGTTTCAGCAAAACTATAATTAGCAGCTAACAACATCAATAAAGAAATTATTTTTTTCATAATTAACCTTTTTAATTCAGATAAACTTTAGATAATTAAATTAACAACCAAGATTAGTTAACACAACAACAAAAAAATAGAAATATTAAAAACTATATAATTCATTTATTTTTATCAAAAAATTAAGCTATATTGCATTAAAACTAAAAATATAAATTATGTTTTAAACTACACTTAAATTAAAACATATGAATTAAATTTCGAATAATTTTAAACACAACTCAAGCCTTAAAATCACTTCTAGTACCACAGAAAAACAAATACAATAACAAACAGAATTAAATATCACTCTATTATTTTTTAAAATAAGGGATTAAAACAATTTAATTGTTTTCTAGCCAAGATTAACTTAATTAGGTCGTAATATGCTACATCAATTGAAATATTTAGATTTAAGTAATTTAAAGAATCAGATCAGTGAATGGATATCACTATATGATCAGACTGACTCTGATAAAAAAATAGTCTTTATCTCATATGGTTGCCTAGATCAACGTTGTAAAGTTTTTTCAATCGCTAGTGCTGACATACAAAAATTGCAAAAAAAAATAAATAACTTTTTAGAAAAAATTTTTCTTAAAGATAAACGTTATCTAGCCTATATAAAACTTGATATTGCAACTCAAATAGAAAAAAAAAGTTGGACTGATGTTACCAATGATATATCTAATCAAAAGCATAATAATCATTTTAGGAAAGGTATTAGTTTTGATAAAGATTTCAATATATGTTTTTTAGAGCAAGAAATTTATGGGAATGCAATCATACGAGGAGTTTCATACGATCAAAAAAACTTTATTGACCAGAATAATTTAAATAATGCAATCAAGAAAAAATATCCTTCTATCCAAAAAGAATTAGAAATTAGTAAAATTAATGATGTATGGCTTTTTGAAACTGAAAGTGTATTTTACGAAAATGGTAAATTCATTAAACTTCAAAGTGGTGGTTGTGAAAATGGGGTTAGATTCATTGATAAAAATGATAAATCTCATATTAAAGAAATAATTAATAAAAATGCTAATTTTCTATCCAATCAACTTTTAGAAGATGGGAAATTTATCTATGGCTATTTTCCAGCATTTGATAATGAAATTAAAAGCTACAATACAATACGGCATTGCACTTCAATTTATTCTCTTTTAGAAACTTTTGAGGTTGAAGAGAATAATCAATATTGGCCTAAAATTCACTTGGCTATTGAGTATAGCATCAAAAATTTTTATAAGTTAATCGATGAAGATACTGCTCATATGATTGATGGAAATGACAATAATTATGAGATCAAGCTTGGTGCGAATGCAGCTGCTATTTTAATGTTAACAAAATATCAGGAAATTACTAAAAATAAAAAATATCTAGAATATGCAGAAAAAATAGCAAATGGAGTTATTCAAATGATTGATAAATCAGGACAAACAGTGCATATCTTAGAGTACCCATCTTTATCTATTAAAGAAAAATTTAGAATTGTTTATTATGATGGCGAAGCTGCACTAGCGCTACTAAGACTATATCAATTAAATAATAATAAGCTTCTTTTAGATACTGTTAAATTAATGTTTGATAACTTTATAGCTAATTCATATGAAAAATATCATGATCATTGGCTAAGTTATTGTACCAATGAATTAACCATGTTATGTCCAGAATTTAAATACTATCAATTTGGTATAAATAACTACTTAAAGCATATGGATTTTATTAAAAATCGAAAAACAGCATACGCTACTTTTCTTGAAATGATGATGTCTGCTTATAAAATGGTGAGTCGCCTAAGTGAGCAAGGTCATGAAAAATTATTTAACTCTTCTAAATTTGAAGATTTAAAATCTCTTATACAATTACGTGCCGAATTTCAACGTACAGGTTTTTTCTATCCAGAAGCAGCTATGTATATGAAAAATCCCAAGTCTATATTAAATTCTTTCTATGTAAGGCATGACCGTTTTCGTACTCGTATTGATGATCAAGAACATAACTTATCAGGCTATATTGCGTACTATTTGTATTTCAAAGATTAGCTTGGAATTTCTAATTCTAGAATCAAAAATATCAAAAAATTTTTAATAGAGTAATTAAAGGTATCTTTATGAATGAAGAAATATTTACTTTATCAAATGAAACAATAAGTGTTGAATTTTTTAAAATTGAAGAAAATCTTAAAAAGCTCAATATAAATATGTTTTTCCTAAAAAAAAATCCACATCGGCTTATTACATTAAATAATGATTTGAAACTTGAAGGACATAATAATTTTTATAATAGTGTTTTAAGCCTTTGTACAATTGGTGCTTTCTCTTACTCATCCTCAAATCTTGGTTATGGTGTTTCTATTGGCCGCTACTGTAGCTTAGCTAGTAATATTAAAATTATGGGTGCTCATCACTTCACCGATTGGGTTTCTACTTCTCCTCACTTTTATACTGAAGATTATCATGATACTGACCCAGCATCAGTTACACATACTTTTAGAAGCCGACGTAATGTCACCATTGGAAATGATGTGTGGATTGGATCAGATGTTATTTTAAAAAATAATATTACTATTGGTGATGGTGCAATAATCGCTTCTAACAGTGTGATTACAAAGAATGTTGAACCATATACTATCGTTGGTGGTAACCCTGCTAGACTCATTCGTAAAAGATTTGACAATACAGTTATTAATGAATTAATAAATTTGAAATGGTGGAAATTTCACAAAAATGATTTAAAAGGCTTAAACTTCATGGAACCACTTGATTTTATTGATCAATTTAAAAATAAAATTTATGCAGGAGGTTTAAATGAATACCATCCACCAATTCTTACAAAAAGTGATCTGCTTAAATCACCATCAAACAAATAAATCTTATTATATTTTATAAATGGTTATTTATTATGAAAACTCAATATTTTTTTCTATTTCCAAAAATTGACCAAAAGAAAAATGGATTGGTTTTTGCTCTTTTAAAACGTGCAAAAATACTAAATGAACAATTAGGTATTAGTCCCACCATTATTACTACTGATTATGATCGCTCTCTTGCAGAAAATTATTGGAGTCTTATTACTACAAATTTAGCTCCTACTTCTATTGGTTATCTCAATCTATATGGTGATTTTCAAGGAACTCATCTAAAACTGGCTAATAAAAAAATTCATAATCCTACGGTAGAAATGTTTAACAGTAACATTTTAAAAACTATAATTCCTTTCACCTACAATCAGCGGTTTCATGATAAAAATAATAAAAACTATTTGTACGAAATACGGCAAAATGACTCTCCTACTTTAAGTTATGTGAACACTTTTAAAAAAGGAGTAAAAACAGGACGAATTATTTATGACTCTTATGGTTATCTTAGTTGTATTCAAGTCATCAACCCAGAAAATCAAATGATAATAACTGAAACGTATTATCATACAGAAGGTTATCCAGTTATTATAAAAAACTATCAACTCAACGAAAAGAATAAAAACATTGTTTCAAATATTTTTTTACTTAATAAACAAGGTGTTATTGACGAGATTTTTGATACTGAGTCTCAACTCATTCAATACTGGTTCCTAAAAATCTCTCAACTTTATAAAAATGATCTAATGTATATTCTTATCGACCGTGCAATTCATTTCTATGAACCACTTAGAGAGATAAAACAAGAAAACATGCGTTTTATTGGTACAATTCATGCCACCCATTTAAATGGTCCTGATATTCAAAACTCTACAATTAATCGTCATTATCGTAGTTACTTTAAATATAGTAATGAATTAGATGCATTAGTAATCTTAACTGAACGCCAAAAACAACATATTCAACAGCGCTTTGGAATGGAAGGTAAACTATTTGTTATTCCGCATATATATGAAAAAACTGTCGATCATGTCAATTTTTCAAACAGAGATCCAATGTTTTGCTTAACTATTGCCAGATATGATAAAGCGAAAAATTTAGATAGCTTAATTAGGATCTTCAAAAAAGTTGTAGAAGTAATCCCCAATGCTTATTTAAACATTTATGGTTTTGGAAGTGAGTATAACTTCTTACAAAGTCAAATTGATGAACATCAATTAAATAACCATATTAAATTGATGGGCTATAATGAGGATACTGATGCTTTATATAATAAAGCAAGCTTATTCCTTTTTTCTAGCCGATCTGAAGGTTTCGGTATGGCAGTTTTAGAAGCCCTATGCCATGGTTGCCCTGTAGTGAGTTATGACATCGATTACGGACCATCAGACATGATTAATCATGATGAAAATGGCTATTTAATTACTTTTCAAGATGAAGAGTTATTTGCACAGAAAGTAATTTCTTTATTAAAAGATGAACAAAAAAGGCTTAAACTTAGTGAAAATGCATATGCATGTACTCAACTCACTGATCAAAAACAATTTGCTCAAAAATGGCAATCACTTTTTCAGGCCATTCTGTAATGTTTTTTATGCATAAGAAGGGTTTGGTTTTATTATTTTCTACATTTTGCTTATCTACTTATATTCATGCAAAAACTGATTGTTATTCAAGTAGCCCTCCTGTTGTTACACAACTTGATAAAGTCTATTATGGTATGGATAATCTGCGCATTTTTTATACTACATCTGGTGATAATGCTTTAAAATTTCAATCAGATAAAAATCTAAATCATGTTCCAGACTATGTAGAAAATATTGCTATTCAAGCAAATACCATACGAAAAGCTTGGTCCGGTTTAGGCTACCAAGATCCTCTGAATAGTCCACGCTATAAAAATAACGTCCAATATATTGATATACAAATACAGAAGCTTAATGGACTCGGACTAGCTTATGATGAACCCCATCGACATACCAATAATCCATTAAAAAAAAACGCGTGTGCTCTAATTATTCTTATTAGCAATAATATTCCAAATTTAACTACTGACTCTTCATTAGTTGAACATGAATTATTTCATCTTTACACCTACGGTTATACGATGTTTAAGCAACCTTGGCTCACGGAAAGTTTGGCAGCCTGGTCAGAAGGGATCATCAGAAAAGATAAGCTTGGTACATATGGACAGAGAAATTTGCCGAAAAATGAAGAAGATTTTGACAAATATATCTTGCAAAGAACTTATAGGACATCTCAATTATGGAACCGTCTTACCACACTTATAGATACATCTGATGGAAAACTACTTTTACCCTCTTCTCTCATGCAACAGAGATACACTGATGGACAACCTGTTTTTCAAGATCAATATTTAAAAGGAACCGTCTTTATGAAAAAGTTTCTTGAAAATCTTGGAAAACAAGATCAACAAATTTCTATTTTAAATAATTGGAACTTATACCATTGGAAAGAAATTGATCAAAATTCAGCTCATTTCAACCAACAAATTTTAGATACTTTATTGATAAATCTAGAAAAAACAAACGAAAGCAATATAGAGAAAAATAAATTTCAAAGTCTCTTAAAAAAAGTTATTAAAAATAAAAAATCTAGTTAATTTTACTTTCAAAAATATTAAATAAGCCATTTACTGCGACTAATGCTTTTAAAAACTATTTTTAAATAAAAAAAGAGAAGGCACTTATGCCTTCTCTTCTATTTACAGATTTCTATCAGCAATAATCAATTAAAATAACAACTGATTATTATTCAATAACTCATCCAGTGTTGTATCTGTATTTTTCAATACAATGAGATCGGTTGAGTTATAGGTATTACCAGTACCATCACGATCAATACTAATTAAAGTATTACCCGCACCATCAGAAGTAACAGACACATAATTAGAGATATTGCCTGCATTAGCACCATTTAACAATGAACTAATATCAACTTTATCACCTTGAGCCAAATTGAAGTCAGTCCACTCATCTGTACCATTACCACCCGTTGCATCAGCAGCGTTCAGCAAGTTATAGACAACTGTATCTGCACCAGCTCCTGTACTAATAATGTCATGGCTAGCAGTACTGATGGTCTCACTACCAATATTCACGGTCAATGTCGCAGGTGTACTTTCATCGCCTGTTGCAGCAACCAGTTTATAGTTCAATGTAGCGACATCACCAGAAGTCGCAGAACTATTTGCTGTGAACGTATATGTTCCATTTGCCGAAACAACGAAGGTACCATCTTCAACCGTGATTGTTTGACCATTCGCTTGTACATAAGTACCAGGTGAAGTTTCTACAAATACTTTTGTACTTGCCCCACCTGTTACATCTACACCATTACCAGAATCATCTGTTAACAAGTTACCTGTAGCCGTTACTGTCGCACCATTACCAACGAATTGATCATAATGTGTGAAAGTAGCATTTACTGTAGTGTTGACAGTGGTTGTATTGGTTCCAGCAATCAGAGGAATATTAGATTCCGTACTACCAAACACGACACGCCATTGGCTAGTAGTGTCTGATGCAGAAACCTGATAAGAGCCGCTGATCAACACAGTACCGCCAGCATCACCTAAGATTGGTGATGAATGTACAACAGAAGCTGATGCTCCAGGTTGAGTTGTCCAAACACCATTCACAAGTTTTTGTACTTGATAACTGAAAGTATCACCATTAGCAGAGCTATTTAAGATACCACCTTGTGTAGTTACAGAGAAATTAATCGATGCAGCAGTATGTGCAGCGACATTAATCACATCACTCGTATCACTACCAGCAACCGAAGTAGCAGCACCAAATAACGGTTTCGTACTACTTGCAGCCATGCTACCCGTATCAACAGTTGTATTGGTTGATGGAACTAAAGTAATCGCAGCTGCTGCTGAATTATCAGTTGCCGTCAACTCTACTACACCATCTTGAGTTGGATCTTCTGGCCATGTGATATCAAGATCATTTGTATCAATGCGAATATTTAAAGTCGCTGTATCTTGATGTCCATCACTATCCTGAATCGTATAAGTGAAGCTATCTACTTTACCTAGACTATTTGGAACAGTGAAATCACGGATGTATTCATAATTACCATTTTTATCAATGAACAACTCACCATATTCACCTTGAATACGAGTAAATGCTTCAGTGTCTTGTGGTAACGCAGTTGTTACACCATCTTCATTAGCAACACTAATAACTGTTGCTGTTTCACCAGCATGAATAACGTCTGCTACATCTGTAGGATTTTCAGGATTGTTTGCAGTAATCACATTACCTTTGGCTACAACATCACCATAATCACTCAATACCTCGTTGGTAACAGAAATTGAAGCAATACCAATTCCTGTCACTTGTACGCCCTCTCCAGGAGTTAATACAAGCGCATATTGTCCTTCAGGTAGATTACTGATAGATGCTCCACCACCCATGACTCCTAAACCAATTCCAAGCATGGATCCAGCATTATCTATTTTGCTGTACGGTTCATATCCACCCGTATTCTCGTTATAACGAAGAATATTAAGGTCATAAGAACCAATACCACCACCTATTAACACTCCACCAAAAGATACATCAAACGATGCAATTCCACCTTCAGGTACGGTAACTGTAATTGGTGTTTGACCTTTCAAGTCAATAATTGGACCAATCAATGATAATGATGGGAAGGTTACTAATGCACCGCCCGGAATATCAGGATTAGTTACTACAGGAGTAATCTCACTTAATACTGTAGCAATATCATCGATAGCATCAATGAAAACTGGAACTATAGATGTGACTGGTAATGAAGTATTACCTGCAGCATCTGTCGCTGTTGCTGTTACAACATCGCCAGTTACTAATGTACCAGGATTAGCTACAGACCAAGTACCATCACCTTCTGTAGTAGTAGTAATGGTACTACCATCTGGGAAGGTTACAGTTACTGTTGAACCTGGTTCTGCTGTACCTGTGATCGGATCAACATCATCCAATTCATCAATAGCAATTACTGGAGGTACAGTATCTACAACTTCTGTTGCCGGTGCCGATTCGTTACCTGCTGCATCTGTCGCTGTTGCTGTTACAACATCGCCATTATTCAAGCCTGGGTTCGGTACCGTCCAGCTTCCATCTGTACCCGCAACTACTGTTGCTGTGGTGCCATCAGGATAAGTCACTGTCACTGTTGAACCTGGTTCTGCTGTACCTGTGATCGGATCCGTACCATTGATTGGGTCAATCTCTGGTGCAGCCGGAGCCACTGCATCTACAACTTCTGTTGACGGTGTAGATTCATTACCTGCAGCATCTGTCGCTGTTGCTGTTACAACATCGCCATCATTCAAGCCTGGGTTCGGTACCGTCCAGCTTCCATCTGTACCCGCAACTACTGTTGCTGTGGTGCCATCAGGATAAGTCACTGTCACTGTTGAACCTGGTTCTGCTGTACCTGTGATCGGATCCGTACCATTGATTGGGTCAATCTCTGGTGCAGCCGGAGCCACTGCATCTACAACTTCTGTTGACGGTGTAGATTCGTTACCCGCAGCATCTGTCGCTGTTGCTGTTACAACATCGCCATCATTCAAGCCTGGGTTCGGTACTGTCCAGCTTCCATCTGTACCCGCAACTACTGTTGCTGTGGTGCCATCAGGATAAGTCACTGTCACTGTTGAACCTGGTTCTGCTGTACCTGTGATCGGATCCGTACCATTGATTGGATCAATCTCTGGTGCATCTGGTGGTGTTGTATCTGAATCGCTGTCGCTATCAGAGTCACTGTCGCTATCCGAATCACTGTCAGAGTCTGCGTCACTGTCAGAATCGCTGTCGCTGTCCGAATCCGAGTCGCTGTCAGAATCCGAATCGCTGTCGCTATCCGAGTCACTGTCAGAGTCCGAATCGCTGTCAGAATCCGAGTCACTGTCAGAGTCAGAGTCGCTATCAGAGTCAGAGTCGCTGTCCGAATCAGAGTCGCTGTCAGAATCCGAGTCGCTGTCAGAATCAGAGTCGCTGTCCGAATCAGAGTCACTGTCAGAGTCCGAGTCACTGTCAGAATCAGAGTCACTGTCCGAATCAGAGTCACTGTCAGAATCCGAGTCGCTGTCAGAGTCTGAATCGCTGTCAGAGTCAGAGTCAGAGTCGCTGTCAGAATCCGAGTCGCTGTCAGAATCCGAGTCGCTATCAGAGTCAGAATCGCTGTCGCTATCCGAGTCACTGTCAGAGTCCGAATCGCTGTCCGAATCAGAATCGCTGTCAGAGTCAGAGTCGCTGTCAGAATCCGAGTCACTATCAGAATCCGAGTCGCTGTCAGAATCAGAGTCGCTGTCAGAGTCAGAATCGCTGTCAGAGTCAGAATCGCTGTCAGAGTCCGAGTCGCTGTCAGAGTCCGAGTCGCTATCAGAGTCAGAGTCAGAATCGCTGTCGCTATCCGAATCGCTGTCGCTATCCGAATCGCTGTCAGAGTCAGAGTCACTGTCAGAGTCCGAGTCGCTGTCAGAGTCCGAGTCGCTGTCAGAATCGCTGTCGCTATCCGAATCGCTGTCAGAGTCAGAGTCGCTGTCAGAGTCCGAGTCACTGTCGCTGTCAGAGTCAGAATCGCTGTCGCTATCAGAGTCAGAGTCGCTGTCAGAATCCGAGTCGCTGTCTGAATCAGAGTCCGAGTCCGAGTCGCTGTCTGAATCAGAGTCGCTATCAGAATCGCTGTCGCTATCCGAGTCGCTGTCAGAGTCCGAGTCGCTGTCCGAATCAGAGTCACTGTCCGAATCCGAATCACTGTCAGAATCAGAGTCACTGTCAGAATCAGAGTCGCTGTCAGAATCAGAGTCGCTGTCAGAGTCAGAATCGCTGTCGCTGTCAGAATCAGAGTCGCTATCAGAATCCGAGTCGCTGTCAGAGTCAGAGTCGCTGTCGCTATCCGAATCACTGTCAGAGTCTGCGTCACTGTCAGAATCGCTGTCGCTGTCAGAATCAGAGTCGCTGTCAGAATCCGAGTCACTGTCAGAGTCAGAGTCGCTGTCGCTATCAGAGTCCGAGTCACTGTCAGAATCCGAGTCGCTGTCGCTGTCAGAGTCCGAGTCACTGTCAGAATCAGAGTCGCTGTCGCTGTCAGAGTCGCTGTCAGAATCAGAGTCGCTATCAGAGTCAGAATCGCTGTCAGAATCCGAGTCGCTATCAGAATCCGAGTCGCTGTCGCTATCAGAGTCCGAGTCGCTGTCAGAGTCCGAATCGCTGTCGCTATCAGAGTCCGAGTCGCTGTCAGAATCCGAGTCCGAGTCACTGTCCGAATCAGAGTCGCTGTCAGAGTCCGAGTCGCTGTCAGAGTCCGAATCGCTGTCAGAGTCCGAATCGCTGTCGCTATCCGAGTCACTGTCAGAATCGCTGTCGCTGTCAGAGTCCGAGTCACTGTCAGAATCCGAGTCCGAGTCACTGTCGCTATCCGAGTCACTGTCAGAATCAGAGTCACTGTCGCTATCCGAATCAGAGTCACTGTCAGAGTCCGAGTCACTGTCAGAATCGCTGTCGCTGTCAGAGTCCGAGTCACTGTCAGAATCCGAGTCGCTGTCAGAATCCGAGTCGCTGTCCGAATCAGAGTCACTGTCAGAGTCTGAATCGCTGTCGCTATCAGAGTCCGAGTCGCTGTCAGAATCAGAGTCGCTGTCAGAGTCAGAATCGCTGTCAGAGTCACTATCCGAATCAGAATCGCTGTCGCTATCAGAGTCCGAGTCGCTGTCAGAGTCAGAATCCGAGTCACTGTCAGAATCCGAGTCGCTGTCAGAGTCCGAGTCGCTGTCAGAGTCCGAATCGCTGTCAGAGTCTGAATCGCTGTCAGAGTCAGAATCGCTGTCGCTATCCGAGTCACTGTCAGAATCGCTGTCGCTGTCAGAGTCCGAGTCACTGTCAGAATCCGAGTCGCTGTCCGAATCCGAGTCGCTGTCAGAGTCCGAGTCACTGTCAGAATCAGAGTCGCTGTCAGAGTCAGAGTCACTGTCAGAATCAGAGTCACTGTCAGAGTCTGAATCGCTGTCGCTATCAGAGTCCGAGTCGCTGTCAGAATCAGAGTCGCTGTCAGAGTCACTGTCAGAGTCCGAATCGCTGTCGCTATCAGAGTCCGAATCGCTGTCAGAGTCCGAATCGCTGTCAGAGTCCGAGTCGCTGTCAGAATCAGAGTCCGAGTCACTGTCAGAGTCACTGTCCGAATCCGAATCGCTGTCAGAGTCCGAATCGCTGTCGCTATCCGAGTCGCTGTCAGAATCAGAGTCGCTGTCAGAGTCAGAATCGCTGTCAGAATCAGAGTCGCTGTCAGAGTCAGAATCGCTGTCAGAATCAGAGTCACTATCAGAGTCAGAATCGCTGTCAGAGTCAGAATCGCTGTCAGAGTCAGAATCGCTGTCGCTGTCGCTGTCAGAATCAGAGTCGCTGTCAGAGTCAGAATCGCTGTCAGAATCAGAGTCAGAATCGCTGTCCGAATCAGAGTCGCTATCAGAGTCCGAGTCGCTGTCCGAGTCAGAGTCGCTATCCGAGTCAGAGTCACTGTCAGAATCAGAGTCGCTGTCAGAGTCCGAATCGCTGTCGCTATCAGAGTCAGAATCGCTGTCAGAGTCCGAGTCACTGTCAGAGTCAGAATCGCTGTCTGAGTCCGAATCGCTGTCAGAATCCGAGTCGCTGTCAGAGTCCGAATCGCTGTCAGAGTCAGAATCGCTGTCAGAGTCAGAATCGCTGTCAGAATCAGAGTCGCTGTCAGAGTCAGAATCGCTGTCAGAATCAGAGTCACTATCAGAGTCAGAATCGCTGTCAGAGTCAGAATCGCTGTCAGAGTCAGAATCGCTGTCAGAGTCAGAATCGCTGTCAGAATCAGAGTCGCTGTCAGAGTCAGAATCGCTGTCAGAATCAGAGTCACTATCAGAGTCCGAATCGCTGTCCGAATCAGAGTCGCTGTCAGAATCAGAGTCGCTGTCAGAGTCCGAATCGCTGTCGCTGTCAGAGTCAGAGTCGCTGTCGCTGTCAGAATCCGAGTCGCTGTCAGAGTCCGAATCACTGTCAGAATCAGAGTCACTGTCAGAATCAGAGTCGCTGTCAGAATCAGAGTCGCTGTCAGAGTCAGAATCGCTGTCGCTGTCAGAATCAGAGTCGCTATCAGAATCCGAGTCGCTGTCAGAGTCAGAGTCGCTGTCGCTATCCGAATCACTGTCAGAGTCTGCGTCACTGTCAGAATCGCTGTCGCTGTCAGAATCAGAGTCGCTGTCAGAATCCGAGTCACTGTCAGAGTCAGAGTCGCTGTCGCTATCAGAGTCCGAGTCACTGTCTGAATCCGAGTCACTGTCTGAATCCGAGTCACTGTCTGAATCCGAGTCGCTGTCAGAATCAGAGTCGCTGTCAGAATCAGAATCGCTGTCGCTGTCAGAATCAGAATCACTGTCAGAGTCCGAATCGCTGTCGCTGTCAGAATCAGAATCGCTGTCCGAATCGCTGTCGCTGTCAGAGTCCGAGTCACTGTCAGAATCCGAGTCGCTGTCGCTATCAGAGTCCGAGTCGCTGTCAGAGTCAGAATCGCTGTCGCTATCCGAGTCACTGTCAGAATCAGAATCGCTGTCAGAATCCGAGTCGCTGTCGCTATCCGAATCCGAATCGCTGTCAGAGTCCGAATCGCTGTCGCTATCCGAGTCGCTGTCAGAATCAGAGTCGCTGTCAGAGTCTGAATCGCTGTCGCTGTCAGAGTCTGAATCGCTGTCGCTGTCAGAGTCCGAGTCGCTGTCAGAATCCGAGTCGCTGTCAGAGTCCGAATCGCTGTCGCTATCCGAGTCACTGTCAGAATCAGAGTCGCTGTCAGAGTCCGAATCGCTGTCAGAGTCCGAGTCGCTGTCGCTATCCGAGTCACTGTCAGAATCAGAATCGCTGTCAGAATCCGAGTCGCTGTCGCTATCCGAATCCGAATCGCTGTCAGAGTCCGAATCGCTGTCGCTATCCGAGTCGCTGTCAGAATCAGAGTCGCTGTCAGAGTCTGAATCGCTGTCGCTGTCAGAGTCTGAATCGCTGTCGCTGTCAGAGTCCGAGTCGCTGTCAGAATCCGAGTCGCTGTCAGAGTCCGAATCGCTGTCGCTATCCGAGTCACTGTCAGAATCAGAGTCGCTGTCAGAGTCCGAATCGCTGTCAGAGTCCGAGTCGCTGTCAGAGTCCGAGTCGCTGTCAGAGTCCGAATCGCTGTCAGAATCAGAATCGCTGTCAGAGTCAGAGTCGCTGTCAGAATCAGAGTCGCTGTCAGAATCAGAGTCGCTGTCAGAATCAGAGTCGCTGTCAGAATCAGAGTCGCTGTCCGAATCCGAGTCGCTGTCAGAGTCCGAGTCGCTGTCCGAATCCGAGTCGCTGTCAGAGTCCGAGTCGCTGTCAGAATCAGAATCGCTGTCAGAGTCTGAATCGCTGTCAGAATCAGAGTCGCTGTCCGAATCAGAGTCGCTGTCAGAATCCGAGTCACTGTCAGAGTCAGAGTCGCTGTCAGAGTCCGAGTCACTATCAGAATCCGAGTCGCTGTCAGAGTCCGAATCGCTGTCGCTGTCAGAATCCGAGTCGCTGTCAGAGTCCGAGTCACTGTCAGAATCAGAGTCGCTGTCAGAATCCGAATCAGAGTCGCTATCAGAATCCGAGTCGCTGTCAGAGTCAGAATCGCTGTCAGAGTCAGAATCGCTATCAGAGTCGCTGTCAGAATCAGAGTCGCTGTCAGAGTCCGAATCGCTGTCAGAGTCCGAATCGCTGTCAGAGTCCGAGTCGCTGTCAGAGTCCGAGTCGCTGTCAGAGTCCGAGTCGCTGTCAGAGTCGCTGTCAGAATCCGAGTCACTGTCAGAGTCCGAATCGCTGTCCGAATCCGAGTCACTGTCAGAGTCACTGTCAGAGTCCGAGTCGCTGTCAGAGTCCGAATCGCTGTCAGAGTCAGAGTCGCTGTCAGAATCAGAGTCGCTGTCAGAGTCTGAATCGCTGTCCGAATCAGAGTCGCTGTCAGAGTCCGAGTCGCTCTCTAAGTTATTATTTTTATCACTGTCATGAGCCCACCACAAAATTCCTGCTGCGGTTAGCGGTACAGATAACCATGCCCATGGAGATGCAGCTCCATCATGATAAAGCAGCGGTTCTATACTATCGATATAACTATAAGTGATATGATCTAATAATACCCCATTACTGTCAGTAAACTGTACCCACAATAACTTATGATTATTATCTTCAAAAACCAAACTATTATCGGTTGAATAATTACTACCATTAAAGAAATCAATTATTACTATTTGTTCACCATTTTTTAAAGTAATAATTGCATTTCTACCGTCCTGTCTAATTTCAGAAACATCATCTTTATTTACTTTTATTAAAATAACTGATGCTTCGGAAAGAGAGACTGTATCCTTAGTCGTAGTTTCTAAGGTTTCATGACTCTCCTTAGAAACTACCCTTATCTCAGACATATTTATTCCCCTTCGTAGGATTATTTAATTAAACCAATCCAATTTAGAGCTCTTAAATTTCGTTAAATAAGAAGAGCCCAAATTAAGGAATAAATTAGATAAAACAAAGGCCAACCTCAACGCACAAAGTAATTGTAAACATGAATTGCGTCACAAAAAATGCAGTAACAACTAGTTTATTTATTAATCAAATAAAACTTAAAAATAATAAATATTGTTTTTCAAAAACTTACTAACAAATAATACTTAAAATATGCTTTTAATATTTTTATGTTTTAAAACACAACCAATAAAAACCACACATTTAAAACAAAATCTTATCTTTATTAATATCCATATAGCTTTTAAATATTTAAAAGCTATATGGATATACATTTATTATCTTTCTCGTAACGCTTCTTTGGCTTTATTGAATGGTTTAAGCAAGTAATCCAGTACCGTCTTTTCACCCGTACGAATATCTACTGTTGCCACCATACCCGGTGTAATTCCGAAAGCTTTACCTTCTTTATTATAAAGCTTGTCTGAATCGGTTCGGATATAAACACGATAATAGAACTGGTCTTGTTTAACTTCATCACGAATCGTATCTGGGGAAATAACCGTAACCTTGCCTTTTAAACCACCATAAATTGAGTAGTCATAGGCAGTAATCTTAACCAGTGCTTCTTGTCCTGGACGAATAAACGCAATGTCACGCGGTAAAATACGCGCTTCAATAAGCAACTGTTCATCAATCGGTACAATAGTCATCAACTTGCCGTTTTGCGGAATAACACCACCATGGGTGGTAACCGCAATTTCTTTCACAACACCACGTACCGGTGCTTTAAAAATAGCGCGATCTAAGCTGTCACTACGACCCAGTACGACTTGTTGCTGCGTTTCAATATCAGTATTGGCTTTAGATAACTCTTCACGAGCCTGCACAAAATACTGGTTCTGTACATCATTCATTTTATTTTGCAGATCATTTGCTTCACGACGTAAACGTAAAACTTCAACCTCACTGGCCGCACCTTTAGCAACTAACGGTTCGGTCATTGCCAGCTCTTGTTGTACCAGTTGCAAAGCCTGTCTAAAACCTGCAAGTGTTTGTTCGAGATTAGCTCTGCGGGATGCATATAATGCAGTTTCTTCATGTACAAGTTTTGGTTCTTTCAGCACAATTTCAGGAAAAGCCAAGGGCGTACCATTTACTTCTGCCCGCAAACGTGAAGCTGTCGCCTGAGCAGAAATCAGTAAAGATCTTGATTCACCGACATTCGATGCCAAACGGGTGGGATCTAATTGCGCAAGAATTTCGCCTTTTTGAACAATATCGCCTTCTTGTACATTCAGCTTGGTTAAAATACCACCCTCTAAAGATTGGATGACCTGCTCTTTAGACGATGGAACCACTTTACCCGTGCCGGTAGAGACTTCTTCAAGTTTAAATACCCATGCCCAGATAAAGAAAATAACTAAGCCAATCCCCACAATCCAGATCACTAAGCTGGCACGTGGTAATGGTGGCTCAGTATAAGAGACATTCATTGAACGGGTGAGTTCTTGTTGTGGTTCGCTCATGAATTACCCCCTTGCACTTGTTTTTGTTGGGCTGTTGATTGATTAAGAACCTGATCTCTTGGACCATCCATCACGATTTTGCCTTCGTTAACGACAATAATACGGTCCACTAGCTCTAAAACAGCGCGGCGGTGAGTCGCAACCACCAAGGTTCGATGGGCCAGCCATCCTTTTAAATGATCAATCAGTTGTTTCTCTGCCACATCATCAATCGCTGCTGTCGGCTCATCGAGTAATAAAATGTTGGGTTGGCGAATCAATAGACGAGCCAATAACAACGCTTGTTTCTGACCACCAGAGAAACCAACACCACCTTCTAAAATCAGGTGATCGAGTCCTTCTTTTTTCTCTTGAACAAAAGGTAATGCACCCGTTACCACCAAAGCTCGAAGAATCTCTTCATCAGTTGCAAGCGGTGCACCCAAAGTGAGGTTTTCACGAATCGTACCGTAGAAAAGATGCGCATTCTGGTTGAGTAAACCCATATCACGACGTACATCAGAGGGGTCAATTAAAGAAAGATCTAAGCCATCTAAATGCACTGAACCTTGAATAGGAAATTGCATGCCAGATAGGAGCTGAAGCAATGTCGATTTACCTGCCCCATTACGCCCTAAAATTGCAATTTTTTCACCAGCGCGAATTTTTAAGTGACGAATTGCAAGGCTCGGACGTGATTCATCTTCACTATATTGGAACAAGACATTTTTTAATTCGTAGTCGCCATTTAAAGCAGCTTTATGTACCAGATGCGAACGCTCTGGCTGATCGATCGGACGTTGCATGAGTTCATCCAGACTCTGTTTTGCAACTTTCGCCTGCTGTAAACGCCCCAATACACCAGTAATATGACTAATCGGTGCCAACATTCGTGACGATAAAATTGAACAGGCCACTAACGCACCTGTAGTCATTTCACCATCCATCACCGCAAAACATCCCACCAAAACTACAAATGCGTAGGTCAAGCCTTGAATCTTTTGGGTCCATGCCATTAAAGTACCGACAATTTTACGTTGTTTCATACCGATATCGGCTGAAACTTCATTCATGT
>Ga0207713_1001507_pt1 | contig 18402 bp, 16 predicted proteins | sample KBSS64metaG_FD_184404 | JGI IMG/M metagenome (GOLD analysis project Ga0207713, IMG submission 184404) | Switchgrass rhizosphere microbial communities from Kellogg Biological Station, Michigan, USA - KBS S6-4 metaG (SPAdes) (version 2) | ecosystem: Host-associated > Plants > Roots > Rhizosphere >... | reverse complement strand
CCCCCAGACCGATCGGTCCCACGCAGAGCGTGGGAACGGTCACAACGTCGGCCGAAGCGCCGCAATCGCCACCAACACCAGGCCAACGATCAGATTGATTCCCACCAACCGGCGAATCCTCCCCAGCACCGCAGCCCCCGCCGGCCAATCCTGGGCCGTTACCGCGGCGCGCAACTCCGGCAACATCAACGCCTGGATCCGGATGAACAGCGCGGTCATCACCACATACAACCCCATCATCACCTGCACGTAACGCGGCGCGGTTTCAAATCCTGTGTATTGCAGATGAATCATGCCCACGCCGCTGATCGGCAACAACAGCACCGCGATCCAGACCCAGCGGAAAAAACCCTGAAACACTTCAAGCCACAGCTTCAACCGGGCAGGGCCCTCCAACGCCTTCAAGGCCGCGGGGCGCAAGACCATCCAGGCGAAAAACATGCCGCCGACCCAGACCAGGGCCGCCAGTACATGCAGGCTATAAATGAGGCTAAAAGGTGTCATCGGGTTACTCCGTTCTGCGCGGGATTCATTAGCGGGGTATGATAGCGGCCGAACCGAACTACTGAAAATTTATCCAGCGTTTCTTGCGCCCGACAATCCATGATCAGCACTGAACTCAAAACCACGATCCAGGGCGCCTATTCGCGTTTTCTCGAAGCGAAGAGCCTCAAGCCACGTTACGGCCAACGCCTGATGATCGCCGAAATCGCCAAGGTCCTCGGTGACATCGACACCGACGACGAAGGCCGGCGCAGTGGCGACCCCGCGATTGTCGCGGTGGAAGCCGGCACCGGTACCGGCAAGACCGTGGCCTACAGCCTGGCGGCCATCCCTACCGCCAAGGCGGCCGGCAAGCGCCTGGTGATTGCCACCGCCACCGTGGCCTTGCAGGAGCAGATCGTCTACAAGGATCTGCCCGACCTGATGCGCAACAGCGGGTTGAATTTCAGTTTTGCGCTGGCCAAGGGGCGTGGGCGCTACATGTGCCTGTCCAAGCTCGACATGTTGCTCCAGGAAGGTCACGCCCAAACCGCCACCGCCCAGTTGTTCGAGGAAGAAGGTTTCAAGATCGAGGTCGATGAGGCCAGTCAGAAGCTGTTTACCAGCATGATCGAGAAACTCGCCGGCAATAAGTGGGACGGTGACCGCGACAGCTGGTCCACTGCCCTGGAGGACGCCGACTGGGCGCGCCTGACCACCGATCACAGCCAGTGCACCAACCGCCATTGCCCGAACTTCGGCCAGTGCGCCTTCTACAAGGCCCGCGAAGGCATGGGCAAGGTCGATGTGATTGTCACCAACCACGACATGGTCCTGGCTGACCTGGCGCTCGGTGGCGGGGCCGTGCTGCCCGATCCACGCGATACCATCTATGTGTTCGACGAAGGCCATCACCTGCCGGACAAGGCCATCGGTCATTTCGCCCACTACACGCGCCTGCGCTCCACCGCCGACTGGCTGGAAACCACCGCCAAGAACCTCACCAAGCTGCTGGCCCAGCATCCCTTGCCGGGTGACCTGGGCAAATTGATCGAGCAAGTGCCAGAGCTGGCGCGGGAGATCAAGACGCAGCAGCAGTTCATGTTCACCGCCTGCGAACAAGCTGCCGATTTCAAGCCCGGCGAAGACGTCGAAGGCCGCGAACGCCCGCGTCACCGTTTCGTCGGCGGGGTGATTCCCGAGCACATGCGCGAAATGGGCATCGAACTGAAGAAAGGCTTTGCGCGCCTGACTGATTTGTTCACCCGCCTCACTGAATTACTCAAGGAAGGCATGGACGGCGAGGTCAATATCGGCATCGCCAGTAACCAGGCCGAAGAGTGGTATCCGCTGTTCGGCAGCCTGTTGTCCCGTTCTTCGGGCAACTGGGAGTTGTGGGTCGCGTTCACCGCTGAAGACCCCGAGGACAACCCGCCCATGGCGCGCTGGCTGACCCTGGCGGAAAGCGGTTCGCTGTTCGATATCGAGGTCAACGCCAGTCCCATCCTGGCGGCGGAAATGCTCCGGCGCAATCTGTGGAACGTGGCCTACGGTGCGCTCGTAACCTCCGCGACCTTGACTGCCCTGGGTACCTTCGACCGCTTTCGCATGCGCGCCGGCCTGCCGAAAAAAGCCGTGACCGCCGTGGTGCCGAGCCCGTTCCATCACGCTGACGCCGGCGTGTTGCGGGTGCCGAACCTGAACGCCGATCCGCGGGATGCAGCGGCCCATACCGCGGCGATCATCCGCGATCTGCCGGAGCTGGTCGAAGGCTCAAGGGGCACGCTGGTACTGTTTTACTCGCGCAAGCAGATGCAGGACGTGTTCGACGGCCTGGACCGCGACTGGCGCAAGCAAGTGTTCATTCAAGGCAACCTGTCGAAGCAGGAAACCCTGAACAAGCACAAGGCGCGGGTCGATGGCGGGGATTCGAGCGTGTTGTTCGGCCTGGCGAGTTTCGCCGAAGGGGTCGACTTGCCCGGCGCGTACTGCGAGCACGTGGTGATCGCGAAGATTCCATTCTCGGTACCGGATGACCCGGTGGAAGCGGCATTGGCCGAATGGATCGAGGCCCGTGGTGGCAATCCATTCATGGAAATCTCGGTTCCCGATGCCTCGCTGAAACTGGTCCAGGCCTGCGGCCGCCTGCTGCGCACCGAAGAGGACCGCGGCACCATCACCTTGCTCGATCGGCGCCTGGTCACCCAGCGCTATGGCAAGGCGATCCTCAATGCGTTACCTCCCTTCCGACGTGAAATTTCCTGATAAACCGGTGGGCAGTTTTGCCCACCGCGCTGTCTATCTCTCTACCATCGCTTTTCCATTGGCCCATCCGGGTCGCTAGGGAGAATATCGTTCTCATGATTCGCCGTTATGTGCGTCGCTCGCTACCTGCCGTTCTTGCCCTGTTCGCAGCGCCCTTGCTGGCCGCACCCGCAGGCCAGCAGACGCTGTTCAACTTTGTGCGCCCTGCCGATGTAGTCCAGGTGGCGACCCAGGACGCCAGCCTGCCGCAATCCAACGCCGAACAAACCGCCGAAGGTGAAGTGCTGCGCCGGGTGACGTTCAACCCGGTAGCCCGGCCGACGCTGCGCCTGTCTCCACAGAGCGGGGCATGGGACTGGTCGCAGTCGGGCGTGATGAGCTTGCGGATCCAGAGCGCGATGAACTGGGCCGTGACCTTGTACGTGACCATCCAGAGCAACGACGGCAAGACTTTGGTCAGTCGCGTCGATCTTCCAGCCGGCCCAGCGCAGACCCTGCTGGTGCCATTGCAGCCGACTTCGCCGCTCAGCCAAGGCATGAAGGCGGGGCCACCGATGCCGATGACGGTCGACGGCCAGCGCGTTCTGCTGGCCAGCAGTGCCGGTGAACTGGACCGTAGCCAGGTAGTGTCGGTCAGCTTGTCCATGGATCAGCCGAAAGTCGCCCAAAGCATCCTGCTGGAACGCTTTGGGGTGCAGGACGGCGAAGGGGTGACCCAAACGGTCTATGGCGCGCTGGTGGACACTTATGGCCAATCGACCCGGGCCAAATGGCCGGAAAAAATCAGCAGCGACGAACAACTGAAAAGCGTCGCCGCCAAGGAGCAGCAGCAGCTGAAAACCTGGCTGGCTGAGCGCGAAAAGTCTTCCCTGGACAAATTCGGCGGGTGGACCAACGGGCCGACGTTCAAGGCCAGCGGCTTTTTCCGCACAGAAAAACGCGACGGCCGCTGGTACCTGGTGACGCCGCAAGGTCATCCGTTCTACTCGCTGGGGGTCAATGCCGTTACGGCGGACATCAACCAGACCTACGTCGCCGGTCGTGAATGGATGTTCGAATCCCTGCCCAAGGCTGGCGAGCCGCTGGCCAGTCACTACGGTGAAGGTGACAACCGCGGTGGTAATGGTGTGGATCAGGGCCGCGGCTTCAATTTTGGCAAGTGGTACGACTTCTACGGTGCCAATTTGCAGCGTCTGTATGGCGACCCTTGTGCATCAGGTAGCGATACCAAGGCTGGCGTTGCACAAGCGGCCAAGGCCGACGCGATAGAGGCAACGATCGAGAAGGCTGCCGAGCCCCCTGTCACGCCGTCGACGGCCGAATCCGGTGTCGCTGAAGCCGCCAGGGCCGGCGCCGTCGATGCGACGGTGGCAAAGGCATCGGAGCCAAAACCTGCCGAGCCGTGCAAGACGACGTTTGACGAGCAACGCTGGACCCGCCACACCCTGGACCGACTGCAAGCCTGGGGCTTCAACACCCTCGGCAACTGGAGCGCCTCGAGCCTGGGTGACGCCGAACGCGTTCCCTACACCTTGCCCCTGTCGATCGTCGGCGACTACGCCAGCATCAGCACCGGCAGCGATTGGTGGGGCGGGATGCCCGACCCGTTCGACCCGCGCTTCGCCATGGCGACCGAGCGCGCCGTGGCCATTGCCGCCCGCGATCACCGTGACGATCCATGGCTGATCGGTTACTTCGCTGATAACGAACTGGCCTGGGCCGGTCCCGGCGACGACCCGAAAGCCCGTTACGCGCTGGCTTACGCCACCCTGAAAATGACCACCGACGTGCCGGCCAAGCGCGCGTTCCTCAAGCAGTTGCGCGATAAATACCGTAACCAGGCGGGCTTGTCGAAAGCCTGGGGTATCGATCTGCCTGCCTGGGAACTGATGGAAGACCCAGGCTTCGTGCCGCCGTTACCAAGCGCCGAGCATCCGGAAATCGAGGCTGACTTCAAATATTTCCAGAAGGTTTTCGCCGACACCTACTTCAAGACCATTTCCGACTCCCTAAAGTGGCACGCGCCCAACCAGTTGCTGCTCGGTGGCCGGTTCGCCATCAGTACCCCGGAAGCCGTTGAGTCCTGTGCGCAGTATTGCGACGTCCTGAGCTTCAATATGTACACCTTGCAACCGCAGGATGGTTACGACTTCGCTCAACTGCGCAGCCTCGACAAGCCGGTGTTGATCACCGAATTCAACTTTGGCTCGACCGATCGGGGCCCGTTCTGGGGCGGCGTGACGCAACTGGCGAAGGAAGAAGACCGTGGCCCGGCCTACGCGAATTTCCTGAAGCAGGCGCTGAACGAACCGTCGATTGTCGGGGTGCATTGGTTTCAATACCTCGACCAACCCGTGACCGGTCGCCTGCTGGACGGCGAAAATGGTCACTTTGGCCTGGTAGGCGTTACCGATCTGCCATTCCAGGGCTTTGTCGACAGTGCGCGCAAGAGCAACCTGGCGGCGCTCGATCAGTTGGGCAAAGAGGCGCAGAAGGCCGCAGCTGAGGTCGACAAAGCCAGCCACGACGCCGAGGGCGGGCGCAAGGCCGAAGCCGGGAAAGGCCCGGGGAAAGGCGTGGGTGGGCATTCCGGCAAAGGTCATTGAGTCTTGAAGCACCGCGTTATCGTTCTTCGCGAGCAAGCCCGCTCCCACATTTGACTGAGTTCTCACAGAACAAATGCGATCAAAAGGTGGGAGCGGGCTTGCTCGCGAAGGCGTCTTCACACGCTCCAAAAATTTCTGATCAGTTCTACCAGTGATTGACCGCCCAGCCCGCACCTGTTCCCAAAACCCTCAAGGGCTGGAACAATGCGGGCCACTTTACAGAACGTTCTTCGGGGAGTCGCGGGTGCAGATTCAGGGTCATTACGAGCTTAAGTTCGAGGCAGTGCGCGAAGCGTTCGCGGCGTTGTTCGACGATCCTCAGGAACGTGGCGCCGCGTTGTGCATCCAGATCGGCGGCGAAACCGTCGTCGACCTGTGGTCTGGCACCGCCGACAAGGACGGGGCCGAAGCCTGGCACAGCGACACCATTGCCAACCTGTTCTCCTGCACCAAGACCTTCACCGCCGTCACCGCCCTGCAGCTGGTGGCCGAAGGCAAGCTGCAACTGGATGCCCCGGTGGCTCGCTACTGGCCGGAATTCGCCGCCGCCGGCAAAGAATCGGTCACCTTGCGCCAACTGCTTTGCCATCAGGCCGGGCTGCCGGCGTTGCGCGAGCTGCTTGCCCCCGAAGCGCTGTACGACTGGCCAACCATGGTCGAGGCGCTGGCCGCCGAAACGCCCTGGTGGACGCCAGGCGAAGGTCACGGTTATGCGGCCATCACTTATGGCTGGCTGGTCGGCGAGCTGTTGCGCCGTGCGGATGGTCGTGGCCCCGGTGAGTCCATCGTGGCGCGGGTTGCCAAGCCTTTGGGCCTGGATTTTCACGTCGGCCTGGCCGATGAAGAGTTCTATCGCGTGGCGCACATTGCCCGCGGCAAGGGCAATGTCGGCGATGCGGCGGCCCAGCGTCTGCTACAAGTGACCATGCGTGAACCAACGGCCATGACCACCCGCGCTTTCACCAATCCGCCGTCGGTTCTGACCAGTACCAACAAGCCGGAGTGGCGACGCATGCAGCAGCCGGCGGCCAATGGCCATGGCAATGCCCGTAGCCTGGCCGGGTTTTACACCGGGTTGCTCGATGGCAGCCTGCTCGAAGGCGAGTTGCTCGATGAACTGACCCGCGAGCACAGCCTCGGCGAGGACAAGACCTTATTGACTCGAACGCGTTTCGGCCTGGGCTGCATGCTCGATCAACCGGATGTGCCCAATGCCACCTTCGGACTGGGCGCGAGAGCGTTCGGGCATCCGGGTGCTGGCGGCTCCGTTGGTTTCGCTGACCCCGAGCATGATGTGGCGTTCGGTTTTGTGACAAATACCCTGGGGCCGTACGTCTTGATGGATCCGCGCGCACAAAGGCTTGTGCGGGTACTGGCCACTTGTCTGTAAATCACGCTCAAAGGTTCCGGAGCTGGAACCCGACGGCCTTTTCAGTTTCCAATCGTCTGTTTTATGCGGGCCGACCGGCCTGATTCTAATGACTTCATTTTTGTGGATATCCAATGTCAACCAAACCCACCCTCGCCTTGGCACTGTGCTTCGCTATTACAGGTTGCGCACAGACTCCTAAAAGTGATGTAGACGGCGGCAGCTGGTGGCCGTTCGGGTCTTCCGACAAAGTCGCGGCCAAGGAGCCAGCGCCAGCACCGGCTCCGCTGAAACCCGTTGCCGCGCCGGTTGCCAAGGCTGAGAGTTCCAACCCTTGGTACTGGCCGTTCGGTTCCGAGGAAGCGCTCGATAAAAAACCAGAAGTAAAACCTGCAGCCAAGCCGGTCGAAGTGGCCAAGGCTGAGGCCGATGCAGGGGGCAAGTGGTGGTGGCCGTTCGGTGGCAAAGAGCAGAGCACAGCCAAAGCCGTGCCGATGCCCGATCCGAAAGTAACCCAGGCTTGGCTGGACGACTACGAACCGCGTCTGCGCACAGCGATCAAGGACAGCAACCTGCAACTCGAACGCCGTGAAAACGTATTGGTGGTGACCGCGCCCGTAGAGGGCTCGTTCAACCCGGACCGCCCAGCCATGCTCTTGCCGGTGACGCTCGGCCCGTTCACTCGCGTTGCGAAAATCCTTGAAGCTGACCCGAAGACCGCCGTGCTGGTACTCGGCCACAGCGATACCTCGGGCGCAGCGCCTGCCAATGTGAAGCTGAGTCAGGAGCGTGCGCAGTCCGTGGCGGCGATCTTCCGCCTCAGTGGCCTGCAGCGTGATCGCCTGATGCTGCGTGGCATGGGCGGCGAAGCCCCGCGTGCCGCCAACGACAGCGTTGAGGGCCGCGCCTTGAACCGTCGAGTAGAGCTGTTGGTAACGCCGCAAAACACCATGGTCGCGTTGCTGAGCAAGTACAATATGCCGGCCCCGGCGCCTGTGCGCATGGTCGCAACCCAGGACATCAAACCGGTGGCCAAGCCTGTGACTCCAGCACCAAGCGAAGCGAAGAAAGCGGCTGCACCGGTGGCGAAGAAAGCGCCGGCCAAGAAAGCCGCCAAGGCTCCAGCCAAGAAGGCACCGGCTAAAACCGCAACGCCAGCGAAAAAGACCGCACCGGCCAAAGCCGCTGCCGACGCGACCAAAGTCGCTGCCGATACCACAAAGAAGTGATTCGTTAACCATAAGGATTGCGCCATGACCAAGGCCCTGGCTGATATGCGCCGCGACTACACCCGTGATGGCCTGACCGAGGCGCAAGCCCCGGCCGAGCCGTTTGCGCTGTTCCACCAATGGTTTGCCGACGCGGTGAAAACCGAACAGGCACCGGTGGAGTCTAATGCCATGACCTTGGCCACTGTCGACCAGGACGGGCGACCGCATTGCCGGATTCTGCTGCTCAAGGGACTGGATGCGCAGGGCTTCACCTTTTTCACCAACTACGACAGCGCCAAAGGCCAGCAGCTGGAGGCGAATCCATTCGCGGCCATGACGTTTTTCTGGCCGACGCTGGAGCGTCAGGTACGGATTGAAGGGCGGGTGGTGAAGGTCACGCCCGAGGAGTCCGATGCGTATTATCAGGTGCGCCCGCTGGGCAGCCGCCTTGGTGCCTGGGCTTCGCCGCAGAGCCGGGTGATAGCCGATCGCAGCGAGCTGGAGTCGCTGCTCAAGGATACCGAGCAACGTTTCAGCGATACCCAGCCACATTGCCCTGAACATTGGGGTGGGTATCGTTTGCTGCCAGAGCGCATCGAGTTCTGGCAGGGCCGTCCAAGCCGTCTGCACGACCGGCTCAACTATCGCCTGCAGGGCGCCGACTGGATTCTTGAACGTCTGGCGCCTTAAGCAGTCTACCGCTCGGAATAGCTTGCCGCTGCGGCCTCGAGCCACCGCGGCAGGTCTCGACGCTTGATTTTCTGCGCATGAGCGCTTGCCAACTGTTCGAGCATGAAGGCTTTTTTCTGCTCGTCCTTGCCGGCCAGCGCCAATGCCAGGTCACGGTCCATCCAGCGTCTGATGCGCACGTACAGCCACCCATGGAAGTACAGTCCGGCGACGGTAGTGACGACAATGATAAAGTAATCCATATAGATCCCTGGTCAGTGGCGCAGTTTTGCAAATAGGCCGTTACTGTGTGGTGAGCTCGTCGAGGGGCCTGTACAGCGCCTGAATCGAAGCAATTTTCTCCAGGCAAGGCCGTGACAGGCGTTCAGCTGCGGAGTTTAATGGTTACTTGTCCTTTGGAGTTGATGCTATGCGTAAGTCTGTTCTGCTGGTTGCTTCCTTTTCCACCATGGCGATGTTGCTCACTGGCTGCCAATCGAGCTTGACCGGTGACTCCTATTCCCGTGACGAAGCGCGTCGCGTGCAGACGATTCGCATGGGCACCATCGAAGCCCTGCGGCCGGTGAAAATCGAAGGTACCAAGACCCCGATCGGCGGCGCTGCGGGTGCAGTGGTCGGCGGTGTTGGCGGCAGTGCCATCGGCGGCGGCCGGGGCAGTATCGTCGCAGCGGTCATCGGCGCAGTGGCCGGCGGGCTGCTGGGCTCGGCTACCGAAGAAGGCCTGACCCGCACCCAGGGCGTGGAGATCACCGTGCGTGAAGACGACGGCAGCATGCGTGCCTACGTGCAGCAGGTTCAGGAAAACGAAGTGTTCCGCGTCGGCGAGCGCGTGCGAATTGCCACGGTTGATGGCACCAGTCGCGTTTCTCACTAAGCGGTAAATACGGTAAAGGAAAATCCCGACCAGGGTGACTGGTCGGGTTTTTTTTTGCGCCGGTTTCCGGCATCGGGCTACAGATCGTTCTTTAGGGCTGTTTCAATGACTTGCTCGGGTATTAATTCTCGAGCGCCGTCCCCATCACCAAAATATTCACCGGGCCAGATAAAAAGATCGGAAATACGAGCATCCGGGATATTGAGTGCCAACATTTTCAGCCAGAAGCAGGTGGCGTGTTCCGGGTTATCGTCATCCATGACTCTTCGAGCCATTTCGATCAGTTCACATTGGGAGATATCCTTCAGGCGGCGTTCATAAGGCCCCATCAGGATCTGGCGAACCCATGTGTCATGATCCTGGGCTCCGTTAATACTTGGAAAATCGAGAGAGGTCAGATCCGTCATAGCCTCTCGATTGAATTCAGCCAACTGATCCCTGATCTGATCCTGATCTGCGCCATCAATTTGCGCAGCTAGGTTTGCAAGGCGAGCAACCTTGGTTTCGCAAAGGTGCGGGGGCATCAGTTCCTGACGTAGCGCCATAACCCTCTCCAAAATTGCTGAATTTGACCGTGCCTGCAAAAAGCAAAAGGCACGGTCACAAATCGCAACGTTAACGAGAAAGGCTTGGGGATTTATGCAGGCAGTTTCCGTAAAGCTCGTAGGAAGAATCCGAAGCTCGGTGCGGTTTTTGTAAGAGCGAGCTTGATCGCGAAAAACCTGAAAACACCGTTGGGTTTCAGGTTTCCCGCATCATCGTTGACGTCCATCGGAACGCCGCCTGGAGCCAGCTTGCTCCTACAGGCGCGCCGTTTGCAGCGCAGACTTGCGACTGGCTGCCGCCGTGACGGCATAGCCAATCAAGGCTGCCAGAATCGAACCGGTCAGTATCCCCATCCGATCCATCCCCGCGTAGTCACTCACGCCTGGCTCAAAGGCCAGCGAACCGACAAACAGGCTCATGGTGAAGCCTATGCCGCAAAGAATCGCGACACCCAGCACCTGGCCCCAATTGGCACCCTGGGGCAGGGCGGCGATGCCGGTTTTCACCGCCAGCCAGGTCAGGCCGTACACGCCGACTGTCTTGCCCAGAAGCAGGCCAATCGCGATGCCCATTGGCACGTTATGGGTGAAGCTCTCGGTGGTAACGCCACTCAGGGACAGGCCGGCGTTGGCGAAGGCGAACAACGGCAGGATGCCGTAGGCCACCCAGGGGTGCAGCGCGTGTTCCAGTGTCAGCAGGGGCGACGGTTCGGCGTTTTTCGTGCGCAACGGTATGCAGAAGGCCAGGGTCACCCCCGCCAGCGTGGCATGGACACCGCTCTTGAGTACGCAGACCCAGAGGATCAGGCCGATGATCATGTACGGTCCGAGCTTTACCACGCCGAGCCGGTTCATTCCGATCAGCGCCGCGATGCAGGCTGCAGCCAGTGCCAGGGACAGGGTCGATAACTCGCCGGAGTAAAAAATCGCGATGATGACGATGGCGCCGAGGTCGTCGATGATCGCCAGGGTCATCAGGAACAACTTCAGCGACACCGGAACGCGTTTGCCCAGCAACGCCAGTACACCCAGCGCGAAAGCGATGTCGGTGGCTGTCGGGATCGCCCAGCCGTTCAGCGCCGGCGGGTTGTCGCGGTTGAGGAACCAATAGATCAGCGCCGGCACGACCATGCCGCCAATGGCGGCTGCGCCGGGCAGGACGATCTGTGACGGCTTGGACAGTTGCCCGTCGAGGACCTCGCGCTTGACCTCCAGACCGATCAAAAGGAAGAACATCGCCATCAGCCCGTCATTGATCCATAGCAGCAGGGGCTTGGCGATTTTCAGCGCGCCGATCTGGGCGACGACGGGGGTTTCCAGCAGGCCGTTGTACAGCCACGACAGAGGGGAGTTATTGATGATCAGCGCGAGGATAGCCGCGGCGATCAATAACAGACCGCTGGCAGCTTCCAGCTGAAAGAAACGCGTGAACGTGCTACGCAGAGGCATAGTCGCTCTCCATCGATAAAGTCAAAAGGTGGCACACCCTAACCCGTACCGTTAGTTGTTAAAACAAAAGTTATATTCTTTTTTGTTATATGTCGTAACAGCACGATTTTTCGGCAAGGTCTTGAGCCTAGCAGTTGCCCGATGCATTGGAACCCAGCTGTATCTGTGCTGGATGTAGGATTTTTCCTAAGCTTGAAGGTTGAGGCTTGTGAAAAGGCCGCCAATTGCCCGATCCATCGAGATAACTACCATGAGCGACAACCGACAGTGGTCCCGCGAAGCCATCCGGATCATCGAAGCCGATTTCCAGCGCAGCGCCGACACTCACCTGATCCCCTTGTCGCTGCCAGGCTTTGCCGGCATCGAGTTGTACTTCAAGGATGAATCGAGCCACCCCACCGGCAGCCTGAAACACCGCCTGGCGCGGTCGCTGTTCCTGTACGCGCTGTGCAATGGCTGGCTCAAGCCCGGAGCGCCAGTCATCGAGGCGTCCAGCGGTTCAACGGCGATTTCCGAGGCGTACTTCGCGCGTTTGCTGGGGGTGCCGTTCATTGCGGTCGTGCCGGCCAGCACGTCGAAGGAGAAGATTGCGCAAATCGCTTTCTATGGCGGGCAAACGCATCTGGTCACGGACCCTACGCAGATCTACGCCGAATCCGAACGCCTGGCGCGCGAACATGATGGTCACTTCATCGACCAGTTCACCTACGCCGAGCGCGCGACCGACTGGCGGGCGAACAACAACATTGCCGAATCGATCTTCCAGCAGATGCGCTTCGAAAAGCACCCGGAGCCGAGCTGGCTGGTGTCCAGCCCCGGTACCGGGGGTACGACGGCGACCCTGGGACGTTACGTACGCTATCGCCAGCACGCCACCCGCGTGTTGTGTGCCGATGCCGAACGCTCGGTGTTTTTCGATTACTACCAGAGCGGCGATGCCAGCCTGCGCCTGTCTCACGGTTCGCGGGTCGAGGGCATTGGACGGCCCCGGGTGGAAGCGTCATTCCTGCCCAAGGTCATCGATGCGATGGTCAAGGTGCCCGACGCGTTGTCGTTGGCAGCCATGCATTACCTGGCGAAACGCCTGGGGCGTCACGTCGGCGGATCGAGCGGGACGAACCTGATCGGCGCCCTGATGGCCGCGCAGCAGATGGCAGCGGCGGGGGAGGAGGGGTCGATCGTGGCGATTCTGTGCGACAGCGGCGAGCGTTATGCCACGACGTATTACGATCAGGCCTGGCTTGAGGCCGAGGGGTTTGAGTTGAGCGGGTTGATCGATGCGGTTGCCGCGACGGTCGAACGCGGCGAGGCGCTACCGGCGAGCGTGTTGCGCGCCAATATCTGACACACAGGAGATCAAAGGTGGGAGCGAGCCTGCTCGCGAAAGCGGTTCGTCATTCAACAGAAACGTTGGCTGATCCACCGCCTTCGCGAGCAAGCCCGCTCCCACAGGGGGTTGGCGTCAGGCTTGGAGGCCGAGGATATCCCGAGCCACCGCTTCGGCGATGCGAATGCCATCGACACCTGCCGACAGAATCCCGCCCGCATAACCCGCGCCTTCGCCGGCCGGGAACAGGCCCTTGACGTTCAGGCTCTGCATCGACTCGTTTCGCGTAATTCGCAGCGGCGACGAAGTGCGGGTTTCGATCCCGGTCAACACCGCGTCATGCAGCGAGTAACCGCGAATCTGTTTCTCGAATGCCGGCAAGGCTTCGCGGATCGCTTCGATGGCGAAGGCCGGCAAGGCCAGCGCCAGGTCACCCAGGGCAACGCCCGGTTTGTAGGACGGTTCAACGCTGCCCAACTCGGTGGACGGCTTGCCGGCGATAAAGTCGCCGACCAGTTGCGCCGGTGCCTCGTAGTTGCTGCCGCCGAGCACAAAGGCGTGGGATTCCAGGCGTTCCTGCAACTCGATACCGGCCAACGGACCGCCCGGGTAATCGACTTCCGGGGTAATCCCGACAACGATCCCGGAGTTGGCGTTGCGCTCGTTACGCGAGTACTGGCTCATGCCATTGGTCACCACGCGATTTGGCTCGGACGTCGCCGCCACCACCGTGCCGCCCGGGCACATGCAGAAGCTGTAGACGGAACGGCCATTCTTGGCGTGGTGCACCAGTTTGTAGTCGGCGGCGCCGAGTTTCGGGTGGCCGGCGTACTTGCCCAGGCGCGCGCGGTCGATCAGCGACTGCGGGTGCTCGATGCGGAAACCTACCGAGAATGGCTTGGCTTCCATGAACACGCCACGGCCGTGCAGCATGCGGAACGTGTCCCGGGCACTGTGGCCGAGGGCCAGGATCACGTGTTTGGAGTGGATCTGCTCGCCGCCATCGAGTTCGACGCCAACCAGTTGGCCGTCCTCGATAAGCACGTCGGTAACCCGCTGCTGGAAGCGCACTTCACCGCCCATGGCGCGAATCTGCTCACGCATGTTTTCCACCACGCCTGTCAGACGGAACGTACCGATGTGCGGTTTGCTGACGTAGAGGATTTCTTCCGGGGCGCCGGCCTTGACGAACTCATTGAGGACTTTGCGCCCGATGAACTTCGGATCCTTGATCTGGCTGTAGAGCTTGCCATCGGAGAATGTCCCCGCGCCGCCCTCGCCGAACTGTACGTTGGACTCGGGGTTGAGCACGCTTTTACGCCACAGGCCCCAGGTGTCCTTGGTGCGCTGGCGCACTTCGGTGCCGCGTTCGAGGATGATCGGCTTGAAGCCCATTTGCGCGAGCAGCAGGCCGGCGAAAATCCCGCACGGACCAAAGCCGACCACGACAGGGCGCACACTCAGGTCGGCGGGGGCCTGGCCGACCATTTTGTAGCTGACATCCGGTGCCACGTTCACGTTACGGTCATCGGCGAACTTGTGCAGCACCGAGGCCTCATCGCGAACATCGAGGTCGATGGTGTAGATGAAGCACAGCTCGGAGGACTTTTTGCGCGCATCATAACTGCGCTTGAACAAGGTGAAATCGAGCAAGTCATCGCTGGTGATGCCCAGGCGCTGCAGGATGGCAGGGCGCAGGTCTTCATCGGGATGGTCGATTGGCAGCTTGAGTTCGGTGATTCGTAACATGGCAGGATCCGGTTCGCGGGGCGCACAACTGCGCCAGGGCGTTTGAAACCGGCGATTATAAGCCTCAAAGGCTCAGGCCCGTGAGGCTTAAACGATCAGTCGTCGCGCGATCCGCCGAAATACCCACAACCCCGTTGCACCTGGCCGTTGATTCGCAGTTCAGCACTCATGTGCTGGATGCTGCCGGTGCTGTTGTCGACGCAGCGTTGCGGTGCGACCCACAGTTCGATGTGCTGCTGGTTGGCTTCGGTGCTGAGGTTGAAGCGGCCTTCGCCCAATTGTTCCTCGACATAGGGCACGGCCAACGGCGCCTGGCCGGCGCGTTCAAGGACCATGCCTTTGCCCGTGACTCTCACGCTCCACTCAGGGGCATGGCCGGCGGCGCGCAGGATCAGCTTCTTGAAGTCGGGATCGGCACAGGCATTGCCCGAACGCTCGATGCGATACAGCTGTTCGAGGTCCAGTTGCCCATCACCGGAGCCGGAAACGATTTGCCCGCGCACATCGGCAAACAATTTGCCCTGGGCATCGGCCAGGCTCGCGGCCTGTTGCAGGACGCTGGTACCGCCCGTGTCGTTGACCGCATAACGTTTCTGCTCGCCGCATGGCTGGAACAACAGCTTGCCATCGGCTGCGCTCAACTGGCCCTGCATGCGGGCCTGGCCGACGTGGGAAGCGCTTTCCCGCGAGCCATCGAACAACTGGCATGCGGCGAACAGCGGAAGAAGGGCAACGAGGACTAAGGAACGGGCAGCACGCATCTTGGGGTCTCCTGACAGGTGCCGTCACGTTACTCAGGCTGACCGTTCATCACAACCCATGAGTGAACTTGCTTTGGAAACGCCGCCGCGCAAGAAACATTCAGCTGTACTTGAACCACCAGGGTGAAAGGCCTTTGGCCGTAACCTGTCGGTCTTGTTTATGCAGGAGGTGTTATGAGGGGCTCAGGCAAGCTGATTTTTGTGGCATTGGGAATGTTGGCAGCGATGCAATGCCTGGCGGCAGACATCGATCTTTCGTCCAGGTCGGACTTTACGGAAATGAACCTGGAGCTTAAGCGGGTCGATGATCCAAATCCGCAATCCATTGCGCTCAGGGTCATGCTCAGCCCTGATGCGCAAGGTCGCCTGGAGCAGGTAACGCGTCAGCAAATGCATCAGCCTTTGCGGCTGTCCATCAACGGCATCCTGGTCTCGACCGCGACGATCCAGACGGTGATCAAGGGTCCCGGTCTGATGATATCCGTACCGCGCGAGATCGCTGGCAATCTACTGCCTACGCTGCTGGAACCTCCGGCAACCTGATGCGACGCTGAGTCAGCGCCGCACCTTGGTCTGTTCAGATGTGAAAGGTCTGACCTGTCTGCAAGCCTTCGACGCTCTTGGCGTAGGCCAATGCCACGTCGGCCGCCGGAACCGGCTTGAAGCCGCGGAAGTAGGGTGCGTATTTGCCCATGGCTTCGACCAGCACGTTCGGGCTGATCGAGTTGACCCGCAAGCCACGCGGCAATTCGATCGCGGCGGCACGGACAAAGCTGTCCAGGGCACCGTTCACCAGCGCTGCGCTAGCACCGCTGCGGATCGGGTCGTGGCTGAGCACGCCGGTGGTGAAGGTGAACGACGCGCCGTCATTCGCGAACTCGCGACCGATCAGCAGCAAGTTGACCTGGCCCATCAACTTGTCTTTCAGGCCCAGGGTAAAGCTCTCTTCGGTCATTTCATCCAATGGCGCGAAGGTCACGTTGCCGGCGGCGCAGACCAACGCATCGAACTTGCCCGTTTGTTCAAACAGTTTGCGAATCGACGCACTGTCACTGATGTCCACTTGGAAATCACCGCTATTGCGGCCGATGCGCACGATCTCGTGGCGCTGGGACAGTTCCTTGTCGACGGCCGAACCGATGGTGCCACCTGCACCGATCAAAAGAATTTTCATACTGGCTGATCCTCGTATCGATTGAGTGAGGCCTCAGTTTAGAGTGGTTTTTTCCACGGATAAGCGCGCTAATAGGCAACCTTTGGTTTTCAAATGGAAACAATCCATGAGCGAGATGGATGACCTGGCGGCATTCGCCGTGTTGGTCGAAGCAGGCAGCTTTACCTTGGCGGCGCAGCAATTGGGTTGCAGCAAGGGCCAGTTGTCCAAGCGCATAAGTCAGTTGGAAGCGCAGTTTTCCGTGGTCCTGCTACAACGCACCACGCGACGCTTGAGCCTGACGGCGGCAGGCGCTGCGTTGTTGCCCCAGGCCCAGGCGCTGGTGGTGCAAGTCGAGCGCGCGCGCCAGGCCCTGGCACGATTGAAGGATGACATGGCGGGCCCGGTGCGGATGACCGTTCCTGTGTCGCTTGGGGAAACGTTCTTCGATGGCTTGTTGCTGGAGTTCTCGGCCCGGTATCCCCAGGTGCAGATCGAGCTGGAGCTCAACAACAACTACCGCGATTTGTCCCGTGACGGCTTCGATCTGGCGGTCCGCTCCGATGTGGCGATTGACCAGCGCCTGGTGGCGCGCCCGCTACTGGCGTGGCGGGAGTTGACCTGTGCCAGCCCGGCCTATCTGGAGCAATACGGTGAACCGCAGTCTCCTCAGGCGCTGGCCGAGCATCGCTGCTTGCTCAACAGCCACTACAGTGGTCGGGAGGAGTGGTTGTATCACCAACAACACGAGTTGTTGCGGGTGCGGGTTTCGGGACCGTTCGCCAGTAATCATTACAACCTGTTGAAAAAAGCCGCACTGGCTGGCGCCGGCATTGCCCGCTTGCCGTCCTATGCATTGCCAGAGGAATTGGCTGACGGGCGTTTGCGCTGGCTGCTGCGTGATTATCAGACACGCAGCATGCCGATGTATCTGGTGCATCCGTATCAGGGTGGGCTGCCCAGGCGTACGCAGGTGCTGGCGGATTATTTGATGGGCTGGTTCAAGCGCAGCGGCGAGGCGCTGGACAGGCTTTGAATCATCACACGCCCCCTGTAGGAGCGAGCATGCTCGCGATGAGTCCGACAGCGCCGCGGGGCATCAGGTTTCCAGCGTTATGGTTGACGTCCTCGCGAGCATGCTCGCTCCTACAGGGGGCAATGTCGTTGTTGAAGTTTGGTGGGCATAAAAAAACGGCCCGCAAAGGCCGTTTTTTTGTTTACCGCAAAGGCTTAGCCACCGAGGTACGCATCGCGCACTTTCGGATCGGTCAACAGCGCTTCACCGGTGCCTGTCATCACCACTCGCCCGTTCTCCAGCACGTAGGCGCGGTCAGCGATTTTCAGCGCCTGGTTGGCGTTCTGCTCGACCAGGAACACCGTTACACCGTCCTTGCGCAGCTGTTCGATGATATCGAAGATCTGCTGGATGATGATCGGGGCCAGGCCCAGTGAAGGCTCGTCGAGCAGCAACAGCTTGGGTTTGCTCATCAGCGCACGGCCGATGGCGAGCATTTGCTGTTCGCCGCCGGACATGGTGCCGCCACGCTGGCTAAAGCGCTCTTTCAAGCGTGGGAAAAGTCCGAGGACCTTGTCCATCTGTTCCTGATAGTCGCCTTTGGCGGTGAAAAAACCACCCATCGAGAGGTTTTCTTCGACGGTCAGGCGGGAAAACACCCGACGACCTTCCGGCACCACGGCAATGCTCTTGCGCATGATCTGCGAAGAATCCTGCCCGACCAGTTCCTCACCCATGTAGCGGATGCTGCCGCTGTGGGCCCGCGGCGAACCGCACAGGGTCATCAGCAGCGTGGACTTGCCGGCACCGTTGGCGCCGATCAGGGTCACGATCTCGCCCTGGCGGACTTCGACGTTGACGCTGTGCAGGGCCTGGATCTTGCCGTAGAAGGTGGAAACGTTTTC
>Ga0207713_1001505_pt1 | contig 18415 bp, 7 predicted proteins | sample KBSS64metaG_FD_184404 | JGI IMG/M metagenome (GOLD analysis project Ga0207713, IMG submission 184404) | Switchgrass rhizosphere microbial communities from Kellogg Biological Station, Michigan, USA - KBS S6-4 metaG (SPAdes) (version 2) | ecosystem: Host-associated > Plants > Roots > Rhizosphere >... | reverse complement strand
ATGAAAATATCCCCCAGTGGACGGATGCCGTTGCCGATCACCCGTTGCTCGAACAACGGCGCGAAAGTCAGCGGTGAACCGAGGTCGCCAGTGGGCGCGGTGAAGACGATCGGCTGCAGCGGAACGTTCGGCGGTGGCGGCGGCGCGACCGGATCGCTGCTGCGGAACTCCGGATCCGGTGTCACCACGATCAACGGAGTAGTCGGTGTCACAGGAGGCACAGGCACCGTGTTGATCACGTAATTGCCGGAACTGCTGACGCTGCTGCCGCTGTTGCCCGACAGGTCGCTGACCCCGGCCGTGTTGATGCTGATCGCATTGCTGGCGCTGTTGACGTTGGCGTTCGGCGTCAGGGTCGCGGTCCAGGTCTTGCCACCGTCGCTGCTGCTCAGGTTGGACAGAGTGCCGTTGGCCACGCTGAGGTCCGACAGGTCGAAACCGCTGACCGCTTCGTTGAAGGTGATGGTCACCTGCGAAGTCTGACCGACGCCCAGGTTCGGATTGGCGATCACCACCGTGGCGGTCGGCCGTTCGCTGTCGAGGGCGTAGTTGTTCGACACCGCCACCGTGCTGCCGGCGTTGCCCGCAAGGTCGGTGACGTTGCTGGTGTCCAGCGCGATGAAGTTGCTCGGGTCGGTGACATTCGCGGTCGGCGTGAAAGTCGCGGTCCAGGTCTTGCCGCCGTCACTGCTGGTCAGGTTGCTGAGGTCACCGTTGGTCACGCTAAGGTCGGACAGGTCGAAATTGCTCACCGCCTCGCTGAAGGTGAAGGTCACCGTGGTGCTCTGACCGATGCCCAGATTCGGATTGGCGACCACGATGTTCACCGTCGGCCGGGTCGCGTCGAGAATGTAGTTGTTGGAGATGGCGATGCTCGCCCCGAGGTTGCCGGCCAGGTCCTGGACGCCGCCAGTGTCGATCAGGATCAGGTTGGTCGGATCGTTGACGTTGGCTGTCGGCGTGAAGGTTGCGGTCCAGGTCACGCCGCCGTCGCTGCTGGTCAGGTTTGACAACGAACCATTGGCGACGCTGATGTCCCCCAGATCGAACCCGATCACCGCTTCGTTGAAGGTGAAGGTCACGGTGGTGGTTTCACCGATACCGAGGCGGTTATCGGCAACCACAATGGTGGCGGTTGGCAGCGCGGTGTCGATGGCGAAGTTGTTGGAATCGGTGGTGCCGATACCGCTGTTGCCTGAGACGTTGGTCACTCCGGCATTGTTCAGGCTGATCAGGTTGGTGGCGTCAGTGACATTGGCAGTCGGGGTGAACGTCGCGGTCCAGGTGATGCCGCCGTCACTGCTGCTGACGTTGCTCAGCGTGCCGTTGGCGATGGTCAGGTCACTGTTGTCGAACCCACTGACCGCTTCGCTGAAAGTGATGGTCACCAGCGAGGTTTCCCCGGCCTTGAGCGCAGGGTCGGCTACCACGATGGTGGCAGTCGGCACCTGGGTCTGCACTTGGTAATTGGCCGAGTTGGTGGTGCCAGTGCCGGTGTTGCCGGCCAGGTCGGTGGTACCGGTGTTGTTCAGGACAATCAGGTTGGTCAGGTCGCTGACACCGATGTTCGGCGTGAAGGTGGCCGTCCAGGTGAGGCCGCCGTCGCTCGACGAGACATTGCTCAGCGTGCCGTTGGCGACGCTCAGGTCGGAGTTGTCGAAACCGGTCACCGCCTCGCTGAAGGTGATGGTCACCAGCGCGGTTTCGCCGGGACGCAGGTCAATGTCGCTCATGACGATGGTCGCCGTCGGACGCTGACTGTCGACCGCATAGTTGTTGGAATCGGTGGTGCCGCTGCCGGCGTTGCCTGCCAGGTCGGTGATGCCGGTGTTATCCAGGGTGATCAGGTTGGTGGTATCGGTGATGCCCGCCGCCGGCGTGAACGTCGCCGTCCAGGTGATGCCGCCGTCGCTGCTGCTGACCGCGCTCAGCGTACCGTTGGCGATCGTCAGGTCGGCGTTGGTGAAACCGGTCACGGCTTCGCTGAAGGTGATGGTCACCAGGCTCGTCTGGCCGACGCCGAGTGCTGTGTCGGCGACCACGATGGTGGCGGTCGGACGCACCGTGTCGATTGAATAGTTGTTCGAATCGGTGGTGCCGCTGCCGGCATTGCCCGACAGGTTCTGCACGCCAGTGTTGTCCAGCGTGATCAGGTTGGTGGCGTCGGTGATGTTGGTGGTCGGCGTGAACGTGGCCGTCCAGGTAATGCCGCCGTCGCTGCTGCTGACCGCGCTGAGCGTGCCGTTGGCGATGGTCAGGTCGGCGTTGGTGAAACCGGTCACGGCCTCACTGAAGGTGATGGTCACCAGCGAGGTTTCGCCGATTTTCAGCGCGTTGTCGGCAATGACGATGGTCGCGGTCGGCAGCACAGTGTCGATGGTGTAGTTCGGCGAGTTGGTGGTGCCGGTACCGGTGTTGCCGGCCAGGTCGGTGATGCCGGTGTTGTTCAGGACGATCAGGTTGGTGAGGTCGATGACGCCGATGTTCGGCGTGAAGGTGGCCGTCCAGGTGATGCCGCCGTCGCTCGACGAAACGTTGCTCAGGGTGCCGTTGGCGACGCTCAGGTCGGAATTGTCGAAACCGGTCACCGCCTCGCTGAAGGTGATGGTCACCAGCGAGGTTTCGCCAGCACTGAGGGTGTTGTCGGAGAGCACGATGGTCGCCGTTGGACGCTGACTGTCGACCGCGTAGTTGTTGGAGTCGGTGGTGCCGCTGCCAGCGTTGCCCGCCAGGTCGGCGATGCCGGTGTTGTCCAGCGTGATCAGGTTGGTCGTGTCGGTGATGCCCGCTGCCGGGGTGAAAGTTGCCGTCCAGGTGATGCCGCCGTCGCTGCTGCTGACAGCGCTCAACGTACCGTTGGCGATGGTCAGGTCAGCGTTGGTGAAACCGGTCACCGCTTCGCTGAAGGTGATGGTCACCAGCGTAGTCTGGCCGACGCCCAGGGCGGTGTCGGCGACCACAATGGTGGCGGTCGGACGCACGGTATCGATCGAGTAATTGTTCGAATCGGTAGTGCCGCTGCCGGCATTGCCCGACAGGTTCTGCACGCCGGAGTTGTCCAGCGTGATCAGGTTTGTCGCGTCGGCGATGCTGGTGGTCGGCGTGAAGGTCGCCGTCCAGGTAATGCCGCCGTCGCTGCTGCTGACCGCGCTGAGCGTGCCGTTGGCGATGGTCAGGTCGGCGTTGGTGAAACCGGTCACGGCCTCACTGAAGGTGATGGTCACCAGCGAGGTTTCGCCGATCTTCAGACTGGGGTCGGCGACGATGATGGTCGCGGTCGGCAGCACAGTGTCGATGCTGTAGTTGTTGGAGTTGGTCGTGCCGCTGCCGGCGTTGCCCGCCAGGTCGGCGATGCCGGTGTTGGCCAGGGTGATCAGATTGGTGGCGTCATGGATGCCCACGGTCGGCGTGAAGGTCGCCGTCCAGGTAATGCCGCCGTCGCTGCTGCTCACTGCGCTCAATGTGCCGTTGGCAATCGTCAGGTCAGCGTTGGTAAAGCCGGTCACCGCTTCACTGAAGGTGATGGTCACCAGTGAGGTTTCACCGGCGCTGAGGTTGCTGTCGGCGACCACGATGGTCGCGGTCGGCCGTACCGTATCGATCGCGTAATTGTTCGAATCGGTGGTACCGCTGCCGGCGTTGCCCGCCAGGTCGGCGATGCCGGTATTGTCCAGGGTAATCAGGTTGGTGGTGTCGGCGATGCTGGCGCTCGGCGTGAACGTCGCGGTCCAGGTGATGCCGCCATCGCTGCTGCTCACCGCGCTCAACGTGCCGTTGGCGATGGTCAGGTCGGCGTTGGTGAATCCGCTCACTGCCTCGCTGAAGGTGATGGTCACCAGCGTGGTTTGACCGATACCAAGGGCCGTGTCGGCGACCACGATGGTGGCAGTCGGACGGACCGTATCAATCGCGTAATTGTTCGAGTCAGTGGTGCCGCTGCCGGCATTACCTGACAGGTTCTGCACGCCGGAGTTGTCCAGCGTGATCAGGTTGGTGGCGTCGGTGATGTTGGTGGTCGGCGTGAAGGTCGCCGTCCAGGTAATGCCGCCGTCGCTGCTGCTGACCGCGCTGAGCGTGCCGTTGGCGATGGTCAGGTCGGCGTTGGTGAAACCGGTCACCGCCTCGCTGAAGGTAATCGTCACCAGCGAGGTCTCGCCGATTTTCAGCGCGTTGTCGGCAATGACGATGGTCGCGGTCGGCAGCACGGTGTCGATGCTGTAGTTGTTGGAGTTGGTCGTGCCGCTGCCGGTGTTGCCCGAAAGGTCGGCGATGCCGGTATTGGCCAGCGTGATCAGGTTGGTCGCATCGTTGACACCCACGTTCGGCGTGAAGGTGGCCGTCCAGGTGATGCCGCCGTCGCTGCTGTTAACGGCGGTCAGCGTACCGTTGGCAACCGTCAGGTCGGCGTTGGTAAAGCCGGTCACCGCTTCGCTGAAGGTGATGGTCACCAGTGAGGTTTCACCGGCGCTGAGGTTGCTGTCGGCGACCACGATGGTGGCGGTCGGACGCTGGGTGTCGATGGCGTAGTTGTTGGAATCGGTGGTGCCACTGCCAGCGTTGCCCGCCAGGTCGGCGATGCCGGTATTGTCCAGCGTGATCAGGTTGGTGGTGTCGGTGACGCTGGCGCTCGGGGTGAACGTCGCGGTCCAGGTGATGCCGCCATCGCTGCTGCTGAGCGCGCTCAACGTGCCATTGGCGACCGTCAGGTCGGCGTTGGTGAAACCGCTGACCGCTTCGCTGAAGGTGATGGTCACCAGCGAGGTTTCACCGATCCGCAGGTTGTTGTCGGCCACCACGATGGTCGCGGTCGGGCGCACGGTATCGATGGCGTAGTTGTTGGAGTCGGTGGTGCCGCTGCCGGCGTTGCCGTTCAGGTCTGCAATGCCGGTATTGTTCAGCGTGATCAGGTTGGTCGCGTCGGTGATGCTGGCGGTCGGCGTGAAGGTCGCCGTCCAGGTAATGCCGCCGTCACTGCTGCTGACCGCCGTCAAGGTGCCGTTGGCGATGGTCAGGTCGGCGTTGGTGAGCCCGGTGATCGCCTCACTGAAGGTGATGGTCACCAGCGAGGTTTCGCCGATCCGCAGGCTATTGTCAGCCACCACGATGGTCGCGGTCGGACGCGCGGTGTCAATCGCGTAATTGTTGGAATTGGTGGTGCCGCTGCCGGCGTTGCCGGCCAGATCGACGACCCCGGTGTTGTCCAGGGTGATCAGGTTGGTGGTGTCGGTAATGTTGCTGGTCGGCGTGAGCGTGACGGTCCAGGTGATGCCGCCGTCGCTGCTGCTCAGGCCGCTCAGGGTGCCGTTGGCCACGGTCAGGTCGGCGGTGGTGAAACCGCTGACGGCTTCGCTGAAAGTGATGGTCACCAGCGAGGTTTCACCGGCCGCCAGATTGGTGTCGGACACCACAATGGTTGCCGCCGGCCGCACGGTATCGATCGCATAATTGACCGAATCGGTGGTGCCGGTGCCGGCGTTACCGGCAAGGTCGGCGATACCGGTGTTGTCCAGGGTAATCAGGTTGGTGGTATCGCTGATGCTGGCGGTCGGGGTGAACGTTCCGGTCCAGGTGATGCCGCCGTCGCTGCTGCTCACTGCGCTCAACGTGCCGTTGGCGATAGACAGATCGGCGTTGGTGAAACCGGTCACCGCTTCACTGAAGGTGAAAGTCACCAGCGACGTATCGCCGATCTTCAACGCCGTATCGGACATCACGATGGTCACGGTCGGCCGCGCGGTGTCGATGGCGTAGTTGACGGAGTTGGTCGTACCGACACCCGCCACGCCGTCGTTGATCGCGGTCACCCCGGTGTTGTCGAGGGTGATCAGGTTGGTGCTGTCGGTGATGTTGTTGGTCGGCGTGAAGGTCGCCGTCCAGGTCAGGCCGCCATCGCTGCTGCTGACCGCTGTCAGCGTGCCGTTGGCAATCGTCAGGTCGGCGTTGGTGAAGCCGGTGACCGCTCGGCTGAAGGTAATGGTCACCAGCGAGGTTTCGCCGATTTTCAGGGCCGTGTCGGCCATCACGATGGTCGCGGTCGGCGGCTCTACGTAAGCGGTGTTGAGCGTGCCGCCGTTGTTATAGATCGCCGCGAAGGCCAGCGGTACAGAGCCCGTCACGCCGCCACCCAGTTCTGCACCACCGGAGCCGCTGCCGGCCGCGTTGCCGCTGATGGCGCTGAAGTTGGCGGCGGTGATCAGTACCGTGCCGCCCTGGTTCCAGATCGCGCCGACACCTCGTCCGCCGTCGCCGCCGTTCAGGTTATTGCTACCCTGGCCACTGCCACCACCGCCACCGCCACCCGCGCCGATGTTGTTGCTGATGACCGAGGTGCCGACGATTTTCAGCGTGCCGGTGGAAGCGTTGTAAATGCCACCGGCGGCATTGCCGCCGGCGCCGCCGACCTTGTCCCAACCGGCGCCGCCACCGCCGCCACCGATGGAAATCGTACCGTTGCTGGCCGTGCCGCCATTGCCGCCGTTGCTGTAATAGGACACGCCCACACCGCCCGCGCCGCCAGTGGTCGAGCCGCCGCGCCCGCCCATGTGCGTCGCGTCGTAGCCACCGCCGTAGCCGCCGACACCAGCGCTGCCGGCCTGGCCGCCCAGCGTACCGGTGCCCGGCCCGGCCGTACCGCCATGACCACCGCCCTGACCGCCAAGACCACCGCCACCACCACCGGCACCGCCGTAGAACGCACCGGTGACACCACCGCCACCGCCGCCACCGGCCGCCGCGTTGCCGGTGACCGAGACGTTGTTCAGGGTCAGGATGCCGGCGTTGAAGATCCCGCCGCCCATGGCGCCGGTTGCGCCGTAGCCGCCATTACCGCCGTTGCCCGAAACCAGGCCACGGGTAATGACCAGACCATCCAGGGTCACCGTGCTGCCGGAGGTTATTTCCACCACTCGGGTCCGGTATTGGCCATCGAGCGTGACGTCGGCAACCCCGTCGTTGTTCAGGTCACCATCGACGGTGACGTTCTTGTTGATCAGCAATTCCGAGGTGAGCTGCACCGTCATCCCGGAGCTGAAGGTCACGATGTCGCCGTTCTGCGCCGACGCCAGCGCTGCGCGCAGCGAGCCGACCCCGGTGTTGGCATTGTTGGTGGCGGTCCAGGTGGCCAGGCCCCACTGGTATTCGCTCATCGCCTGGGTCGACAGCACGTTGGCGCTTTCGATGTTGCCGGTGGCGATCTCCAGATCCCAGTCGCCGCCCACCCCGGTGCGATTGTTCGAAGCGGCCACATCGCGGCCGGTCAATTGCGCCAGCGAGTCGACGAAGCTCAGGCCACGATCCCCTTCGGCGGTGTAGCAGCCGTAGATCAGGATGTCGCCGCCAGCGTTCATGTCCTTGCCGATTTCCGCCAGGATCGCGCTGCGCTGGGCAACGTTGTCGGCCGACAGATAACTGTTGCCCAGCCACAGGTCACCGGCATTGCCATGGGCGATGATCTGCACCGAGCTCACGCCCTGATGCTGATCGAGGTAGTCGGCGATCTGCTGCAAACCGTCCTTGCCGGCATCGAGCTTGACCACTTGCGTGCCGGGGGCCACGCCCTTGACCAGGCTGTCGGCATCCTTGACCCGGGAATCGACGAACACCACGCTCTGCCCCGGCACGGCTACCGGGCTGGCGGCGGGCGTGGCATCGGCCTGACCATGGGTGTCCTTGCTGGCGCTCGGGTGGTCGGCGGCCGGTGCTTTCGCGGCGTCGGCGGTGGCATGGCTGTCAGCCTGGGCGGCGGTGTCGGCGACGGTGGCCGCAACGGCGCCGTCGAACAGCATGCGCGGTTCCAGCGACATGATCATGGGCGCCGCCAGCGTCCGTTGGCCTTCGGTAACCCGCGACTTCTGCTTGCTCCACCACATGTTGCTCACCCGGACTCGAACACAGTTGTTGACGCATCAATGAAAAACGCCGCGATCAACTGATCGCGGCGTCGGACTTCATACGAATGACATTGGCAGCGCTGGCTGAGCCATCGAGCCAGAAGGACAGATCGGCGTATTGCTTGAACAGGTCCGGCGGCAGGATCGTACGCCGCGACTGCAGAGCGACCTTGGGTTTGACCTTGTGCAGGCCAGCCACACCGAGGGCCTGGTCGAACTCTGGCGCGTCATAGGCCAGGTGCTCGAAATCGTGCTCGAACCAGGGTTCGCCGATGAAGTCGTAGACCAGCCGCAGCACCCGCTCCGGGGCCTGGGTCAGCAGGTCGTAATCGACGATCAGCAGCGAATCGGCGTGCTCGCCGTAATAGGCTTCCTTGAGCGCCGCCCAGGCAAAACCCACCAGACGGTTGCGCTGGGCCAAAGTCTCGCAGCGGCTGTAGACCGTGTTGCGCTCGACCGCATCGCCGAACAGCTTGGTATTTTCGAAAGGATTGGCGCGGTACAGCCGCTCGAGGCTGTCCATCACCCAGGCGACGTTGCGCACACAGGCGATGACCTTGGCTTGTGGGAACAAATCGTTGATGGCCGGCAGTCGCGCAGACCACTGGCGGTTGGTGTCGAACACCACCGGTTTGTCGGCCTTGTCGGCGTAGTAGGAATCGAACAGGCCGCGCAACAGGCGGCGACGCATGTCGGTATCGATCACCGCGCCGAATTCGCTGCCGGCACTGCATTGTTCAAGGACACCGGAGAACAGCGCGCCGACCGGACTGGTCATGCCGGCATGAAAACGCGGGTTCTGCAGGAGGATTGCAGAAAGGAGGGTAGAACCTGAGCGCGGCAAGCCGGAGATAAAGTGGAACTGCTGCAATCCCTTCACCGTAGTTGTAAGTCCTTTTGTCTGATGAGCGTAATCCAACAATACCCATTCGACTAGTAGTGTTTTGATATCAGAAAAGAGCAAAACGGACTTAAAAACTTCGTATTTATCGCGAATAAAATGGTGAAGCGTTTAAGTCAGTCTTCTCCCGCTCCATTGGGCGTCTGCAACGAAAAAAGTCGCGCTTTCGCACCACCCGCCTGCACCTGATCCCGCAGGTGCCAGGCCGCTGGCAAGGGCAGAAATGGATCGGGTACTTCCACGTCCAGATCACCGATCAACCAGACCCGGGCACTGTCCTTCGGCAGGTCGCCCAACCGATCAAGGTAAACCTCATCGGACACCAGCGTGCCGAAACCGTAATGGTTCGGGCGAGTCGAGCGTCCCTCGGCAGTGGGCGGCGTAAACAGCCGGACTTGAGCCTCAGTGCGGTTGTAATAGACGTAACTGAGGTACCAGAGCATGTCGCTGGTGACGATCCGGTCGCCGCTGGCGAAGTGGCGGTTGACGTAATCGACCATGACGTTGAACTGGTCGTTGCGGTCGACCGTGGCGTTGTTGTTCACCCCGATCATCTCGACCCCGACCAGCGACAGCAGCACCGCCATCGCCAGCACGCGCACGCTGCTGTAGAGACGGTCGATGGCCAGCGCCGCCAGCATCGGCAACCCCAGCGCGTAGGCAGTCAGGTAACGCTCGATGAACACCGGCGTAATGAAAGACACGGCGAACACCAGCAACAACGGCATGCCGGTGTAGACCGCCAGCAGCACGCTGCCATGGTTCACGCTGCGATCACGGGCAACGGCGACCCCCGCCAGCACCAGCAAAGCCAGGGGCACACCGCCGAACAGCAGCAACGGGAGATGTTCGCCCTCGTCCTGAATCAACCAGAGCCAGATCATCGATGGCAGCGAAGACAGGGTCACCGGATCTTCCCAGCCCACATCGCCGCCGGCCTTGAGCGCGTCCATGTGTTGCAGCAGGTCGATCAGGTTCGGTAGCCACGGCAGGTAGAGCACGACGATGGCGAGATTGGCCAGCCACCAATCCTTGCGCTGGAGATGCTTCAGGCGATAACCCGGCAACAGGCGAATCAACCCCAGATACAGCCAATGGCTCAGCGCCGCCAGCACGGCGAAATAGTGGGTGTACAACGCCGCCGTCATCAGCAGCGCATAGATCAGCAGATAGCGGTGACGCTGCGGTCGCCGGATCCACTTGACCAGCACCAGCGTCGCACCGATCAGGAGCAAGCCAAGCAACGCGTACATGCGCACTTCCTGGCTGTAGCGCACCGCCGTCGGCAGCAGCGCCAGCAACACCCCCGCGATGATCGCCGCGCGGCGAGTGGCCAGGCGGTCGACCAGGCTCACGCCGAGTCCGACCGTGGCGATGCCGGCCAGCGCACTGAAACTGCGAATGGCCAGGAGGCCGTCGCCGAACATCCCGATCCAGCCGTGCAGCAACATGAAGTACAGCGGCGGATGCACATCGAACGCGGCATGCGTCCAGATCACGCCCGGCGAATAGCGCGCCAGCAGCAGGCTCGAACCTTCATCGCCCCAGATCGCGGCAGCGGTCAGATCATAAAAGCGCACCGCCGTGGCCAGCAGCAGGATCGGTATCAACCAGTGCTCGCGCGCCCAGCGCAACAGGCGCCGGACACCGGCATTCGGTGCAGCGAACGGGTCCTGGGTATCCCCCAGCGGCGTCTCGCGAAGGACCTCCATCAACCTCCCCTCAGCGTTTTTTGCGAACTCGATTTGCGTCATTGACTGCGAACACTGTAGGCCAGCGCCGAAGTCGATGCGCGGCCGTGACGACGTCCGGCAAGTCCGTCGATCCGGGTCTACGCTACGGCGTGGCGTGACCTGCCCGCGCAAAAGGAAGGAGTCAGCACAACGTTTCGACCGGCCCGACAACAAGGGCGACCGCGCGGCGCGCCGACCACACAACAGAAGGATGAGGAACCATGGAAGTCTTTATGGGTACGATTCAACCGTTTGCCTTCAACTTCGCCCCGAGTGGCTGGGCCTTGTGCAACGGGCAAATCCTGGGCATCTCGCAATACCAGGCGCTGTTCGCCTTGCTGGGCACTTACTACGGCGGCAATGGCACGACCAACTTTCAACTGCCCAACCTGCAAGGTCGCGTGCCTGTCGCACAAGGCACCGGACTGGGCCTGACACCGCGCGTCATCGGTCAGGTGTACGGCACCGAAAACGTCACCGCCACCATCGCCAACATGCCCAATCACACCCACGCCATGACCGGCCTGACGGCCAACACGGCCCTTTCGCTGGCAGTACCCGCCAGCAATCCGGCGACTGTGCCCACCGCCACCAATTCGTACATCGGCGCGTCCGGCGGCGGCCCTGGTTCGGCGAATATCTATTCCGACGCCCAAGGTGCCACACCGGTACCGCTCAAGGGTGTGACCACCACCGTCACCGGGGACATTTCCTCCACCGGCGGCAGCCAGCCACTGCCGATCCTGAACCCGGCCCTGGTCCTTAACTTCAGCATTGCCCTGAACGGTCTGTTCCCGTCGCGCAACTGAGTAAACGCCGGGGGCTTCACGGCCCCCGGCCGTTCTTTTTTCACTGGAGTCAGACCATGCTGCAAGCGGTTCAGATTCAACACGTCCAGCCGTTGCTCGGACAGCAACGCACGCTGCACCTGCCCGATGGCACGGCATTGCCGATTCGGATCGATCACCTGGATGAGGTCCCCGCGGCGAAAACCCGCTACAGCGAACGCATGCCCTTCTGCCTCGAATTCAACAGCCTGGTGCCGACCGACTTCGTCGACGGCTTATGCGCGTTGGACTTGCCGGAACTCGGCCGGGTGGAGGACATTTTCGTATCGCGGGTGCCGGCGATGGGGCGGGATCCGCAATTGGGATATTTCTGCATCTCCTTCAACTGATTTGCCACTCTGCAAACCTTGTAGGGCGATTCCGTAGGGTGCGGTTTCAGCCGTTGTAATCCAGGCTTTTAAACCGAAGGACTTGGGAAACGTCCGACATAAATTCGCGGGTCATCTTGTTAGCGTTGTTCCGAATCTGTCACAGGACAAGGAACAACGGATGTTCAATGCCAATGCTCGTTTGCGCCTCATCAGCGAGGCCTTTAAACACGACCTGCAGGTGCTGTCCTTCACCGGCACCGAATCCATCAGCCAGCCCTACTCCTTTAACGTCAGACTGGTCAGCCCGAGACCGGACATCGATCTTCCAGACCTCATGCAGCGGCAGGCCTTTCTGGCCTTCGATGACAACGGGCATGGCGTTCATGGACAGATCCAGCATATTGGCCGGGGCAAAATCGGACACCGGTTGACGCAATACCACCTCACCCTGACGCCATGGCTGGCGAACCTGGGTCATCGTTTCAATCAGCGGATCTTTCAGAATCTCAGCGTGGCCCGGATCATCGGGCAGATCCTTGAGGAACATGGCATTCACGCAGATTGCTATCTGTTCCGGATCGGTCAGCCATTGCCGGATCGTGAGTATTGCGTGCAGTACAACGAATCCGATCTGCACTTCATCCAGCGCCTGTGCCAGGAAGACGGCCTGCATTACCACTTCCGGCACAGCCTCGACAGGCGCCTGCTGGTGTTCGGGGACGACCAGACCGTGTTTCCCAGGCTCGCTCGGCCAACGCCGTTCAAACCGCGTAATGCAATGGTAGCCGACGGGCCGGTGATCCACCGTTTCGAAAGCGGGCTCAATACCCGCACCCATCGCACCAGTCGGCGCGCCTACGACTTCAAAAAGGCGCGCATCGTGCTGGAATCAGATGCCCGGATGCTGCACGAAAACCGCCAGACTGATCTGGAGGATTACGCCTATCCAGGACGAAACATCGACCGGGAGCACGGCAAACTGCTGGCCCGACGAATCCTGGAACGTCATCGCAGCGATGAGCGCGTGGCCCAGGGCGACAGCGACGAACCGGCGCTGGTGTCGGGGCATTTCCTGTCGCTGTCAGAGCACCCCGACCCCGCATTGAATGACCTTTGGCTGCTCACCGAAATCGAGCACGAAGGCAAACAACCTCAAGTGCTCGAAGAAAACGGCAGCAACATCGTCGTGAAGAATGACGGCGACTTCATCCAGGGCTACCGCAACCATTTCGAAGCCACACCGTGGGATGCGATCTTTCGCCCGCCGTTGCGCTACGGCAAACCTTCCATCGGCAGTACCCAGACCGCCGTGGTTACCGGCCCGGAAGGCGAAGATATCCATTGCGACGCGTATGGCCGGGTCAAGGTGCAGTTTTTCTGGGACCGCGAAGGCCGGCACAACGACAAGAGCAGTTGCTGGTTGCGGACCACCACGAACTGGGCCGGCAACGCCCATGGCAGCGTGATCATTCCGCGCGTGGGCATGGAGGTGCTGGTGACGTTTCTCAACGGTGATCCCGACCATCCGGTGATCAGCGGTTGCCTGGCCAACAGCGCCAACCCGGTGCCCTATGAATTGCCGGCGCACAAGACCCGCAGCGTGTTCCGGTCCCGCAGCACGCCCGACAGCAATGGCTTCAATGAGCTGATGATCGAAGACCGCGCCGGTCAGGAGCTGATCTATCTGCGCGCCCAGCGTGATCTGCAGCAGAAGATCGAGCACGACAGTCACCTGGAGGTCGGCAACGAACGTCGGGAAAGCATCCGTGGCAACAGCGTCAGCCTGCTGCACGCAGAAGAACACCGCACCCTCACCGGTCATCGCAAGACCCATCTCAAGGCCAGCGATCATCTGCACGTCAGCGACAGCAGTCACACCCGGATCGGGCAATCACTGACGATGGAAGTCGGGCGGCAGCTCTGTTTCAGTGCCGGGGATCATTTGGTGCTGGAGGCCGGAAAGAGCATCAGCCTGAAAGTCGGTGGCGAGCATTTCGTGCTCGATCACGGCGGTCTTTTCGGGAGCAGCGACCTGCTGATCGGCGGCGTGCCCATACCGTTCCTGCGCGCCCGATTGTTGCAGCCCGAAGACATTGAAGACTTGTCGGCGCCCGCGCCCTTGCCGCCACTGGTGGCGCCCTCACAACAGGCATTGATGGCCGCGAGCAAAAGCCTGGGCGCGGATTTCTGCCCGATCTGCGAAGCCTGCCGCGCGGGCGAGTGCGCCATTGCGGAGGCCGCTGCATGACCGACTCGGTTGTACAACGCTGGCTGTTTGAACAGCACCATGCCGATCGTCTCCTGTGCCTGGTGCTCGACTCGCAGAACGAACGCGACATGCGCCAGCGCTGGCTGAAGAGCAGCCGTTACGAACAGTACGCCAGTGTCTACGGTGAAACCGTGGTCGCCGAACTGGCGGACACCGGCCCGTTCCTGTTCACCTTCGACCAGCCCGACGACCGTCGCCTCGACGCCCTGCTCGACAGGCCCGACAGCCATTGGGGCTGGCTCGCCAGCCTGGGCCAGGGCGAACTGAACGCATGGGTCAGGCACTGGCAGGAGCGGCTGCTCGTCGGCACCCGTCCGCATCAGGCGCTGTACCGCTTTCACGACAACCGGGTACTGGCCCGAGCGCTGGAGCATCTGCCGTCCGAGGCGCTACCGGCGTATCTCGGGCCGGCGATCAGTGTGTGTTACTGGCAGGGTTCGCACTGGCAGAGCACTGACAATCCTGCGCCCGGCACTTACCCGCTGCCGGACTCGCCGCCTTGGCTGCACCTGCCGATGCCCGACGAGCAAGCCATGGAAATCCGGCTGGCCAACGCCCACCGCTTTCTGCTGGCCGAGCATGTGCAGGCCTACGCCGGATTGGCGTGCACGCAGGATCCGCACATCTGGCTACGTGAGCGACTGGCTCAGGCCCAGGCCTGGGGCTGGCTGGCGCCGGAGCGGCTGGAATTTCTGCTGATCCAGAGCCTGCACACCCCGACCATCGTGCCTCACTGGCAACCCCGACCGGACGAAACGCCGGATGAACACTTTGATCGGGTTTACCTGCTTTCGAAGAGCTGGAGCGGGGAGATGCCTTCATGAAGATTCAGCTCAAGAGCATCGTCCTGATCAGCGCCTTCGCGGCACTGGGGGGTTGCCAGGGCAAACCGCCCAACACCTTCAAATTCACAGCCGATCTACCACCGGGGTTTGCCTACGTCGCAGCGGTTTATTACGCACCCGAAAAAGGTAAGACCTGCACCCTCGAGAGACGCGACAACCTTGCCCCGGTGTTCAACAGCAAGTGGCGCACGGACTACAAGCCGGATGCCGAGATCACGATTCGCAAGATTGTTAAGGGGTGTCCGTTGGTCGTGAGGCGAATCGAACTGGAGATCAACTCGGCGTACGGCAAGGATTGGAGCGACTTCAGCCGTGACGAAGCCATGGTTTTCATCCGCGATGATCTGGAGGAGCAGTTCAAAGGCGTATTCAACGAGGCCGGTGAAAGCACCTTCCACGGTCAGTGCGAGTGGTGGTTTCGCACCTCGGGCAAACCGCGAATTCTAAGAAAAATCCTGGATTGCAGAACGGTCGATGCCCAAGGAGCACGTGCCTACGGGAAGACCTTCGGGGCTTTTAACCCTGATCAACTGCCGGGCAAAACGGTGAGGATGAAGATCACCTTGGCAGCGGACGAGCGACCGGCCATCAAGGACACCTGGGTCAAGGTCACTAACGGCTGGAAACGCTGCATGGGCGACAACTTTGAGGATCAATACGCCTTCTGTTACGGCAACTACACCGATTTCAGCACTTTCACCATGCCGGATGGCCAAGTCTGCACCATTTATCCGGGTTGCACGGAATAAGGAGATTTCGCCATGACGTCATTGGAAAAGGATCTGCAATCACCAGCGCTGACTGCCCTGAAAACCAGACTCACGCGGCGTGTTGCAACTTTGGGCTGCTGCCTTGTCTTGATCGCAAGCTGCAAGACCGAACCGCCCAACACCTTCAAATTCACAGCCGATCTACCACCGGGGTTTGCCTACGTCGCAGCGGTTTATTACGTACCCGAGAAAGGTCAGACCTGCACCCTCGACAGACGCGACAACCTTGCCCCGGTGTTCAACAGCAAGTGGCGGACGGAGTACAAGCCAGATGCCGAGATCACGATTCGCAAGATTGTTAAGGGGTGTCCGTTGGTCGTGAGGCGAATCGAGCTGGAGATCAACTCGAGCTATGGCAAAACACGGGGCGACTTCAGTGGTGACGAAGCCATGGTTTTCATCCGCGATGATCTGGAGGAGCAGTTCAAAGGCGTATTCAACGAGGCCGGTGAAAGCACCTTCCACGGTCAGTGCGAGTGGTGGTTTCGCACCTCGGGCAAACCGCGAATTCTAAGAAAAATCCTGGATTGCAGAACGGTCGATGCCCAAGGAGCACGTGCCTACGGGAAGACCTTCGGGGCTTTTAACCCTGATCAACTGCCGGGCAAAACGGTGAGGATGAAGATCACCTTGGCAGCGGACGAGCGACCGGCCATCAAGGACACCTGGGTCAAGGTCACTAACGGCTGGAAACGCTGCATGGGCGACAACTTTGAGGATCAATACGCCTTCTGTTACGGCAACTACACCGACTTCAGCACTTTCACCATGCCGGATGGCCAAGTCTGCACCATTTATCCAGGTTGCACGGAATAAGGAGATTTCGCCATGACTTCATTTGAAAAGGATCTGCAATCTCCGTTGGGCAGTCGCATGCTGACATGTCCTGCAGGTGGAAAATGGACAAGTTTCCAACTCATCGACGAGTTCTGTTCGGGTGAACCCTACGCCGGGTTGGCTTACATCGTTACCGACTCGGAAGGCCATAAGTACACAGGCCGCTTGGACGAAGCAGGCAAGGGCAAAGTGAATAATCACTTTGCGGGACCAGTAACGCTGCTGTTTGATCAAGCATACGAAGGCAAGGAAAAGCTTTACTCATATTTGCAAGGCAGACCACATTACCCTCTGAAAATCACCGAGCTTCAGGTTCGCGCCGAAGCAACCCATTACCTGAACCCTAATGCCACTCGTACGCGGGAACGCCCCGAAATCGCAGACGGTGGGGATTACTTTCAAGTCGAAGTCCGTCACCTGGTCAGACATGCCTCCCACCTTCCACCAGAGGTTTATCGCGATTACCCCCTCGATTCCGGGTGCGCAGCCATCATGCGCGAACACGGCAAACTCGGGGTCGCCCTGATGCCGCAACGTCACACCATTCTGGAAGTGCGACCGCTACGTGCGTTGCGTCCGATGTTATCCACAGCTCCGGCATTCTGTGCACTCAACCTGTACCAGCTCGCATTGATGGCAACCCTGAGTTACTGCCCTTTCGGCCAGAAACCCAAAGTCCCTTCCGTCGAATCCAGATCCGTTAAGTTCCCGCTGCAACCCAGCGTCGGCAACTGGTTCGGCGATGCACTGCCCAAGGGGGAAGAACTGTGGAAAGTCGACAGCGCCCAGACCAAAGCCTATTACCCGCTCTACGAAAATGTTCCGTATTCCGCAAGGTTGGAAATCATCCCGTTTGACCCGAGCCTCTATGCAGTCAACAGACATACGCCAGAACGTGATCCTGAGCACCCGGCCAGCGTTCACTTCCTCGACGACATCGGTAGTAAAGACAGTACAGACACCCAAGCCTTCATCACCCACAACGACGAACTGATCCTGATCGCCGTTCGCGGCACCGCCGAGATCGTCGCCGACGGTTTGCGCGATGCCGATGCCCTTCAAGTTCCATTTGAGGAAGGCGCCGGCCAAGTACACCGAGGCTTTTACGAAGCCGCGAAAAAAACCTATGACTTCGCCGTCAAATACCTGGAAAAGTTCTACACCGGCCAAACACTCCTGATCTGCGGCCACAGCCTCGGTGGCGCAATCACGCTGCTGCTGGCCGAAATGCTCCGCCGTAGGCCTGAGGGCTACAAAATCCAGCTCTACACCTACGGCGCCCCCCGCGCCGGCGACGCGGATTTCGTCAAGGGCGCAGCCGATCTCGTGCATCACCGCATGGTCAACCACAACGACCCGGTGCCCAGCGTGCCCGGCAGCTGGATGAACACCAAGGCCGATATCTACGGCACCGGGGCAGCGCTGACCTTCGTGAATGTCCCGCTCGGTCTGTCGGTGTTCGTCGCGGGCATCACCAACTGGACCGGGGAAGCCTACGACCACCACGGCCGTTTGCGACACGCCATGCCGGTGGAGTTCGGCCGCCAGCAGGTGTCGTCAATCCTCTGGGAGCCGGGCTGCGACACCATCACCCAGCACGCAGCCTGTGATGTGGCGATCCGGCAGCGGCACGGCCTGCCGGATCGGCCGACGTTGCTCAAGCAGATCTTCGACGCCGGGCACCATTCGATGACCGGGGCCTACATCCCGGCGTGCTGGGCGGTGTTGCGGCGTTGGCAGGAGGCACAGGAGTCAAACCGCACGCTGGTTACCGAGCGAGAATTCGCGCTGGTTGAGACAGCGCTGCAGCGCATCACCGATCAGTTGCGCCGCCAGCGCAGCAATTTGCCGGGACGGCCGGACAGCTATGTGCGCAGCCGGAAAAACATCGTCGAAGCGCTCAATCATGAAATCGAGAACATCCGCACGACCCGCGAACGGCTGGCCAGTCTGCGGCACCGGCGCCTGACGACCACGGATGTTTATGGATCGCTGGCAGAACAACCGGAACG
>Ga0207713_1001502_pt1 | contig 18428 bp, 13 predicted proteins | sample KBSS64metaG_FD_184404 | JGI IMG/M metagenome (GOLD analysis project Ga0207713, IMG submission 184404) | Switchgrass rhizosphere microbial communities from Kellogg Biological Station, Michigan, USA - KBS S6-4 metaG (SPAdes) (version 2) | ecosystem: Host-associated > Plants > Roots > Rhizosphere >... | reverse complement strand
ATGAGCAGCATGTGGTGGGGTCGGGGACGGCGAATTATTACAACCCGGGGCGGGAGGTTACGGCTAAGTTGAGTTATAGCTGGTAAGGCGATTTCTGGATTGTGAAGTGCCCGCCGTATGGCGGGCATTGCCAACATCCTTGTGTAGACGCTTTTTCCAATGAGAGACTAAGTAGTCGATCTAACGAGTGGGATTGCAGGTCGGCACCTGCATCCACGGAGAAAGCATGAGAAAAGTCGATCCTCTGAAACACCAGGCCAAGCTGCAGCACATCCTCGAAGCCGCTGTGGCGTGCTTTGCCGAGAAAGGTTTTCGTGGCACTTCGACCAACGAAATCTGTGCAGCTGCGGGCATGAGCCCAGGCAACCTGTTCCACTACTTCCCCAACAAACAGGCCGTGATCGAGGCCATTGTGGAGGAAGACCGGCGCGAAATGAGCGAACGCTTCGCCCAACTTGCCGAAGAGCCCGATGCTATTCTGGCAATCGAGCGATTGGCCAAAGACCTCCTCAAACAGTGCGCCGATCCTGTCTACGCCAAGATCGGGGTCGAAGTCGTTGCCGAGAGCATGCGCAACCCCGAGATGGCCACCTTGTTCGCTGCCAGCGAGGCTTCGATCAAGGGCGACCTGGTAACGCTTCTACGGCGGGGGATCGCCCAAGGTCAGATCGATGCATCCCTGGATCCGAAGATCGCTGCCACCTGGCTCATTGCGCTCATTGACGGTGCAGTCTCCCGCTCCGTGCTGGACCGGGACTTCAAGCCCAAAGCCTATACGCCAACACTGATGCGCATGATCCGGCGCTTTCTCGAATAAACCGTCGCACGCGGCTCTAGCGAGTGCAGGCCGGTTGCCCGATGGATTGGGCGTGCAGCCGGACCACGCGTTGGGCCGCAAACAAGGCCAACAGGGGCGCCAACGCGAACACGCCAAACAGCCAAGCTGCAGCGCTGGCCGTACCCTCGATACCGCCTGGGTCCGTCAGCCCGGCAAGGTTTGCCACCATGCCGGCCAGCGCCGCACCGAGTGCTGTGGCAAACAGTTGCACGGTTGTGATGGACGCTGCTGCCAAGCCCTGCTCGCCAGCCGACGCGACCTGAAACACGCGGGTCAGCAGATGCGGCCAAGCCAGGCCCACCCCCAACCCGATGGCAATCAGGGCCAGGCAGATGGGCGTGATCGTCAGCCAGCCACCTGCACTCTCGGCTCGAATCAGCACGGCAAGCGTCACCATGCCGGCCAACCCAAGGAGCGGGCCGGCGAGGATGGCGCGCCTAACGCTGTTGCCACTCGCCCCAGCACTGGCAAGCGAGCCGAGGGTCCACCCGGCCGCCATGAGTGCGGCAAGATAGCCGGCAGCGAGGGGGGACTGATGGTGAAGCACCTGAAGGAACAGCGGCACGAAAATCTCGCCACTGGTCACGGCGACGGCCAGCAGCGACATCGTCGCATACAGTGCGCCCAACGCAGACGTGACGCTGAAAGCACCTGTCGGCAGCAGCTTATGGCGTGAGCGGCTTTCCGTGTCCATCAGCAGCGCTGTGAAGATAACGGCGGCGCCCAGCCCGGCGATGTTCCAGAGCAAGCCAGGCAAGACACTGCCGGCCGAAACGGCCAGCACTGCCAACGTCAAAAATAGCAATTGGGCCAGTGGCAGCGGCGCGCGGCCAACGCGTTCATCGGTGCGCTTGGGCAGCACAACGGCCGCCAGCAGTGCGAACAACACGGCGACGGGGATGAGTGACCAGAACGCGGCGCGCCAGGCGCCGAGCTCGGCGAAAATACCGCCGACTGCCGGGCCGACCAACGTCGCCACCCCCCACATGCCCGAAACCAGCGCCATTGCACGCGGCCATAACGCTTCATCGAAAACCAGCCGGATCATGGCGTAGGAGAGGGCGAACAAAAACCCTCCGCCGAGCCCTTGAACCAGGCGGCCGGCCAACATGATCGGCATCGATGGGGCAAACGCACACAGCAGCGCACCGCTGGCAAACACCAGTGTGGCGATGATGTAGGCGCCTCGCGGCCCCGCACCGCCAAGCAACCGCGCCGACAATGCCGAACCAAGGATTGAGGCAGCGACGAACAGCGTGGTATTCCACGCGTAATAGTCGATGCCGCCGATGTCCCTGACCACTGAAGGCAGGATCGTGGTGGCAATGTAGACGTTGATCGCATGCAGCACGACGCCCCCAGCCAACGCCAGCGAGCGCACGCCATTGGTGCCTGACAGCAGGGCAGCCCAGCCCGCACTGGCCGGGCGGTTATCCACAGGCGTGCGCTGTTCTGGCATGGGTTGCGAACCTGAATCAGGTGAGGCGTGATGCTTGTTCATGTCGGCTCCACTTCGTAAGTTCACCCGCCACTGCGAGTAGGGTTTGCGAAGGCAAACCGACCACCCTTATAAAACCTCAGGTTAAGCTGAGGTCAAGCGGCATTTGAATTCATGTTGGCGATGAGCCCCGCATAAACACCGTTGAGGCTCTCCAGCTCGGTGTGCGTGCCGCATTCAACAACGCGGCCATGTTGCAGAACGACGATCTGGTCAGCATGGCGAATGGTGGACAGGCGGTGTGCAATGGTGATGGTGGTTCGGCCTTTTGACAGGGCCGCCAGGGCAACTTCCATGGCGCGTTCGGTTTTTGTGTCCAACGCACTGGTCGCTTCATCGAGCAGCAGGATCGGAGGGTTGCGCAAGATGGTGCGCGCGAGCGCAAGGCGCTGTTTTTCACCCCCTGAGAACCGGTAGCCGCGATCGCCAACCAGCGTGTCATACCCTTGGGGTAGGGCCGACAGGCTGTCGTGGATCTGCGCAATCTTGGCAGCTGCGATCAACTCTTCATCGGTGGCGTCGGGTTTTGCGAAGCGAAGGTTTTCCGCCACGGAGGCGTACAGCAGATACGGTTCTTGTGTAACGACACCCAGCAGATCGGTCACCGTTTCAAAACTCAGCGTCCGCACATCCACGCCGTCATAGCGGATTTCACCGGCCGAGACATCGTAAAGACGCGCCAGCAGATAACCCAGCGTGGTCTTGCCCGAGCCTGTCGAACCTACGATGGCGACGCTGGAGCCGGCAGGAATATCGATTGAGACATCAGTCAGCGTCGGTTGCAGGTTGGCAGGGTAAGAGAAGCTGACGTTTTTCAGTTGCACTGCGCCTTGCATGTGCAGCCGGTCCAACGTGATGGCATCGGGTTTTTCGGTGATCTCCACGGGCTGGTCGAGGTACTGGAAAACACGGGTGAACAAGGCGCGGGTAGTCCGCATTTCGCGGCCTATCTCCAGCAGCCCTTCCAGTGGCCAGACCAACTGCTCCTGCAAGGCGATCATCGCTACCAGCGTGCCGATAGTCGCTGGAACGCCAGCGTTCATCAGTAGGCCGCCCAGCAACAGCGTGAGAGCCGGGAACATCGACAACATCAGCAGGATCAATTGCCATTGCCACTCGCCTGCAGTGTGGGAGCGGACCTCCAGGCTTGCGACTTCTTTCGAGGTACGCGTGAAGCGTTGGGTCAAATGTGCTGCGCGCCCAAGGGTACGCGCCAGGATCACACCCGAAATCGACAGCGACTCTTGAACCGCTGCAGACATATCGCCAAGGCGTGCCTGTTGTTCGTGGGTAATGCTTTCCCGCAGCTTGCCGACGCGGTCGCTCAGCAGGATGGAGATCGGCACCGCAATCATCGAAAACAGCGCAAGCCGCCAGTCGAGTAGAAACATGGCGATGGTGGTCATTACCACGATGCTGAAGTTACGCGCCAACTCGTTGGCTGTGTGGGTAACGAGCGTTTGCAGGCCACCGATATCGCTGGCGATGCGTGACTGGATTTCGCCAGAGCGTGTTGCTGTGAAGAACGACAGCGAGAGCGATTGCAGGTGTGAGTAAAGCCTCACGCGCAGGTCATGCATGATCGACTGGCCGATTTTCGTCGACATGACAATCTGCAACGTATTCAGCCCTGCCGTTAGCGCGGCAACGCCAATCAGCCCACCCGCGAGGTACACCAGCAGGCGCATGTTGGCGTCAGGTAACGCCTCGTCAATGATCGCCCGCAGCAGAAAAGGGGACGCCATGCCGATCGCGGAACACACCAGGATCAGGCAAATGACCCGCGCGATTTGCATCTTATAGGGAACGAACAGCGCGATGATCCGGCTTGCCGAGACATGCTTGGCGGCAAGGTCATGGTAGGTGTCGGCTTTTGCTGTGCCATGTTCAGTCATTTTTGTTCCGGCCCTGTAGGCGCTGAATGGTTGCTCACCCTCGGTGAGCGTTCCTTGTATCGATTTCCCTGTGCCGAGGCCGCTGCGGCGCCCTGGACGCTTCACTCTGTGCGAGCGTATTCTAGACTAAGTGCTTAGTCTATAAATCGCAATGGGATGAGCCGGGCTGCTTGCTCCGGTACAAGGAGGGATTGGCGTGCGAAGAAAATTAGGGATGCTGGCTTTGGCAGGTGGCCTGTCGATGCTGCTGGGGCTGGCCGTGTTTGTTGTCCAGAACGTATCCGACTTTGAGCTCAACGATGCGCAAGTCTCTACGTTGAAGTTTCGCTCGGGTGAAGTGGACGTGGTCGGAACGTTGGTACTGCCGATGGATGTGCAATCTGTCGTGCTGCTCATTCACGGTGACGGCCCTATGGACCGCTTCGCATCCCATGGGTATTTACCGCTAATCAATAGCCTGCTCGACGCGGGGGTGGGTGTGTTTACCTGGGACAAACAGGGTATAGGGGAAAGCGGCGGCAATTGGCTCAACCAGTCCATGTCAGACCGCGCTACTGAAGCGCTGGCCGCACTGGCACGTGTGCGTGAAGAACCTCGTGTAGCTGGGCGTAGTGTTGGTTTTCTGGGGTTCTCCCAAGGTGGCTGGGTAATACCGCGGGCCGCCAGTGAAGGGGACCCTGACTTCTCGGTAATTATCGGCGGGGCGGTAAACTGGCGACGCCAGGGCATGTACTACACCGGGTTGCGATTGGCGGGCGAGGGACGCACGCCAGCTGAAGTTGAAGTGGAGGTGCGGGAGGAGTACGAAAAGAACGACAAGGTATTCGGCCATCCCAATGACCAGAACGCCCCTGATGGTTTTGCCGAGATGGACCGTGACCGCTTCAATTTCGTCCTCAAAAATTACAACGAAGACGTGACGCCAGCCTTGAAAACCATGAAGGGGCCGGTGCTGGCGGTTTGGGGCGCGCAGGATATGAATGTCAATGCGGCCGAAGACTCGAGCGTCTACAAGGCGTTATTTTCTGATGCCAGTGGAAGGCAAGTTGTCCTAGTCCCCAACGCCACGCATAGCTTGCTAAGGGCTGAGCTATTCAATTATCAGTTGGTCTCGCAATGGCCCTTATGGAAGCAGTATCTGTTCGTGGCGCTTGGGCGTCACGCCTATGCGCCCGGCACGCTGGCGTTCATCAGTGACTGGATCAAGCGCCCAGCAGGTCTTTGAACAGAGGCTCCTTTGCCAGCCGAGCACGGCTAGCTTCAAGCGTTGACCGCACGGCCTCATCACCGAATACCAAGCCCTGCAGGTAGGTGAAGTGCGGATTGAGCAGCCCAAGGGTATTCAGTACCTGGTGTAGATAAGGCGTCAGAAAGTCCGGTTGCCGCGCTGACTCACCTTGGTGAAAACCACCTGAGCCCACCAGCACGTACACCGGACGCTGTTTCAGAAGGCCGATTTTGCCTTCAGGGGTTGAGCGGAATGTCCGGTGAATACGTAGGACGTAATCGACCCAAAGCTTGAGCGCAGCGGGCAGCGTGAAGTTGTGCATCGGGGTGGCAATGAACAGAATATCGCAGCGCTCCAACTCGCCGATCAGCGCTTCTGAGTGATCGAACACCGGAGAGTCGAACGGCGTGGGGGTCGCCAGGGCATGGGCATAGTCCATGTCGAGCGGTGGCAGCGGGTACCGGCCCAGGTCGCGCTCGACCAGTTCAAGCCGCGGATACCGATGGCGCAGCGTTGCCACTAACTCGACTGCCAACTGATTGGCATGGGATACGTGGCCATGCGGGCTGGCATTGATTAAGAGCACATTGTTCATGCTGGGTTCTCTGTTTGAAGGTTCTGCGTGAAGTGCATGCCGTGAGCCAGCAGCCCCTGACGGAAATAGAAGCGTTGGGCCAACGGCATATGCAGCCCAGTGTCCAGCACAAAGTGTGCGCAACCGCGCCGTACGGCCTCTTCCCGAACAGCGCTCAACAGCGAGGTACCCAGGCTGCTGCGCTGAACATCAGGCCGTACCACCAAATCGTCCACGTAGAGGAAGCGCCCGTAGAGCAGGTTTTCCAGCTCGCGATAACCGGCTAAGCCGACGACCTGTTCACCGTCCCAGGCGGCCAGCAAACGGTAGCCCTGCCCAGTTTGCCGGGCCAATTGATCGACATAGGCATCCAGTTGGGTGAGGTGCGGCCGCAGTACCCGCATCAGGTCAAAACTGGCCTGAAAGGCTTCCAAGTCTTCGAGGTGCTGCAGTGTGTAATTCATGACTATTGTCCGCTGTGGAGTGATAGCTGACCTTAGTGCGGCAATGGCTTAAGCTGCAGGGCCATAAAATACATAAATGACTGGGCCATGATGCTTCCTATCAAGCTGGATCGCGGCCAGTCAGTGCCGATCTACCGTCAGCTTTATCTGCGCTTTCGTGAGTCCATTGCCGATGGCCGCTTGCGGCCCGGTGACCGAGTACCGGCGGTACGCGCATTGGCGGCAGAGCTCAATCTGGCCCGCGGTACGGTGGAGGCGGCTTATCAGTTGCTGATGGGGGAGGGCTACCTGACCGCGCGCGGCGCCGCCGGAACGGTGGTCACACCGCAACTGCCACCCATGTCCTCACCCGCGCGCCACGCCCCGTTGGCCTCGACGGCGTATCAGCCCACCCATTCAGGGGCGCAGCCGTTAGCCCTGCAGATGGGCCTACCGGCGCTGGACGCCTTCCCCCGCAAACTCTGGACAAGACTGGCAGGCCGCCAGCTGCGCCAGGCTGGCCTTGAAGGGCTGGTCTACCCCGACCCACGAGGGCATGCCCCATTGCGCGCGGCCATCGCCACCTACCTGGGCATTTCACGGGGCATTACCTGCCACCCGGAGCAGGTGTTCGTGTGTGCAGGCTATCGAGCGTGCCTCGACCTCATCAGCCACACGTTAATGCGCCAAGGCGATGGGTGCTGGATGGAAGAGCCAGGGTATTTCATGGCCAGGAATGCCCTGCTGGAGGCTGGCGCACAGTTGGTGCCGGTTCCCGTGGATGAAGACGGGCTCGACGTCGCGCAAGGCATTGCCCGAGCCCCCGATGCACGCTTCGCCGTGGTTACGCCGACCCACCAGAGCCCGCTGGGCGTATCCCTGTCACTGCCGCGCCGGTTGGCGCTGTTGGACTGGGCGAACCAGCGCGGTAGCTGGGTGATCGAAGATGATTACGACAGTGAGTACCGCTACCAGGGCAAGCCCTTGCCCGCGCTCAAGAGCCTCGACCAGCAGGGGCGCGTGCTTTATACCGGCACCTTTAGCAAGGTGCTGTTTCCGGGGTTGCGCTTGGCTTATCTGGTGGTGCCGGCGGAGCAGAGCGAGGCGTTTGCCCGGCAGGCGGACCGGTTGCATAACCACTGCCCGCAGGTGTTGCAGGCGACTGTGAGTGTGTTTTTGCAGGAGGGGCATTTTGCGCGGCATTTGAAGAAGATGCGTGGGCTTTATGGGGTTCGGCGGCGGTGGTTGGTTGAGGCGTTGCAGGCGCAGTTTGGGGGGCGGCTGTTGATTGATCCTCAGGCGGGGGGCATGCACTTGGTCGCGGGGCTTTGTGAAGGGGACGATCGGGAGATTTCCCTACGTGCTCGGGCGGTTGGGGTTGCGGTTGAGCCGTTGTCGCAGTGGTATATGGACGGGGGGCGTAGGCAGGGGTTGGTGCTTGGGTTTACTAATATTGTTAGTGCGGAGGAGGCGTTGGGGGTCGCAGATCGGTTGGCTCGGATTGTTCGGGGTGATACTGGTGGCGAAAGCGGGGAGCGTCCGGTCATTCTAGACACCCAAAAGACGCCCGAGGGCGTCTTCTTTCTAGATTTTGGTGGGCCGGGGTAATTTGAACTGGTCTCTCAGGTAACTGATTAATTTTAGATTTATCGTTTTATAAATTTTTTTGGAATACCAATTGGAATACCGAGGCAAGCTGAAGTAGCAATATGCCTCGGTTTGGTGGTTTTAAAAGACCGGAATAAGAGCCGTGTATTACTCGAAGCCGGGCAAGCTGAGCATGCCGCCCCTGGTGCGCTTCCCAAAGCCGGTTGGTATCAAAATCTTGTGTTTTTTCATATCTGCTAGTACAGACAACCACTCGGCTTTTCCAAAGCGCAGCTTGGTGTCGTTCCAGCTATGCATGACTTCGTTCACGATGGATTCATCGGTAACAGAGCGCCCCTCTAGAACAAAGTCGTTCCAGGCGGCATAGAGTGTCACAGTCATTTCGCAGCGGTCAGTATTCCAATCCCGCATTAACTCTATGACAGTCTCAATGGTGGTGCGCTCGGTGGCCGACCAGGCGCTAGTATAAGCCTGCCGATGCTGACCTGCTTGGGGAAGAGGACGGTAAGCATGGCCAACAGCCTCGCGCTCGATGCGCTCGTACCATTGATGGTTTCGCATCTCGCATTCAACCGTATTCATCAATCGGCGATCGTGAGGACCGGCGGCGTCGCGCAGGTATTCACCTTGGATAGCCGGGAGCTTGGCAGAGTGTTCGGCCAAGTAAATTACTTTCTGCAGCTTGCGTTGGCCGAAGGTCCGTTGGCTATGTAGCTGATGAGTAATTTCTGCCGCTAGGAGTGTGCGGGCTGATTGGCGGTTAGTGGCAACGATACACTGGTGGGCATCTTCAGCAAGAGAGCGTTCGACCAGGGTGCTGGCCAGCTCTTCGTTCAGCTGGCAGGTCTGGATTAGACGGGCCTTGAGTCGATCACAGAGAGCCATCAGTTGGTCGACTTTGGTGATGATGCGTTGTTGCTCTTCGAGCGGCGGTAATGGGAACGCGCACGTGCGAAGTTGGGTCATGTTGATGGAAGCAAGGTTGGTGGTCTGTTTTGACGAACCTGCAAAGTACATTCTTGCAGAGGACGAATTTAGATACATCTCTGCCCAGCGCGGCTCCCAATCCGCAACTACCGCGCGTGCTCGGAAAACATGATTTTGGTGGGCACACTCTGGTAACTCGTCACGCCATATTGCAGTCCGTCCGACTTTGTCCCAATCACCACCCTCTGTAATGAGCAAATCACCCTTCTGAAGTAGGTACTTTTCGACTTCATCTTCAGGGACTTCGATTTCCTTGATTTGCTCCATATCCAAGCGTCCACGTTGGACATTTGCCACGCGGAGGTACGGCATGGATACCAGCTTGCGGTCACCAAGCTTTCGCCCAAGAGTGACGCCGCCAGTCACATGTAAAACATCGTCAATAGTTTGCCATTCCCAGCCGCTAGGAACGACATAAGGCGGTTCCGGCTTCAAGTTTTCAGCCAAATCCTTTTGTTTACGTGCATTCGATCTGGCTAGATAGCTTTGTTTTTCGACTTGGATACGCTTTACAAATTCACTTGCCGATTCATCGTCGGGATCTTGTTGCACCAATTTTCCCATGACGGCCAATTGCAGCAGGGTCTGCTTAAGAGCATCGATGCTCGGTTCGGTGGTGAACAGGGTGTGGAAGTGTTCGGCCAGGCGTTTCCAGTTGACGGCGAACTCAATGGCGTCGTTGGCTTGTGACAAGCTGTCGAGCAACGTTTGAACCAGCTGAGCGTGGGCGTTTTCGGAGTCGGTCTGCTGGACTTCCAGGCGGCCGCACAGAGCCATCAGCTCATCGACTTTGGCGACGATGCGGTCTTGTTCGGGGAGCGGGGGCACTGGCACTACCAGCTTTTCCATTTTCTCTTTGGTCATGTGAATCATAGATACGCCATGGCCAGCAGCCTTGATCTCTTGCGTTTGCTCCAGCAAATAGTTGTATAGGTAATGCTTGTTGAGCTGATCTTTGGCGTAAAAATCGAGCTTCCAGATGTGATAGTGGTAGATTGACCGCTCACCACTCCAAATGAATGGTCCGAAGGATGCGGACCAAGCAAACAGCAAGTCTCCCGGATTGCAGTACTTATCCTCTTCAAGGGTGAGGGTAGAGTAATACCAATGATTAGATGTAAATAGGTTTCCAACCCGTAGGACAGGCGTACCTGTGTCTAGCAGCTCTTCTTTTTTGTAAGCCCTACCATTAAGTACATTCACAATGTCAGCTAGTCGAGCCCACGCCCAGCCCGGTGGCAGCTTAAATGCTGGATCTTCTGAATCTCTTTCAGACAACGCTTTCTGCTTCTTGATCTTACCCTCAGCTAGCAACCGCGCCTTTTCCTCGGCAATGCGCTTGAGCAAGTCACAGGCCGGCTCATCACTTGGATCTTGCGGCACTAACTTGCCGCGTACCGCCAGCTCCAAAATCAATTCACGCAGCTTTTTGATACCGTTCGGCGTACCAGCCACCAGTGGTAAGCTTTCGGTAAGTAGTGTTGTCATACCTTGCGCTCCAAGGCTTCAGTCAACACGGCCTTAATCTGGTCGCGCAGGTCGCTGATCTCGCCTTGCAACGTGGCATAGTTGCGCAGGAGTTCGTCCGGGTCGTGGCTGATTTGTTCGCCGATATGCGGGTTCTTGCAGTCAAGGTTCCAGTTGCGCGCCTGCAGCTCATCGACGTCGACCTGCCAGGCGAATTCGTTCTCAACCCGTGCGGAAAAGCCATCGGCTTCGCTGCCCCACCAGGCTTCTTCCACGGCGAATTCTTCGATGCGCATTGGGCGGGTCTTGGAGTAGTTCTTGACCCCGGCCGGGTACTGGTGTTCGTAGAACCACACCCGTTTGGTGCGTGTGCCTTTGGTGAAAAATAGCAGGTTGGTCTTGATGCCGGTGTAGGGGTTGAATACGCCGTTGGGCAGTCGAACAATGGTGTGCAGGTTGCACTCGGTCAGTAGCTTTTCCTTAATACGGCTTTTGATGCCTTCGCCAAATAGGAAGCCATCGGGAAGCACTACGGCGGCGCGGCCACCGTCCTTAAGTAGCTGCATGATCAGCACCAGAAACAGGTCGGCAGTTTCGCGGGTGCGGAAGGCAGCAGGGAAGTTGGTTTCGATACCGTCCTCTTCCACGCCGCCGAACGGCGGGTTGGCGACGATGCAGTGCATGCGTTCGCTCGGGCCCCAGCTGATCAGGGGTTTACTCAGGGTATTATCGTGGCGGATCTGGCTGGGAACTTCGATGCCATGCAGGATCATGTTGGTGGTTGCCAGCAGGTGCGGAAGCGGCTTCTTCTCTACACCAAAGATGCTGGCTTGCAGAGTACGCTCATCCTCAGCAGTATTTACATAGCGGCTGCGTTTGTGCTCGATAGCGCAGGTGAGGAAACCGCCGGTGCCGCAGGCCGGGTCCATGACCTTCTCGTCCAGCTTGGGATCAACCATGCGCACCATAAATTCGGTGACCGGGCGCGGGGTGTAAAACTCGCCAGCGTTACCAGCGTTTTGCAGGTCACGAAGCAGTTGCTCGTAAAGATTGCCGAACTCGTGGCGCTCCTGAGCCCTATTGAAGTCCACGCCTTCTTGAATTTTGTTGATTACCTGACGCAGCAGCTGGCCGGACTTCATGTAGTTGTATGCGTCTTCAAACACGCTGCGCACTACGAAGGCTGACGGTGTGTTGCTGTACTCGTGCAGGTTTTGCAACTGGGGGAACAGGTTGTTGTCGATGAAATCCTTCAGCGCATCGCCGGTCATGCCTTCCGGGTCAGCGGCCCAGGTGCGCCAGCGGCAGCTCTCGGGAATCGGTGAGCGATAGTCGTCGTCCATCAACTCCCATTCAAGCTCGCGGTCATCAAAGATCTTCAGGAATAACAGCCAAACTAGCTGGCCAATGCGCTGGGCGTCGCCGTCTACGCCAACGTCTTTGCGCATGATGTCCTGGATGGACTTGATGGTGGAGCTAATGGACATGAAGGTCTCTCAACACGTAACGCAGGGGGGCAAAATTCTACCGGATCGTGGAGGAGACTGCTTTGTCATGTCGTCGGTGCTTAGCCCTTAGCTCGCGTAAAGCTCGCCCTCCAGTTCATGAATCGCCTTGGTGTACCCCGCTTTGCCGCCGAAGGCTTTGACCAGCTCGACAGGGGCACCGATCTGGCTAAAAGGGTCAAGCTGCAGGATTTTGATGTCCTCGATATGCTCGATCCCGGTATCGGCGTATTTATCCAGAAGCGCCTCCAACACCTGGCGGGCTGCGCCAGAATACTTGGCGAAATAGTTGCGCTTTTTTACCTGCTCGGCCCGCTCGCGGCGTGATAAAGCGGGTTGATCGAAGGCTACGTGACAGATCAGGTCGAACGGGTCGAGCGGCTTTCCCTGTTTCTTTTCAACTTCTTCGGCTAAGGCCTCCCACATCACTCCCTGGACGGCCATCTCCTCAATGATGACTTTCTTTTGCTCAGCACCACTCCAGCGTCGGAGGAAGTCGCCCAGTGAGGCGAACTGCTTTTGTACGCAGGTACGGGTGTAGTCGTGTAGTGATTCCGTGATCAGTCGGCCATCAGGACCGTAGTACTGCACCCGTTCAGCGACGACATAGACTGGGACGTTGTCGATGACGTACCTGATGCGTTTTTTGCCTTCATCCTCGTCCGTGAAGTCTAAGTCCCCCCCCTCGTTATCGTTACCCGCGCTGATGCCCTCTTCATCGGCTATTGGCTCATCTGGCGGTACGGGTGAATCATCGCCTTCTGGGGCATAGATCACCACTGGGTCGCCATCGAAAGCCGGGTCGGCAAACAGCTCGGTGGCCTTTTTGAAGTCCATGATGGTGAACCAGTACTTACCGAACTCCTCGTTGATGCGGGTGCCGCGACCGATGATCTGCTTGAACTCGGTCATAGATTTGATGTGCTGGTCGAGTACGATCAGCTTGCAGGTCTGCGCATCCACGCCGGTGGTCATCAGCTTGCTGGTGGTGGCAATTACCGGGTAGCGCTCTTCCGGGTTGATGAAGTTATCCAGTTCGGCTTTGCCTTCCTGGTCATCGCCGGTAATGCGCATGATGTACTTGCGGTTCTCAGCCACGCGCTCGGGGTTGAGGTTTACCAAGGCTTGGCGCATGCGTTCTGCGTGATTGATATCGTCACAGAAGACGATGGTTTTCTGGAATGGGTCTGAGGCCTTGAGGAACTCGGTGACCTTCTGCGCGACCAGTTGAGTCCGCGCCTCGATGACTAGGCTGCGATCCATGTCCTTCAGGTTGTAGATGCGGTCTTCGATGAGTTCGCCGTTCTTGTCGAGCATTCCCTTGGGAGGGCGCCAGCCTTGCAGATCTTTGTCAAAGTCGATGCGCACCACTTTATAAGGCGCAAGAAAACCGTCGTCAATACCCTGCTTGAGGGTGTAGCTGTACACCGGCTCACCGAAGTAGGTGATGCTTGACACCTCTTTGGTTTCCTTTGGTGTGGCGGTGAGACCAACATGAGTGGCGCTGGAGAAGTAGTCGAGAATTTCGCGCCAGGCAGAGTCCTCGGCGGCGCTGCCGCGGTGACACTCGTCGATTACAATCAAGTCGAAGAAGTCGCGAGAGAACTGCTTGTAGATGTTCATCTCTTCGTTAGTGCCTGTGACGGCTTGATAGAGCGACAGGTAGATCTCATAAGACGTGTCGATTTGGCGTTTGGCGATTTTGGTCATCGCCTGGCCAAAGGGCTTGAAGTCGTTGTTCTTCGTCTGGTCGACAAGAATGTTGCGGTCGGCAAGGAACAGAATTCTCTTTTTCTGTTTTGATTTCCACAGTCGCCAGATGATTTGAAAGGCGGTGTAGGTTTTGCCAGTGCCCGTGGCCATTACCATCAGGATACGGTCTTGCCCGCGCGCTACCGCCTCAACGGTGCGGTTAATGGCGTTCGTTTGGTAATAGCGCGGCATGCGCCCGGAGCCGTCGTCGTAGTATGGCGCTACGATCTTGTGTTGAACCGCAGTATCCAACCCCTTCCATTGGCAGTAGCGCTGCCAAAGCTCGACAGGACTAGGAAATTGATCCATGGGGAGGTCCGTTTCTACCTTGCTGCCCGTACCACTGCGATCATGGAACAGGAAGGCATCGCCATTGCTGGAGAATACGAACGGTACATCCAGCGCCTCTGCATAGCGAAGAGCTTGCTGCATGCCGGAGCCAACGGAGTGGTTGTTATCCTTCGCCTCGATTACTGCGATAGGCAGGTTGGCTTGATGGTAGAGAATAAAATCTGCACGGCTCGCTTCGCCGCGACTGTGAAGCTTGCCCCGCACGATAATGCGGCCTTTGGTGAAATAAACTTCCTCGCGCACCTGCTTGAGCATGTCCCATCCAGCTTGCTGAATAGCTGGGGAGATGTACTTACTGCAGATGTCCCGCTCGGAAAGTGATTTCTTGTCCATGGCTCACTGTGTCCCTATGACGTGCTGCGGACTTTATCAGAAGGGCTAGAGGCATGCTGCCACTATCAGCAGCGGGGAGCCCTGGCGGCGGGGCTTGCGTATGCCGCTGGTAGCAGTTGAAGTATTTGCACCCGTGGCTCGTCGGCGTGAATCATGCCTTGGCTCAGCAGCGCTTCATGTAGTGCCTCGAACAGCGGCTATAGTCGCCGCGGCTTTGTCAGGATCACTGCGTTGGTGTCGTGCTGGCAACAGCTAAGCTCGTGGAGGAGATTTTCTGCTCAGCAAATAATTCTACTTGCGTCGTGATCGAGGGGGAATTACTATCTCTGCAACATGGTGAAGTAGAGTTATTTGCAGTGGAACTCGTTGAGCTCAGCAATCTCGTTCAAATTCGCACGGCTATGGTCTTCAGGACTCAGGTTCCTCAAGAGGCGCCGGATGGAAACGTGCGGTCTTTGGCCATCAGGGATTTGGTGTCAGCCAAGCCACTCCAGTGGGATGAGCTTCCGCGCATTTCGATTGACGAAAGCCTGCTTGGCCAATGCTTACAGCCCGGCGATGTCGTCATCCCTTCCAGAGGCGACTATTACAAATCATGGGTCTACGAAGGTGCTAACGAGCCAGTATTCCCGCTGGGTCAGCTGAATATCATCACACCTAATGCCAGACTGGATGCGCGCTATCTCGCATGGTACCTAAATAAAAAATCGACTCAGGCAAAGCTGGGCTCAATGCTGACCGGGACGAGCATAAAAGCGCTCACCAAAATTGCGCTGCTTAGCTTGAACGTGGAGTTGCCAGACTTTGCCAAGCAGCTGTTGATCGCCGATTTAGACCGCACCACCCAGCGGATTGGCGCCATACGCCATCGTTTGAATGAGTTGGATAAAGAAGAGATAGCGAACCTGACTTCGACTTTCCTGCATGCGGAGGGCAGCAGTCATGGCTGATCATAAAAGCGACAATACGATTAGCATGGCTATTGCTAAAATCTTTGAGGTCTTCCGAGGGGTCAGTCCTTGCGAAGAAAGCAAACACTTTGTCCTGCCCGTGCTTGTACTGAAGTATCTCTCTGATGTCTCTGGCTCCGATTGCGGCGTTCCCTTGAGCTATCGGGTACCAGGGCAGGCGCAGTTCCACGAGCTCAAGCGCGCCCGCTTTGAACCTCATAACGGTAAGCGCATCAATATCGCGTTGCGCTTGATCGAGGAGGCGAACGACGATCTTTCCGGCATGTTCAACAGTGTCGATTTCTGTTCGTCCAAGCTCGGTGCAACGGAGCGTGCAGACATCTTGCTTAGCCGGTTGTTGGAAGCATTCGACGTTCCCGTCCTAAATTTCACTTTGGGGCATCATGATGCGCCTGGTGCTGCTGCGAAGGTATGTGATGCGTTGTGGGCCTTTTTAGATGAGGCCAGTGGCAAGCGCAATGGGGAAACCGTGACTCCCCCGGACGTCTCGCGAATGTTGGCTCAACTGGTGCGCCCTGCAGCGGGCGAATCTGTTTATGACTCGTGCCTCGGGGTGGGTGGTTCCTTGATCGAATGCGGCAAACAGGCTCGCATTTCCAATGTAGGACAGGGTGCGAGTCTATATGGCCAAGAAGTAAATGCAGACGCTTTGGCATTGGCTCGGATGAATATGGTGCTGCATGGAGAGGATAGCTACCGCCTTGAATGGGGTGACAGCCTGCGAAACCCCAAGCTGCTAAGCCCGGCTGGTGACCTGATGACCTTCGATATCGTAGTTTCACAGCCTCCCTTCTCAATGCGGGAGTGGGGACATGAAGATGCAGCCCATGATTCGTTCGGACGTTATCTGCGCGGGATTCCGCCCCGTGGGTCGGCAGATTTCGCATTCATTAGCCACATGCTCAAAAGCTTGAAGCCCAAGGGCCGTATGGCAGTTGTGGTGTCACTCGGCGTACTGTTCCGCAGTGGGGTGGAAGGCCAGATTCGCACGCACATGGTTCGTGACAAGTTGATTGATGCGGTGATAGCACTTCCCCCCAAGCTGTTCACTCACACTGGGATCCCGACAGCTATTTTGCTGCTGCGTAAAGACAGAGAAGCAGATGATGTGCTGTTCGTTGATGCTAGCCGCACTTTTGAGCCTGGAAAGATTCGCAATCGCCTGAGCGAGAGTGAGTTGAGTTTCATCGACGTTACCTACCAGGCGAGGAGCGACGTACCTCAACTTGCGCGGGTGGTGTCACAGGCCGAGATTGCGCAGCACGATTACAACCTCTCGGTTGCGCGCTATGTCGAGCAAGTCGAAATGGAGGAGCCGGTCGATGTAGCCGTCTTACGGGCTGAGCGGCTGCAGCTCGAATGTGAGTTGGCGAGCCTTCAAGAAAAGCTGGAGGGGTTGTTCGAGCGGATCGGTTATGACTACCGAGGTGTACTGAACCCATAAAAAGCAAAAACCCCGCAGCTCGGCGGGGTTCTTACTCAGGGTACACGGGCACGACCGGAAATCCGGAAAACCCGCGTGTCGAATAACAAGATAATAGAAAATCGATCTGCTGACAAGGTGCGCTATGCTCGTCCATCTGACCGCTGCCCGGCTCAATACCCTCCAAGACTTCTTTAAGACCACAAGCGAAAGCGACCTCTATGGATGCTATGCGTGGACCCAGGCGGTAGGTGCGGCGCTGTTGCCGCTGCTAGGTGACCTTGAGGTGAGCTTGCGTAACGCGTTGCATCGGGGGCTGTCGCAGTACTACGGGAAGACAGACAGCTTTGAATGGATGCTCAAGAAGCGGCCCAACCATTCAAGCCCTGGTGCGGTAACTTCCTGGCACAAGCTGAATCCCCGTACATACGATGATGTGCTCAGCGCGATCGAAAAAATCAAGAAGAGCAAGGGTAAGGGCTGCAGGGTAACCGTGGACGATATTGTCGCGAAAGTAGCCTTTGGCTTCTGGGAGACCATTGTTAACGGGCTGAAACATAGGTCTCACCCTAAAGGCATGCAAGCACGCGTTTTGGCTGTTGCGTTCCCCAGCATTCCTGATCTGCGCAATGGCGCCTTCGGTGATCCGGCGCTTGTCGACCGAATAGCTAGCCTGCTCTACCAGATGCGTGACGTCCGAAATCGGATTGGCCATCACGATTCTCTCTGGAAGACTGCTGAATTCGACTCCTACGGGCGTCGGGGCTTCGTCCCACGTCGTCCGCGACATACGATTACCAGCATGCGCTTGCTAGCCGATCAAATCGCTTGGTTCGCTGGATGGATCGACCCGCGAATTAGTTCATACATCAAAGCGACGCCCCATTGGCGTCACCTCCAATGGTTATTAACGAGGGGCGCACTCCTCTTGTACAGGGAAAACGGCGGCAAAGGGATCAACTGTGATGCGATCATGCGCCAGGTGCCGGCATATAGGGCTAAAAAATCTTCAAAACGGCGGCAGGTTAGCAGCGACAAAGCGCTTGGTATCCAAAAGCGTCGGCTGCTACGTGGCATGTTTTATTGAGCAAGATTTCAAGCAGGTATTGCAAAGCTTGCGAATCAGCTTTTTTTTGGATTTGCGCGCGTGCTCATTGGAGCAATCCGCAGGGCTTCAGGTCCGGCGGTCACCGTTGGCGTAGTCGAATACACTTGTCTTGGCCGTGCAGAGCCAAGGGCCGAAAGGCAGGCCGCTGGGAGCACACAGCATAAGCTTCATGACATGCTTGGCATTCAAGACTTGCCCCCACACAATTGGGGAATGCCGGATGACTAAAGCAAAACATCGTTGTGGATTTCAAAAGCGCTGGAAACCGCGTAATCATTGGGTCTCAGACACAAAAAAAGACGCCCGAGGGCGTCTTCTTTTTAGGATTTGGTGGAGCCGGGGGGATTTGAACCCCCGTCCGCCAGTACTCCGCTGTCGGTACTACATGCTTAGCCGTGTCTACTGATTTAATCCGCAGCCGCCCGACGGGCAGGGTGCTTTGGATGA
>Ga0207713_1001498_pt1 | contig 18451 bp, 15 predicted proteins | sample KBSS64metaG_FD_184404 | JGI IMG/M metagenome (GOLD analysis project Ga0207713, IMG submission 184404) | Switchgrass rhizosphere microbial communities from Kellogg Biological Station, Michigan, USA - KBS S6-4 metaG (SPAdes) (version 2) | ecosystem: Host-associated > Plants > Roots > Rhizosphere >... | reverse complement strand
CATGGGCGACAACGTGCAGCTCGTGATCGCCGCGTGCATCATCGTGCCGCAAGCGATCGTGGCGATCATGTCGCCGTGGGTCGGGCGCTCGGCCGAACGCTGGGGACGCAGGCCGATCCTGCTGCTTGGCTTTTCGGCGCTGCCGATACGGGCGTTGCTGTTCGCGGGGATCAGCAGCCCTTATCTGCTGGTGCCGGTGCAGATGCTGGATGGGCTGAGCGCCGCGGTGTTCGGCGTGATGCTGCCGCTGATTGCCGCCGACGTGGCCGGCGGCAAGGGCCGGTATAACTTGTGTATCGGGTTGTTCGGGTTGGCGGCGGGGATTGGGGCGACTTTGAGCACGACTGCTGCTGGGTTCGTGGCCGATCATTTCGGCAATGCGGTTAGCTTTTTTGGCCTGGCCGCAGCCGGGGCGCTGGCGGTCTTGCTGGTGTGGGCGGCGATGCCGGAGACGCGGGACGCGGCTGCGGAGGATGGGGCGCCGGTGGCTGGTGGGGGGAAGTCGGCGGTTAGGTAGTGGTTTTGCGGTTTTTTTTCCTGCGCGGCGCTGTTGGTGGTGGTTGTTGCTTTGTTGGCCTTTGCTTGATTTGTTAGTGGTCTATTGGCGTTGCCCCTGTGCGGGGCGGCACCTACTTCTCTTTGCCGGCCGTGTACCGACCGGAGACATAGCTGACAGGTGTGCGAGGACATGGTTGACACTTCCGGGTACGAAAACGCCCGGTCCCGACCATGCCCTGGAACGCAAGAGACACCATGAGCCTCAGACAGGAATTTGTTCATCTGGCCAGTCAGCGCACGCTCACGGTCACCGAACTGTGCGAGCGCTTTAACATCAGCCGGCAGACCGGCTACAAATGGCTCAGACGTGGCGAGGACGCGCTGGCGGATCAGTCGCGGCGCCCTGCCAGCAGTCCCTCGAAGACCACTGTTGAGATGGAGCAGGAGGTGGTGCGCCTGCGTCGGGCACACCCGCGCTGGGGCGGCCGCAAGATCAGCCGGCGCCTGCGGGATCTGGGCTTTGAAGCGGTGCCGCAGCCCAGCACCGTGACAGCCATCCTGCACCGGCACAATCTGATCCTGCCGGCCGGTTCAGCGATGAGTGAACCCTGGAAGCGCTTTGAGCACGAGCAGCCCAACGTCCTCTGGCAGATGGACTTCAAGGGACACTTCGATACCCTCGAGCAGGGGCGTTGTAGCCCCCTGACGGTGCTCGACGACCATTCGCGCTTCAGCATCCTGCTGCGCGCCTGTGGGCCAACCGACACGGCCACGGTGCAGGCGGGCCTGCGCGAGGCATTCGGCCACTACGGCCTGCCGTTGCGCATCAACACCGATAACGGTTCGCCATGGGGTTCACCGGGCAGCCCGGGGCAGCTCACCGAACTGGCCGTCTGGCTGATCCGGCTGGGGATCCGCATCAGCTACAGCCGGCCTTACCATCCGCAGACCAACGGCAAGGACGAGCGGTTTCACCGCACGCTGAAGGCCGAAGTGCTGAACGAACGGAGCTTCGCCACCCAGCAGCACGTGCAACGCGAACTGGACCGCTGGCGCACCATCTATAACTGTGAGCGCCCGCACGAGGCGATCGGCATGGACACTCCGATGAGCCGTTACCAGCCGAGCCCGCGGGCGTTTCCATCGGTCCTGCGCGAGCCGGAGTACGGCCCGGATGACGTGGTGCTGCGGGTCAAGGCAAATGGCGAGCTACGCTTTGAAGGACGGCGCCTGAAGGTCTCGAAAGCACTTTACCGGCTGCCGGTTGCAGCACGCGCAAAGGACGGCGAAGACGGCGTATTTGAATTCTGGTTTGCCCATCACCGCATCCTCACCCTTGACCTGAGGAGCGAAAACCGCTGACCATAAAGTGTCAACGATGTCCTCGCACGTTCGTCAACCATGTCTCCGGTCTGTACACCGGCCGCAAAGAGAAGTAGGTGCCGCCCCGCACAGGGGCAACGCTAATAGACCACTAACAAATCAAGCAAAGGCCAACAAAAACAACACCAAAACCACCACCGCCGAGCAGGCCAAACCACCAAAAACCATCAAACCACAACAGCCTCCCCCCTCACCAACGACTCCCGCATAGCCACCCCAATCCGAGTAGCCTCAACCGCATCCTCCAATGTGGCGCCGCCCTGCCCCCGGCCCTGCCCTCCACCCCGCACCGCCGCGACAAACGCCCGCGCCTCATGCAAAAACGCCTCCTCGAACCGATCAAAAAAACTCGGCGTGCATTCATTGCGAACACCGGTCGCATCATAAATCTCGACACGATTCGCACGCGGATTGCGCCCGATCGCCAGCGCACCGCCCGTGCCGATCACCTCGCTATGCGTGTCATTCCCATGCGCCTGCGTGCGCGACGCATAGAACATCGCGAGCTTCCCACCTTCGAATTCACAAATCGCCACGCCATTGTCGACATCGCCGAACTCACGCAGCCCCTCGTGCAGCGCAATCGCGCCCGCCGCGAACACCCGCTTCGCGCGCGGCTTGCCCAGCAGCCAACGCGCGACGTCGATGTCGTGCACGGTGCAGTCCAGAAAAATGCCGCCGGACGTTGCCGCGAAGCGCACGAAGAAACCATCGGTATCGTTCTTGTCCGTGGTCTGCGAGCGCACGAGAAACGGCCTGCCGATCTTGCCGGCTTCGACCATGTCGAATGCGTTTCTATAGCTCGGATCGAAACGCCGCATGAAGCCGATCGTCGCCTGAAGATGCGGATAGCGCGCGGCCTCGGCCAGCACGCGCTCGCATTCGGCGAGGTCCAGCGACAACGGCTTCTCGCAGAACACGTGCTTGCCGGCGTGCAACGCATCCACGATCTGCTGCGCGTGCAACGACGACGGCGTCACGAGCCACACCGCATCCACCTCGGGATCGGCGAGCAGGTCGGCGTAATTCTCATAAAGATGCGGTTCGGGCAGCGCCTCGCGCGCCCACGCCCGCTCTTCTTCCAGAGGGCTGCAAGCGGCGACGAGCACCGCGCCGGGCACGCGATACGCGAGATTTTCCGCATGACGCTTGCCCAACCGCCCAAGACCGACCACACCCAATCGAACCCGCCCCGCGGCCGCCTTCATCACGACGCCTCGCCGAGTTTCACCGCGCGGCCCTCGCGCCACGAACGCGTGGCGGCGTCGGCGAGTTCGAGCGCTTTCAAGCCATCGGCGACGGTCGTGCGCACCGGCTTGCCGTGCGTGACCGCGTCGAAGAAATGCGCGATTTCCAGCGCGTAAGCCGCGCGATAACGTTCGAGGAAAAACGCTTCCGGCACGTCGCTCGACACTTTGGTTCTCGAGTACGCGGTCACTTCCGTGGGCCGCACGTTGCCCGCCTGCAGCATGCCGGCACTGCCGAGCACTTCGAAGCGCTGGTCGTAACCGTACGCGGCGCGGCGCGCGGTATTGATCTGGCACAATCGCCCGCGCTTCGTGCGGATCGTCACCGCGGTCGAATCGATATCGCCCGCTTCCGCGATCGCCGGGTCGGACAGACAACTGCCGGTGGCGTGCAGCGTGTCCGCTTCGTCGTCGAGAATCCAGCGGAAGATGTCGAAGTCGTGAATCAGCATGTCCTTGAAGATGCCGCCGGAATGCTTGATGTACTCCACCGGCGGCGCGCCCGGATCGCGGCTCGTCACCACCAGCATTTCCGGCGTGCCGATCTCGCCGGCATCGATACGCGACTTCAGCGCGGAGAACGTCGGATCGAAGCGGCGCTGAAAGCCGATCATGCACACCACGCCCGCGCGCGCGACCGCTTCGGCGCAGGCGCGCGCACGCTCCAGCGTGAGATCGACCGGCTTCTCGCAGAACACGTGCTTGTTCTGCGCGGCCGATTGCATGATCAGGTCCGCATGCGTGTCCGTGCTCGAACAGATCACCGTCGCGCCGATCGACGCATCGCCCATCGCGCCGTCGACATCCGCAACCTGCGCGCCGTGTTCGGCCGCGAGCGCCGCGGCCGCCTCGCGATTCACGTCGACCACGTACTTGAGCCGCACGCCCGGTTGCCGCGCGAGATTGGCCGCATGAATCTTGCCGATGCGCCCCGCGCCGAATACCGCTACGTCGATCGTCCTTACCGCGTCAGTCATCGTATCCTCCCATGTCCTTGGATTCTTCCACGTTCAATTCGAGCTTGTACGCCAGCGCGATGAACAACGCCTGGCACAAGCAGATCGTGCTGGTCAGCGAGCGGAACGCGAACGCGCTGCCCTCTTTCACATACAGTTGCGTGGTGGCGTAGCGCGCGAGCGGCGACAGTTGGCTATCGGTGATGACCAGCGTCTTCGCCTGATGATGGTGCGCCACGCGCAGGCAATACTGCGTTTCCTTGCCATAGGGCGCGAAGCTGATCGCGATCACCACGTCGCCCTTCTTCACGCTGCGAATCTGTTCGCGGTACATGCCGCCGAATCCCGACACCAGATGCACGCGCTTGGGCGTGTGCTGCAACGCGTAGACGATGTAGCTCGCCACCGGAAACGAGCGCCGCACGCCGACCACGTAGATGTTGTCGGCCTGCTGCAGCATTTTCACGGCGGCGTCGAACTGCTTGTCGTCGAGTCCCGCTTCGAGTTCCTCCAGACCGCCGCGCGAAGCCGCGATGAATTCGCGCGCCACCGAACCGCCGGACAATGCGCCGGGCTTCTCGTCGATCAGCTTGCGAATCCTCTGCTGATAACTCGGCGACGACGTGCCCTGCCCCGTGTAAGCCTGACGGAACACCGCCTGCAAATCGGAGAAGCCGGAAAAGCCGAAGCGCTGCGCGAACCGCACCACGGCGGACGGATGCACGCCGCAACTCGCCGCGATGTCGCTAGTGCGATCCACCATCACGCTCGACCGATGCTGCTCGATATACGTGGCCACGTTTTTCAACTGACGCGGCAACGCTTCGTAGTTTTCCGCGATGCGCTGCATCAATTCATCGACGCTCGGCAATTCCTCGGTGCTCTCTTCCGCCATGGCTCTCTCTCGGGTGCTTTATTGCAGTGCGACAGACGCGTGCAACGCCCGCCCACACTGCCTCCTGACGCTGCCGATTATAGGCAGCGCGCCGAGCAAATGGAACGTATTTTCCATTTTTATTTATCATGAAATTTTCATTGCAACGCTTCGGAAGATGGCCTAATCTTGGTCGTGAGCAATGGTGCAAGGGCGACCCCATACCGGCCGCAAGCGGATGAAAAGCCGCCCGCCAGACGCTCCCTTCAATAACGACAGACCGAGAAAAGGTGGAGACAATGAGACTTTGCAAGGGCAAGGCTACGCTCAGGATTCTGGTAACGGCATTGACGTTGGCGACGGGATTCGGCGCGGCTTCGGCCGCCCGCGCGGCTGACGCCCACTTCGTGCTGATCAGCCACGCGCCGGATTCGGATTCGTGGTGGAACACCATCAAGAACGCGATCAAGCAGGCCGACGAGGACTTCAACGTCGAGACCGACTATCGCAATCCGCCGAACGGCGACATCGCCGACATGGCGCGTCTGGTCGAACAGGCGGCCGCGCGCAATTACGACGGCGTGATCGTCACCATCGCCGATTACGACGTGCTGAAAAGCTCCATCAGCAAAGTGACCGCGAAAAAGATTCCGCTCGTCACGATCAACTCGGGCACCGAGGAACAAAGCGCGCAACTGGGCGCGATCATGCACGTGGGACAACCCGAATACGTCGCCGGCAAGGCGGCCGGCGAGAAAGCGAAAGCAGCCGGCGTGAAGTCGTTCCTGTGCGTCAATCACATCGCCACCAACACGGTTTCGTTCGACCGTTGCCGCGGTTTCGCCGAAGCGCTCGGCGTCGACTACAAGTCGTCCACGATCGACTCCGGCCAGGACCCGACCGAAATCCAGTCGAAGGTCAGCGCCTATCTGCGCAACCATCCGAACACCGGCGCGATCCTCACGCTCGGACCGACCCCCGCTTCGGCCACGCTGAAAGCGGTTCAGCAGATGGGCCTCGCGGGCAAGATCTATTTCGCCACGTTCGACTTCTCCGACGACATCGCCAAGGCGATCCAGGCCGGCACGATCCAGTTCGCGATCGACCAGCAGCCGTACTTGCAAGGCTATATCCCGGTGGCGGTGCTCGCGATCGTGAAGAAGGAGCACACCACCGATCCGGCGAAGATCCGCCAGATTCTCGAAGCCAATCCGAAGTTCAAGGCGCGCCTCGATACCTACGGTCTCGCGCCGTCGTATGGACCGAAGAACATCCGCTCGGGTCCGGGTTTCATCACCAGGGACAACCTCGACAAGGTCATCAAGTACGCAGGGCAGTATCGCTGATTCTTTCCTCTAGTTAGTCACGCGCGCGGCGGGCGGCCGCTTCGATACGGGCGGCACGCCCGCCTCCACCGCGCATTTCACCGGCTGCCGTTCTCACTCCGCCTTCGCGCGTGAACCGAGACACAGCCGGGCTCCAAGGAGACGTCATGGGTGTAGCCGGCAAACACTTTCCCCCGCCTGTCGAAACGAGCAACACCAATGCGGCGCCGTCGCATTCGGATTCCGATGAGCGCGTGCGCAAGGAATCATGGTTCGGTCATTTGCTGAACCGGCCGGAATTCGCCGCGATATCCGGCGCGGTGCTGGTGTTCCTGGTTTTCGCGCTGACCGCCGGCAGTTCCGGCATGTTCAATCTCGACGGCGTGATGAACTGGTCGCAAGTGTCCGCCTATCTCGGGATACTGTCGGTCGGCGCATGTCTGTTGATGATCGCCGGCGAGTTCGATCTGTCGATCGGTTCGATGATCGGCTTCTCGGGGATGATGGTCGCGATTCCGTCCGTGTATTTTCACTGGCCGATCTCGCTCGCGATCCTGTTCGCGTTCGCCGGCTCCATGCTGCTCGGCGCGCTGAACGGCTATCTGGTGATGCGCACGCGCCTGCCGTCGTTCATCGTCACGCTCGCGTTTCTGTTCATCCTGCGCGGCCTCACGCTGGCGCTATCGATCATGTTCGCGGACCGCACCATCGTTTCCGGCGTGGGCGATCTCGCGCAAAACGACTGGCTCGCCAATACGCTGTTTCATGGCGTGGCGTTCAACGGCTTCTTCACGATGCTCGCGCAACACGGCATCGGCACCATGCTCGATAACGGTCATGCGCTGGTGCCGGGCATTCCCAAAGTGATCTTGTGGTGGATCGCGCTCGCGGCTGTCTGCGCCTTCGTACTCGCCAAGACACGCGCGGGCAACTGGATTCTCGCCGTGGGCGGCGACGCGAACGCCGCGAAAAACGTCGGCGTGCCGGTGCGCCGCGTGAAAATCTCGCTGTTCGTGCTGACCGCGTTCTGCGCATGCCTGTTCGCGGTGCTGCAAGTATGCGACATCGGCTCGGCCGCAGCGGACCGCGGCTTGCAAAAGGAATTCGAGGCGATCATCGCCGCGGTGATCGGCGGCACCTTGCTGACGGGCGGTTACGGCTCGGTGGTCGGCGCCTGCTTCGGCGCGCTGATCTTCGGCGTCGTGCAAATCGGCATCACGTACACCAACGTCAGCTCCGACTGGTTCCGCGTGTTCCTCGGCGTGATGCTGCTGATCGCCGTCCTGTTCAATCACTACGTGCGCCGCCGCGTCGCGCAATCGTAACGAGGAGACGAACATGTCCGATACGACGAATACGGTAAGCACCGCAAGCGCGGCGCAGGACGACATCATTCTCGCGCTGGAGAACGTCAGCAAGTACTTCGGCAAGGTGATCGCGTTGAGCGGCGTGACCTTGCGCCTGAAACGCGGTGAAGTGCATTGCCTGCTCGGCGACAACGGCGCGGGCAAGTCGACGCTCATCAAGACGCTCGCCGGCGTGCATCAGCCCTCTTCCGGCCAGTATCTGGTGGACGGCAAGCCGGTGCTGTTCGAGTCGCCGAAAGACGCGCTCGATCTCGGCATCGCCACCGTCTATCAGGATCTGGCGCTGGTGCCGCTGCTCTCGGTCGCGCGCAACTTCTTCATGGGACGCGAGCCGCAAAAGAAACTGTTCGGCTTTCTGAGCGTGATGGACCTCGAAACCAGCGCGACCACCGCGCGCGACAAACTCGCGGAAATGGGCATCAACGTGCGCGACCCGCATCAGCCGATCGGCACCATGTCGGGCGGCGAGAAACAGTGCCTCGCGATTGCACGGGCGATTCACTTCGGCGCACGCGTGCTGATCCTCGACGAACCTACCGCCGCGCTCGGCGTGAAGCAGAGCTTCAACGTGCTGAAGCTGATTCACAAGGCGCGCGCCAAGGGCATCTCGGTGATCTTCATCACGCACAACGTGCACCACGCGTATCCGATCGGCGACTCGTTCACGCTGCTCAATCGCGGCAAATCGCTCGGCACGTTCACCAAGGACACCATCAGCAAGGACGAAGTGCTCGACATGATGGCCGGCGGCGCCGAGATGCAGAAGATGATCGGCGAACTCGAAGGCGCAGAGATCTGATTCATTCGCGCGGCGTTCCGGTGCTTGCCGCGCCGGTCGCCGCGTACAGCCACTCAGGAACATTCATGGATCATTCCAGCACATCCAGCGGCGCCGCAACCGGAGTCGGGACGGCGGCCAGCCGCTTCTCGCCGGATCGCGGCCGCGACATCGTCTGCCTCGGCCGCCTCGCCGTCGATCTCTACGCGCAGCAAGTCGGCGCGCGGCTCGAAGACGTGTCGAGCTTCGCGAAGTACCTCGGCGGTTCGTCGGCGAATATCGCGTTCGGCTGCGCGCGCCTCGGCCTCGCCTCGGCGATGCTCGCGCGCGTCGGCAACGATCACATGGGCCGCTTTCTCACCGAAACCTTGACGAAGGAAGGCTGCGACGTCAGCCATGTGCGCGTCGATCAGGAACGCCTCACGGCGTTGGTGCTGCTCGGCCTGAAGGATCGCGACACCTTCCCGCTGATCTTCTATCGCGAGAACTGCGCGGATATGGCGGTGGATGAAGCGGATTTCGACGAAGCGTTCATTGCGTCGTCGAAAGCGCTGCTGATTACCGGCACGCACTTTTCCACCGAGCAGGTGAACCGCACGAGCCGCCGCGCACTCGATTACGCGCGACGCAATCAGGTGCGCACGGTTCTCGATATCGACTACCGTCCGGTGTTGTGGGGTCTCACCGGCAAGGCGGACGGCGAAACCCGCTTTGTCGCGAGCGAAGGCGTGACCGCGCATTTGCAGCGCATTCTGCCGCTGTTCGATCTGGTGATCGGCACGGAAGAGGAATTCCGCATCGCCGGCGGCAAAACGGAACTGGTCGACGCGCTCGCGATGGTGCGCGCCGTCACGCCGGCCACGCTGGTGTTGAAGCGCGGGCCGATGGGTTGCCAGATCATCGACGGCAAGGTGCCCGCCTCGCTCGACGACCTGCCGGTTCATGGCGGCGTGGAAGTCGAAGTGTTGAATGTGCTCGGCGCGGGCGACGCGTTCGCCTCGGGCTTTCTCTCGGGATGGTTGCGCGATCAGCCGCTCGAAGCCTGCGCACGCGCCGCGAACGCGAGCGGCGCGCTGGTGGTTTCGCGCCACGGCTGCGCGCCGGCCATGCCGACGCCGGCCGAGCTCGACTACTTCCTGCGCGAAGCGAAAGCCGACCCGCAGCGCATGCGCCGCCCCGATCGCGACGCGACGCTGGCGCGCTTGCATCGCGTCTCGCCCGCGCGCAAGCAATGGAACGAAGTACTCGGCTTCGCGTTCGATCATCGCAACCAGTTCTTCGAACTCGCGCAGCAAACCGGCGCGGACGAAGCACGCATCGCGCGGTTAAAAGGGCTATTCGTCGAAGCGGTGGCGCAGACCGAAGGCGCGTTGGGTCTGCAAGGCCGCATCGCCGTATTGATCGACGACCGCTATGGTCAGGACGCGTTGAACGCCGCGACCGGCCGCGGCTGGTGGCTCGGGCGTCCGGTGGAATTGCCGGGCTCCGTGCCGCTGGTGTTCGATCATGGCCGCTCGATCGGCACGACGCTCGTCGCGTGGCCGCGGGAGCATATCGCCAAGTGCCTCGTGCAGTTCCATCCCGACGAACCGATCGAACAGCGCCTCGAACAGGAAGCGCAATTGCGCGCGCTTTACGACGCGACGCAAGCGAGCGGCCACGAACTGCTGCTCGAAGTGATTCCGCCGAAGCACGCCCATCTGCCGCAAGGGCCGGACATCGTGTATCGCGCATTGAAGCGCCTCTACAACATCGGCATCTATCCGGAGTGGTGGAAGCTCGAACCGATGGACGCCGCGCAATGGCAAGCCGTCGACGCGCTGATCGCCGAGCGCGATCCGTATTGCCGGGGCGTGGTGCTGCTCGGTTTGGCGGCGGGCGTCGAACAGTTGAACGAGGGCTTTCGCGCGGCGGCGCAATCCGCGACGTGCCGCGGCTTCACCGTGGGCCGCACGATCTTTCACGAGCCGAGCCATGCGTGGCTCGCCGGCGATATCGGTGACGACGAACTGATCGCACGCGTGCGCCGCACATTCGAAACACTGATCGCATCGTGGCGCGCGGCTCGCGGCACATCAGCCGCGCAGTCCGCCACGGCGAGCCATCACCAGGAGCAGGCGGCATGAACCACCGCGTATTGCATCATGACGATGCGGCGTCCGCTCGAGGCACCGGCGAAGCAAGCTCGCGCCTCGCCGGCACCGTCCGGCTGACGACCGCCCAGGCGCTCGTGCGCTATCTCGCCGCGCAACGCGTCGCGACCGAGGACCGCAGCGGTAGCGAGCCGCTCTTCGGCGGCGTGTTCGCGATCTTCGGGCACGGCAACGTCGCGGGAATGGGCGAAGCCTTGTATCAGCACCGCGACGCATTGCCCACGCTGCGCGCGCATAACGAACAGGCGATGGCGCACAGCGCCATTGCGTATGCGAAGGCGCATTTCCGCCGCCGCATGATGGCGGTCACGACTTCCATCGGGCCGGGCGCGACCAATCTGATCACGGCGGCCGCGCTCGCGCACGTGAACCGTCTGCCGGTGCTGCTGTTGCCCGGCGACATCTTCGTCTCGCGCGCGCCCGATCCGGTCTTGCAGCAGGTCGAGGATTTCAACGATGGCGGCGTGTCCGCCAACGACGCCTTCAAACCCGTGTCGCGTTACTTCGATCGCATCGTGCATCCGGCGCAATTGCTCACCGCGCTGCCGCGCGCGCTTCGCGTGCTGACCGACGCCGCGTTGTGCGGTCCCGTCACGCTCGCGTTGCCGCAGGACGTGCAGGCGCAGGCATGGGATTTCCCCGCGGACTTTTTCGCGCCGCGTGTCGTGACTTTTCATTCGCCCGCGCCGCGCGACGACGAGATCGACGCCGCGTTCGCGCATCTGCGGCGCGCCAGGCGTCCGTTGATCGTCGCGGGCGGCGGCGTGCTGTATGGCCGCGCCAGCGACGCGCTGCACCGCTTCGCCACCACGCACGGCATTCCGGTCGCGGAAACGCAGGCCGGCAAGAGTTCGCTTGCATGGAACGATCCGTTGAACGCCGGCGCATTGGGCGTGACGGGCTCGCCCGCCGCGAACGCGCTCGCGCTCGACGCCGACTGCGTGCTGGCGATCGGCTCACGCTTGCAGGATTTCACGACCGGCTCGAACACGCTGTTCACCCAGGCCGAGCTGATCGGCATCAACGCCAACGCCTTCGACGGCGTCAAGCATCGCACGTTGACGGTCGAAGCCGACGCGCGTCTCGCGCTGGAGGCGCTCGCGGAACGCTTGCAAGGCTGGCACGCGGACCGCGCGTGGACGGCACGCGCGCACAAACTCGCGGCGAGTTGGCGCGACACGGTGAGCACGCTCACGCATGCGCCGCAACGCGAGACCGTGCTGCCTTACGAGGGCGACGTGATCGGCGCGGTGCAGCGTTCGAGCGCGGCGTCGGATAAGGACGATATCGTCGTGTGCGCGGCCGGCACCTTGCCCGCCGAATTGCACAAGCTGTGGCGCGCCGGCAGGCCGGGCGCGTATCACGTCGAGTACGGCTATTCGTGCATGGGCTACGAGATTGCCGGCGGTCTCGGCGTGAAACTCGCGCGCCCCGAGCGTGAAGTGATCGTGATGGTCGGCGACGGCAGCTATCTGATGATGAACAGCGAGATCGCGACTTCGGTGATGCTCGGCGCGAAGCTGATCGTCGTGGTGCTCGACAATCGCGGCTACGGTTGCATCAACCGCTTGCAACAGGCCTGCGGCGGCGCGCCGTTCAACAACCTGCTCGACGACTGCCTGCAAGGCCCGCTCGGCGCGCCGCGAATCGATTTCGCCGCGCATGCCCGCGCGCTCGGCGCGCAGGCCGAGCACGCCGCGAACATCGCTGAACTCGAAGCCGCGCTGCAACGCGCGCGCGCCGCCGATCGCACCTACGTGATCAGCATCGACACGGACCCCGCCCGCACCACCGACGACGGCGGCTGGTGGTGGGAAGTGGCCGTGCCCGAGGTGTCGGCGCGCGATAGCGTGCGCGTGGCGCGTGCGAAATACGAAGCACAGCTCGCGGCACGCGCCGAACCGATGGCCGCCGCCGAGCGCACCGACAAGGAATGAGGACACCCGCATGACCACTTTCGACGTACGCATCGGCATCAATCCGCTCTCGTGGATGAACGACGATCTGCCTTCGCTGGGCGGCGAGACGCCGCTTGAATTGGCGTTGACGGAAGGCCGCCAGATCGGCTATCAAGGCTTCGAGCTCGGCAACAAGTTTCCGCGCGAACCGCGGGCATTGAAGACGCTGCTCGCGCAATACGACCTCGCCCTGGTATCCGGCTGGTATTCGGGCCGGCTCGCGCGGCGCAGCGTCGAGGAAGAAATCGCCTCGGTCGGCCCGCATCTCGAACTGCTCGCGCAAAACGGCGCGACCGCGATGGTGTACGGCGAAGTCGCCGATTCGATTCAGGGCGCGCCGCAGCCGCTGTATCAGCGCCCGCGTTTTTTCAGCGACGCGCAATGGGCTGAATATGCCGCACGTGTCGATGAATTCGCGCGTTACACGCAAAGCCGCGGCGTGCGGCTGGCTTATCACCATCACATGGGCGCTTATGTCGAAACGCCCGCCGACGTCGACCAATTGATGTCGCGCACGAGCGATGCTGTCGGCCTGTTGTTCGATGCGGGGCACATCACGTTTGCCGGCGGCGATCCGCTCGCGGTGCTCGACAAACATATCGCGCGCGTATGCCACGTGCACTGCAAGGACGTGCGCCCCGCGGTGACCAGGCTCGCGCGCAATCGCAACTGGAGTTTTCTCGACGCGGTGATCAATGGCGCCTTCACGGTGCCGGGCGACGGCGCGGTGAATTTCCCGGCGATCATCGACCGGTTGAAGCGGCACGGCTATCGCGGCTGGCTCGTGGTGGAAGCGGAACAGGACCCGGTGGTGGCTCCCTCGTTCGAGTATGCGCAGAAGGGCTACAGAACATTGCGGACGTTGGTCGATGCACCGCTCGGCGCCGCAAGCAAGCCTGAGCAGGAGGCAGCATGAGTTTATTGGTGAAGGCGCAGCGCGAAGGCCAGACGATCGCGCGAGTGACGCCGGAATCGGCGTGTTGGCGGTATGTGGGATTCGCCGCCTACCGGATGGGCACGAGCGAGGTGGTGCATCTGTTCGAGCCGTCGCGTGAGATGTGCATTGTCGTGCTCACGGGTTCGGTGGATATCGAAACCGCGGAGCGCACGTGGAGTTCGCTGGGTTCACGCGATAGCGTGTTCGAGGATGCCGCGCCGTATGCGGTGTATTTGCCGCCCGGCGTGCGCGCGACGGTGCGTGCGCGTCGGGATGCGGAGATTGGCGTGGCTAGCGCGCCGGCGAAGGGCGAGTATGCCGCGAGGTTGATCGAACCTTCCTCGATGAAGCGCTCCACGCGGGGCAAGGGTCTGAATACGCGATACGTATGCGATATTCTTCCGCAGACGGAGCCTGCCGAGTCCTTGCTTGTCGTCGAGGTCAGGACGCCCGGCGGGCATGCGTCGAGCTATCCGCCGCATAAGCATGATACGGATAATGTGCCGCATGAGAGTTCGCTCGAGGAGACTTACTATCATCGGCTCGATCCGCCGCAGGGGTTTGCGTTTCAGCGCGTGTATACGGACATGCGGGATATCGATGAGTCGATGGCCGTTGAGAATCATGACGTGGTGATGGTGCCGCGTGGGTATCATCCGGTCGTTGTGCCTTATGGGTATGACTCTTATTACCTGAATGTCATGGCCGGGGCGCGGAGGGTTTGGCATTTTCGGAATGATCCGGCGCATGAGTGGATTGTTGGGAAGGAAGGTTGATGTTTTTGCCTGCTCGGCGCTTGGGGTTGTGGTTTTATGGTGTTGGCGTTGGCCTTTCCTTGATTTGTTAGTGGTCTATTAGCGTTGCCCCTGTGCGGGGCGGCACCTACTTTTCTTTGCCGGCCGCAAAGAAAAGTAGGCAAAAGAAAGCGGCTTACACCGCTAGCTCTTAAACGGGTCCCCTGGCTCGGTGGGGGTAGTGGTGCATCTGGAATCCGTGTTCTCGCACATTCCGCATTGGTGACAAAGCCGTCATTAGCTCCCACTCCGCACTGCGTGCGTCGCGGATGGGGCTGCCAGGGAAACCAAGGGGCGTTTGTGCGCCTTGGGGGCCATCGGCTTCGCCTCGGCGATGCTCCGTCGAAAACCGATTGATTGGCGACGGTGTGCGCCGCGTTTCCGCGGGTACGCGTCTGCGAATACTGCGACGCTTTATCGCTTCAACATGCGGTCGTCGCATGTTATTTCCAACCTCATGGCTGACATCGAGACGCCTGCTTCGGCCAAAAACATTGGCAAAAACAGGACGCGTCCAATTGAGTCACGCCATGCTTATGGAATACCTTAGCAGGCTATCGAGTCATGCACCCGGTCTTCCAATGACCGTTCGTGCTACGCGCTCTCGTCATCCCGTGTTAACTGAACCAGCTTTGGAGCACGACCCATGGCAATAAAAGTCATCGCTGCGGATAGCCATCCGCTCTTTACGCTGGGAATCGAGTCCGCGCTCAGCAAATGCGACGACGTCGACCTGGTCGGAATCGCACACAGTAGTAGCGAACTCTTTACTTTGGCCGCTGACACTCCCTGCGACGTGCTCGTTATCGATCACTGCTCGTGCAGGTGGGACGGCTTCGGCTCATTGATGTCCGCGCTTCGTGCCGCTCACCCTCATTTGAAAATGGTCGTGCAGGTCTGCATGCACAATGCCGCGCTGCTGGCAACGATGTCGCGCTTAGGTATCGGTGCAGTGTTGCACAAATGCGATGCCGTCAACCACCTGGCGCACGCAATTCAGGCGGCATACGCCGGCGCCATCTACGTATCTCCCGCTCTTCAGTGTCTAAAGCCAATGGCGGGCAATCTCGACGTATCTTGCGTACTGACCGCACGGGAAACGGAAATCCTGCGGCTGTTCCTATCCGGCCTTCCGGTATGCGAGATCGCCCGTAAGCTGCACCGCGCCAAGCAGACAGTCAGTGCCCACAAATCGAAGGCGATGAGAAAGCTGGGCGTGGAGTCAGACGCAGAACTCTTTGGTCTCAGGTATCTGGATGCCCTGTTCGCGATCAATGGTTTCCAGGAAGCTACGCAGACGTGATCGATCTCGCGGCCATTCTTCCACGATTAAGCGACTATCAAAGGCCATGCGTATGAATGCGCTATTCACGGCGCGGCAGTCGATCCACGCGGTAATTGCCCCCTTGCTTGTTTCGGCGCTTAGCGGATGCTCCAACCCATTTGCGGATCACTACCGGCAGTTCGCCAATCACGGCACGTATCTGCCGGACTTCGAAAATTCGCCGGAACTTGTCGCAACCGAAGCGTTAGAGAGCCGCCGTAATGAACTGAAAGCCCGCAACATGGTTCAGATCGGCCAATCTGTTTTCAGGGAATCGAAGTACGGATGGGCCCTCGAAGACGCGTTGGCACAGGGCCGCGTCACTGGCGCAAGGGTCGTGCTGTTCTCCGAGAGATCGGCTGGCGTACAGTCGAGCACGTTAGCCGTCAACGTCCCGCAAACAAGGCAAGAATACGAGCGCTGGTTGACACGCGGCCACCGCTCCGCGGCATACAACGGCCACGATTCGGGCGACGAGCCTTTCTGCAAACCGGGACAAGCACTGGAAGGCAGGTCACCGTTGGGCTATCCCATGAAGCAGCGCCCAGATGCGACGACATCCTGCATCGTGTCCACGGTCGACGTCGTGGATTATCTCGCTGAGTACTGGGGCGAGAAGCGAGCAGTTGATGCTGCTGCATCGAGCAACGCCGTAGAAAACTGAGTCCTATTTTTAATTCCGCAGTACCCCCGCTGCTACGAGGCAGACCAGACTAAAGGGCGTTACGCATGCAACTAACTCGGCGAAGATTGGAAGTGCTCACCGGTACATCGAAGGCCGATACTTTTCAGTTTTCATTCCAACGTATTTCCGCCAATCCTCTGACACTGCTGCGCTCAATTTCGCTCATAACCGCGAGTGCGCAGCAGGCCTATCCCGGCTCATCGTCATTTGAACGCTTGAGGCGTCTACGGTTCTTTTGCAGATCGCTGCTGTGGTGGCGGCCTACTGTCAGTTGGCTTGGCTTATGCACCCAACCTCCTCTGGCACACCTGGCGCGACACTGTCCGACCATGCTCGAACGAATGCACCGTCCTTTTCTGCATGGCAGTTTTACCGCGGAGCAGGCTTTTATCGTAAGCGCGCAACACCAGGCATTTACGCGGACTTCAATTCCGGGGATCGTGAACAGTCTCGCTGCCGGCCATGGGCACAGGGTGGCCAAGTTCGAAGTCGAGTCCGAGAACTGGCATGTGCTCATTGAATCGCTTGACCGATTCCAGAAGGAGGGCGACTGGACGCTCAGCGTCCGTGATATTGGAGGATGGCGCCTGGTTTCATGCACATTCTCGCTGGCGCACATAGGTGGACGGATTTGTCGACCCCAGCTTTTGATCGGATGTGTGCAAGGTCCGGATCGCTCTGCCGGAGGGCAAGACCTTTTTCGTTCGCTGACGCGGAAATGGCACGGTTTACGGCCCAAGGACCTTATTGTTTATTTAGCTCAATCCCTGGCATCCGCGCTCGAAATCCGCAACGTCATGATCGTGTGTCGCGAGGCGCACATCTATTCGAGCTGGCGCTATCGATTCGGAAGAAACCGGATCGCCGCCGACTACGGGGCGCTCTCGAATCAGAGAGACAAGCGCAAAGTCTGGAAGGGTTGGTTCGTTCTCGGCAAGCCTCGATGCCCACATGAGGCGACGTTCAGGCAAACGACCGGTGCGCCGACTCGTCGGCAACGTCGAGAATCTCTGAAGGCGTCGCTTCATGTTCAGATCGGATCCGCCGTGGCAAGAGCCAGAGAAGCGAATTGCGCTCAAGTGAAAGGCCGGCCGTGCAGGCACCGACGTTATCCGCGCCGTTGATTACCTCCACCGTTGCCTATGACGTCGCCCGACATTGTCGGTTCGCAATGCGCCGATAGCGCAATCAACCCGAGAGTTATGACCTACGCCATTCTAAGCACGCCCGATATCGCGGATTCAGTGACCGAAGTGGATTGCGACGCATCGAAATGGATCGAGTACACGGACCGCGATTCGGTGTGTATAGCGAGGTTCCCCTCGCCAGTCAGCGAGACAATGCGCCAAGGGTTGCATGAGTACGCCCGCTGGAGTCTATGGGGAAACTTGTTCAGTTCCGGCGAGCAGCAGCCGGCCACCGACGCTGACGTCGTCGACACAACATTGAATTGCCAGGCTGCGCCCACTGCGATCAGTTGGGGAGGATTTCTGGTGGCCGCATACGACCAGCGCTCGCAGCATTTTCTGGTGTTTGCGGACCCGACCGGTAAGTTGCAGGCACAGTATCGCCAGGACGAACACGGACATTTACACGTAGCTCATGTGCCAAGACCATGCAGACGAAAAGAGCCCGTGCAAAAGGCTGGACGGGATCGATTTCCTGCTCGCAACACGTTTCGTGCACACGAACGCCACAGCAACCGTGCGCGTGAGGAGTTTGCTGTTTTGCCACAGGGGGCTGTCCTCTTATTCCGAAGCGGAGAGCTAAGCCTGCTGAGTCACATCTACCCGCGGAGCCCGGCGAAGGTGTTAAGCATTATCCAGAGGGCGAAGCTTCGCTTCGGCAATGCCCCTTGATGGAGAGTACTAGCGTTCCCCTCGAGCCAGCACCGAAGATCGCCAAAAGTACCGCGACGGCGCGCGCAGCGCCGCCGGAAGAATGACTGCTGTGTCACGAACGCGGAGTGCGCGAGAACACGGATTCCAGATGCACCACTACCGTTACTGCGCGAGGGCTCCACTTAAGAATTAGGGGTGTGAGCCGCTTTCTTTTGCCTACTTTTCTTTGCGGCCGGCAAAGAAAAGTAGGTGCCGCCCCGCACAGGGGCAACGCTAATAGACCACTAACAAATCAAGGAAAGGCCAACGCCAACGCCATGTAGTGACAACA
>Ga0207713_1001497_pt1 | contig 18453 bp, 15 predicted proteins | sample KBSS64metaG_FD_184404 | JGI IMG/M metagenome (GOLD analysis project Ga0207713, IMG submission 184404) | Switchgrass rhizosphere microbial communities from Kellogg Biological Station, Michigan, USA - KBS S6-4 metaG (SPAdes) (version 2) | ecosystem: Host-associated > Plants > Roots > Rhizosphere >... | reverse complement strand
GTGGTCAGCCTCGATACGCATTACAAGCTCAACCTCGCCAAACAGACCGAACTGCTGCTGGATAACGCCTCCCTGCGCATCGCGCCATTCGCCATCAAGGCACCGGACGGTCGCCCGTTGGCGCGCCTGGCCAGCCTGGAGGTGAGCGAAACCTCCGTAGACCTGGTCAAACAACTGGTCAGCGTGGGCAAGATCCGCAGCGAAAAACTGGAAACCTGGGCGGCACTGGAAAAAGACGGCCAGCTCGACTGGCAGAAACTGTTCGCCAGCCAACCGGCCAAGGCCACGCCGAAGGAAAAGGCCGAGCCTGCCGCCGCCGAGCCTACGCCTGAAGAGAAAGCCGCCAAGGAGCCTGGCAAGCCGTGGCAAGTGCTGCTCAAGGACGTGCAATTGCGCAACTACCTGGTGCACCTGGCAGACCGCAGCCAGAAAGAACCGGTCGCCTTGGACATCGGCCCGCTCAACGCTGACCTGCAGGGTTTCGACAGCCTCAACCAGTCGCCCTTCACGCTCAAGCTCGATACCGGCGTAGGCAAGCAAGGCAAGCTGCAGGCGGCCGGCCAGGTCAACCTGGCGCCAGTGTGGGCGAAGCTGGATGTGAGCACCCGCGACATCGACCTGCGTGTGGCCCAGGCCTACATCAACCCGTTCATCCTGCTGGAGCTGCGCAGCGGCATGCTCGCCAGCGACCTCAAGGTCGACCTGAAGAACACCGCGCCACTGGCCCTCACCATTACCGGCAAGGCGCAGGTCAACCAGTTGCATACCCTAGATACCATCAAGAGCCGCGACTTCGTCAAATGGCAGCAGGTGAATGTCGACGGCTTGTCCTACGTGCACGGCGATGCCCTGTCGATCGACAAGGTGACCCTGCTGCAGCCCTATGCGCGCTTCATCATCAACGAAGACCGCACCACCAACATCAATGACCTGCTGATCCCGCAACCGGCCGGCGCCCCGGCGAGCAGCCAGGCCAAACCGGCCTCGGCCAGCAGCGAGAAGCCGCTGGGCATCCACATCGGGCAGATCGACATCAAAGACGGTTCGGCCAACTTTGCCGACCTGTCGCTCACCCCCAACTTCGCCACGGCCGCCCAGCAGTTGAACGGCCAGATCGGCACCATCGACAACCGCAAGCCACTGCCGGCCAAGGTTGACGTCAAGGGCAAGGTCGACCGGTACGCGCCGGTCACCATCAAGGGTGCACTCAACCCGTTCAACCCATTGGCCAGCCTGGACATCGCCACCAGCTTCAAGCGCGTCGAGCTGACCACGTTGACGCCCTACTCCGGCAAATTTGCCGGTTTCCGTATCCGCAAGGGCCGGCTCAACCTCGACCTGCACTACCTGATTACCAACGGCCAACTCAAGGCCGAGAACAAGGTAGTGGTGGAGCAACTGCAACTGGGCGAGAAAGTCGACAGCCCGGACGCGGTCGACCTACCGATCCGCCTGGCGGTGGCACTGCTGAAGGACACCGAGGGCAAGATCTCGATCGAGCTGCCGGTAACCGGCGACCTCAACAACCCACAATTCAGCGTGATGCCGATTGTGTGGCAAACCCTGCGCAACCTGGTGCTGCGCGCGGCGCAGGCACCGTTCAAGTTCATTGGCGGGCTGATTACCGGCGGTGGCTCGCAAGACCTGGGTAACGTGGCCTTTGCCCCGGGCTCCAGCGAACTCACCGGCGATGCCCAGTCGTCACTGGACAAACTGGCGGCGGCGCTGAAAGAGCGCCCCGAACTACGCCTGGAAATCGAAGGCACCAGCGCCCAGGCCAGCGACGGCCCACTGATCGCCCAGCAACGCCTGGAGCGTGAGTACCAGTCCACCTGGTACAAGATCCTGCAGCGCCGCGGTGACAAGGTGCCGGCCAATGCCTCGATGCTGGTAGTCGACGACAGCGACAAGCCGGCAATGCTGGAAGGCATCTACCGCACGCGCCTGAAGCAGCAGCCGCCAGCCGAATGGGAGCAACTGGGCCGCGACGAACGCACCACCAAGCTACGCGAGGCGGTGATCAAGTCGTGGGCCGAAAGCACTGCCCTGCTGCGTACACTGGGCCAGGAGCGGGCCAGCAGCATCAAGGATTACCTGGTGGACAAGGGCAAGCTGGAGGATGACCGGGTGTATTTCATCGATACCAGCCTGGGCCAGCCTGAAAGCGATGGCCGGGTGGTGACGCCGATGCATCTGGATGCCGAGTAAGCAGCTGGCCTGAACGCGCACTTGTGGGAGCGGCCTTGTGTCGCGAAAGGGCCGCAAAGCGGCCCCAGGGTACTGTGCACCAAGGCTGAAATCCTGGGGCCGCTGCGCGGCCCTTTCGCGACACAAGGCCGCTCCCACAAAAGGCGCCGCTCAACCAACAATCAGACCAACCGCTGCCCCGACACCGCCGGGTGATACAGCGGCTGCACCTTGTTCCCCGCCGGGTCCAGCAGGTGGAAGCTGCGCGCCCCGTCACCATGGTTGAACGGCCTGTCCAGCAAGGTCACGCCATGGGCCTTGAAGTACTGGTACCAGGCCTCCAGCTCCTCCACGCTGTCCACAATGAACCCGTAGTGGTCCAGAGTCTGCAAACCGTTGGCCGCCCCCGCCCCACGCCCCAGCGAAAGGTTGTCGTTGCCGCAGGTGAGGTACACCAGGTCTTCGTTGGCGCGGTTCAGCACTTCCATGCCCAGCACATCGACGTAGAAGCGTTCGCACTCCTCCAGGTTGGGCACCAGCAGGGCAATATGGCGCAGGCCATTCAGGCGGCCGGGACGTGCAGGCAATTCAGACATTGGCGAGGCTCCATTTTTGTATACAATTCATAATCGAATTTAAAACAAAAGGAGCGACTTGTGTATAGCCTGTTCATCAAGACCCGTGTAAAGCCCGGTTGTGCGAAGGAGTTTCTGGCAGCGATCAAGGTCAATGCCGCCGCGTCCGTTGCCAGCGAGCCAGGCTGCCTGGTGTTCGATGTGTCGCAGGACCGGGTCGACCCGGAGCTGATCTACCTGTACGAAATCTACCGCGACGATGCCGCGTATGAAGCCCATACCCAGACTGCGCACTTTCGCGACAGCCGCCCACTGGTAGAACCGCTGATCCTGGAGCAGGAATGCTTCGAGAGCGATGTAATTGCCCGCAACCCGGTGTACTGAGCGCCAAAAGCAAAGCCCCGGCACAGGGCCAGGGCTTCGGTAGAGGTGGCCAAATCCTTATGGCCGACGGGACATCCCTTATTCGGACTTCAGGCCATCAGCCGAGACGGCCTGAACGCCTTTGATTTTCTTGGCGATAGCGACTGCCATCTCTTTCTGTGAATCGGTAACAGCAACATCGGACGACAGCGACACAACGCCTTTGTTGGTTTCAACCTTGATGTCGCTGCCTGGCACGCCTTTCTCGGTCATCAGGTCAGCTTTGACCTTGGTGGTGATCCAGGTATCAGAGGTAGCTTCCTTGGCTTTGGTCACCTCACCGGCCGCCAGCGTCATGGGGGCCTGGGTGGACTGTTGGGCGAATGCCGCGTTAGCCATGGTCAGGGTCAGAGCGGTAGCAGTAGCGGCAGCAATGGCGAACTTCTTCATGTGGGTCACTCCTGTTTTTCGAAAGGTCTGCGCCGTATGTCCTGGCGGCAGGTATGAAGGTAGTTGCATGTGCTGTGCCAGCTTTGAGACTTCTATTTAATCCTTATAAATCAATTAGTTAGCACACAGCCATCATTTGCGAGGTCGTGCATTTTGCAATCTGCGCGGTAAACCTGCATGCAAGATGCAAGTCCGCAAAAGGTTCCCGCCACCCATGAAAAAAGGGCCCCGAAGGGCCCTTTTTCTGTTGCGGTGCAGTCGCTTAAACGCCCGAGGCCTTGGCCGCGGCAACGTCTTTGATCGACAGCTTGATACGGCCGCGGTTGTCCACGTCCAGTACCAGCACTTCAACTTCCTGGCCTTCTTTCAGGATGTCGGTGACTTTCTCGACGCGAGCATCGCTCAGCATGGAGATGTGCACCAGGCCATCCTTGCCAGGCAGGATGTTCACGAAGGCGCCGAAGTCGACGATACGCTCAACCTTACCCACGTAGATCTTGCCGATTTCGGCCTCGGCGGTGATGCCCAGGATGCGCTGCTTGGCAGCCTCTGCCGCTTCCTTGGTTTCGCCGAAGATCTTGATCGAGCCGTCGTCTTCGATATCGATCGAAGCCTTGGTCTCTTCACAGATGGCACGGATGGTGGCGCCGCCTTTACCGATGACGTCACGGATCTTGTCGGTGTCGATCTTCATCGCGATCATGGTCGGGGCGTTGGCCGACAGTTCGGTACGCGACTGACCAATGATCTGGTTCATCTGGCCGAGGATGTTCAGGCGCGCTTCCAGGGCTTGGCCCAGGGCGATTTCCATGATCTCTTCGGTGATGCCGTTGATCTTGATGTCCATCTGCAGCGCGGTAACACCTTTGGCGGTACCGGCTACCTTGAAGTCCATGTCGCCCAGGTGGTCTTCGTCACCCAGGATGTCGGTCAGAACGGCAAACTTCTCGCCTTCCTTGACCAGGCCCATGGCGATACCGGCAACCGGCGCCTTCATTGGCACACCGGCGTCCATCAGGGCCAGGGATGCACCGCAGACCGAAGCCATGGAGCTGGAACCGTTGGATTCGGTGATTTCCGAAACCACGCGAATGGTGTACGGGAACACGTCAGCAGCCGGCAGCATGGCCTGGACCGAACGGCGGGCCAGACGGCCGTGGCCGATTTCGCGACGGCCAGCACCGCCCATACGACCACACTCGCCCACCGAGAACGGCGGGAAGTTGTAGTGCAGCATGAAGGGGTCTTTCTTCTCGCCTTCGAGGGTGTCCAGCAGCTGGGCGTCACGGGCAGTACCCAGGGTCGCAACGACCAGAGCCTGGGTTTCGCCACGGGTGAACAGCGCCGAACCGTGGGTCTTCGGCAGAACACCTACTTCGATGTTCAGCGGGCGAACGGTCTTGGTGTCGCGGCCGTCGATACGTGGCTTGCCGTTTACGATGTTTTCGCGAACGGTGCGGTATTCGATTTCGCCGAAGATTTCTTTGACTTCGGCAGCCGATGGCTGGCCTTCTTCACCGGAGAACTTGGCGATGGCCTGATCACGCAGCTCGCCCAGGCGCGCATAGCGGTCAGCCTTGACGGTGATGGTGTAGCCCTGCGACACGCCCTCGCCGAATTCGGCGCGGATGGCGTTGAACAGCTCGGTGTTGGCAACGGCTGGTTTCCAGTCCCAGGTAGGCTTGGCAGCTTCGGCGGCCAGCTCTTTGACAGCCTGGATAACGGCCTGGAATTCGTCGTGGGCGAACAGTACGGCACCCAGCATCTGGTCTTCGGTCAGCTCTTGGGCTTCCGATTCAACCATCAGTACGGCGTCGGAGGTACCGGCAACGACCATGTCCAGGCTCGAGGCAGCCAGTTGCTCGTAGGTCGGGTTCAGCAGGTAGCCGGTGCTTTCGTGGAAGGCAACGCGGGCGGCGCCGATCGGGCCTTCGAACGGAATACCCGAGATGGCCAGGGCAGCCGAGGTACCGATCATCGCAGCGATGTCCGGGTCGGTCTTCTTGCTGGTGGAAACCACGGTGCAGACGACCTGCACTTCGTTCATGAAGCCTTCCGGGAACAGCGGACGGATCGGACGGTCGATCAGGCGCGAGGTCAGGGTCTCTTTCTCGGAAGGACGGCCTTCACGCTTGAAGAAACCACCTGGGATCTTGCCGGCGGCGTAGGTCTTTTCCTGGTAGTGAACCGACAGCGGGAAGAAACCCTTGCCTGGATCAGCCTGTTTGGCGCCTACCACAGTCACCAGCACGGTGACGTCGTTGTCGACGGTAACCAGCACGGCGCCGGTTGCCTGACGGGCAATACGGCCCGTTTCGAGAGTAACGGTCGACTGACCGAACTGGAATGTCTTGATTACCGGGTTCACGGTTTCCTACCTTTTTCAGTGGCTCTGGGGGAACTGGTTTCTTGCGAATTTGTGGGCAGAACGGGGAATCGGCCCCATTGACCGTCCAGATACAACACGAGGCTGGGAGCCTGGTTGAAGAGCGGAAAACCGCTCCACTTCACCAGGCTGCCAACCTCGGAGATACGCATGGCGTGCCCATAGACAACGCTGCCAGGCAGCGCTGCCACTGCATGAGACACGCCATGCACACCACTGACCAGGCCGCTATTAGCGACGCAGGCCCAGGCGACCGATCAGGGCGCTGTAACGAGTGGTGTCTTTACCCTTCAGGTAGTCCAGCAGCTTACGACGCTGGTTTACCATACGGATCAGGCCACGACGCGAGTGGTGGTCTTTACCGTTGGCCTTGAAGTGGCCTTGCAGCTTGTTGATGTTCGCGGTCAGCAGAGCAACCTGAACTTCCGGGCTACCAGTGTCGCCAGCAGCTTGCTGGTAGTCGGTAACGATTTGAGCTTTTTCTTCAACGCTGAGGGCCATTTGGCTTCTCCTGATAACGGATCCCGCAAGCGGGGTCCAATAGGCCAGGGACAAATCCCTGTATTAATAAAAAAGGTGTGACCGTGCCTACTGACAGCCACCCTTGATTCCGTAGGGTTCGGCCAAAGCCTCACCCTGCGGTTTCGGTCATTCCGACCGAATCAGCCGACGCGGCGCAATACGCCCGTCTTCGCTCACTTCACCGATACCGATGAAGCGCGCATTGTGATCCTGTACCCGGACCATGCCAAATTGTGGCGCGTCCGGCGCGCGTACCGCCTGCCCATGCAGCCAGTAAAACGCACTGTGCTCGGACAGGCTCACCATGGGCCAGTCCTGCAGACCGCTGTCCGAGGGCATCAGGAAGCGATCGAGCGCTTCGTTACCGCCTTCGGCATGGGCCTGTTCAAGCGCTTCGAGCGTGACCGTCTGTGCCAGCGCGAAGGGCCCGGCCTGGGTCCTGCGCAGCTCGGCGACATAGGCACCGCAACCAAGGGCCTCGCCGATATCCTCCACCAGGGTGCGGATATAGGTGCCTTTGCTGCATCCTACGGTCAACCGTGCACGAGTGCCTTCGCACTCCAGCAACTCCAAGCGGTTAATAGTAACAGAACGCGCCTCGCGCTCCACTACCTCTCCTGCACGTGCCAGCTTGTACAACGGCTGGCCGTCACGCTTGAGCGCCGAGTACATCGGCGGTATCTGGCTGATCGGGCCACGAAAACGTGGCAGCACCGCTTCGATGTCGGCACGACCAACGGTCACTTCGCGGGTCAGCAGCACCTCACCTTCAGCATCGCCGGTGTTGGTAGTCTGCCCCATCTGCATGACGGTTTCGTAGCCCTTGTCGGAATCGAGCAGGTACTGCGAAAACTTGGTCGCCTCGCCGAAGCACAGCGGCAGCACGCCGGTTGCCAACGGGTCGAGGCTACCGGTGTGGCCGGCCTTTTCCGCGTTGAGCAGCCAGCGCACCTTTTGCAGGGCGGCGTTGGACGTGAAGCCCAAAGGCTTGTCGAGCAGGATGATGCCGCTGACGTTGCGGCGGATACGTTTGACCTGGGCCACCGCTTACTCCTTGGTGTCCAGCTCGTCGGTATCCTTGTGCAGGCGGTCTTCGGCCACTGCACGCTCGATCAGCGCCGACAGGTGCACACCGCGGCTGACGCTTTCATCGAAGTGGAAGTGCAACTGCGGCACGCTGCGCAGCTGCATCGAGCGGCCCAGGTGCAGACGCAGGAAGCTGGCAGCACTGTTCAGTGCCTTCAACGACTGCTTCACGGCGTCTGGCGTTTCCTCGCCCATGACGGTGATGAACACCTTGGCATGGCCCAGGTCACGGCTGACGTCCACGGCGGTGATGGTGACCAGACCGACACGTGGATCCTTGACTTCGCGACGGATCAGCTCGGCCAGCTCGCGCTGCATCTGATCGCCGATACGTTGGGTACGGCTGTATTCTTTGGCCATTCTTGCTACCTGTAACTTAAAGCGGCAAACGCCCGGTCAGACCAATGCCTGACCGGGCGCTACCTGAAGAGGTGCCGCAAACCGCCCTGTAGCGGGCGTTTGCGGCTAGCTCGCCCTTAGAGGGTACGAGCCACCTGGACTTTCTCGAACACTTCGATCTTGTCACCGACCTTGACGTCGTTGTAGCTCTTGACGCCAATACCGCACTCCATGCCGTTACGCACTTCGGCGGCGTCGTCCTTGAAGCGACGCAGCGATTCCAGCTCGCCTTCGAAGATAACCACGTCTTCGCGCAGTACGCGGATCGGACGGTTACGGTACACGGTACCCTCGATGACCATACAGCCAGCGATGGCGCCGAACTTCGGCGAACGGAACACGTCACGTACTTCGGCGACACCCAGGATGTTCTCGCGAACATCGCTGCCGAGCATGCCGGTCAGGGCCTTCTTGACGTCTTCGATGATGTCGTAGATCACGTTGTAGTAACGCATATCCAGACCTTCCTGCTCGACGATCTTGCGCGCGCCGGCATCGGCACGCACGTTGAAGCCGAACAGTACTGCATTCGAAGCCAGCGCCAGGTTGGCGTCGCTCTCGGTGATACCACCGACGCCGCCACCGATCACACGGACCTGTACTTCGTCGTTGCCCAGAGCGCCGAGCGAACCGTTGAGCGCCTCGAGCGAACCGCGAACATCGGTCTTGAGGACGATGTTGAGGGTTTTCTTCTCGGCCTGGCCCATGTTCTCGAAGATGTTTTCCAGCTTGCCGGCGTGAGCACGGGCCAGCTTGACCTCGCGGTACTTGCCTTGACGGAACAGGGCAACTTCGCGGGCTTTCTTCTCGTCGGCCACTACCGACAGCTCGTCACCGGCTTCCGGCGTGCCATCCAGGCCGAGGATCTCGACCGGGATCGACGGGCCAGCTTCCTTCACAGGCTTGCCGTTCTCGTCGAGCATGGCGCGAACACGGCCATAGTTGGAGCCACACAGCACCATGTCGCCCTGACGCAGCGTACCGTCCTGGACCAGGATGGTAGCAACCGGACCACGGCCCTTGTCGAGGCGCGATTCAACCACGACACCACGGCCTGGGGCGGTCGGCGTAGCGGTCAGTTCGAGAACCTCGGCTTGCAGCAGGACGGCTTCGAGCAGTTCGTCGACACCGGTACCCATCTTCGCCGAAACCTTGACGAACGGCGTGTCACCACCCCATTCCTCGGAGGTCACGCCTTCGACGGACAGTTCGTTGCGGATGCGATCGAGGTCAGCACCTGGCTTGTCGATCTTGTTCACCGCGACCACCAGCGGAACGCCAGCTGCCTTGGCATGCTGAACGGCCTCGCGGGTTTGCGGCATCACGCCGTCGTCCGCCGCCACCACCAGGATGACGATGTCGGTCGCCTTGGCACCACGTGCACGCATCTGAGTGAAAGCTGCGTGGCCCGGGGTGTCGAGGAAGGTGACCATGCCGCGGTCGGTTTCGACGTGGTAGGCACCGATGTGCTGGGTGATACCACCGGCTTCGCCAGCGGCAACCTTGGCACGACGGATGTAGTCGAGCAGCGAGGTCTTACCATGGTCAACGTGACCCATGACAGTTACCACCGGCGCACGCGACTCGGACTGGCCTTCGAATTTCAGCGATTCGGCCAGGGAGTCTTCCAGGGCGCTATCGCTGACCAGGGTGACCTTGTGGCCCAGCTCTTCTGCGATCAGCTGAGCGGTTTCCTGGTCGAGTACCTGGTTGATGGTAACCGGGGTGCCCATCTTGAACATGAACTTGACAACTTCAGCGCCCTTGACGGACATCTGGTTGGCCAGTTCGGAGACCGTGATGGTCTCGCCGATGGTCACGTCACGGATGACGGGGCCGGTCGGGTTCTGGAAGCCATGCTGGTTACGCTTCTTCAGCTTGCCCTTGCCACCACGACCACGACGAGCGCCATCGCTCTCTTCGTCGGTGGTACGCGGAGCAGCACGCGGAGTCGGCGCCTTTTCCTTTTCCTTGACCTTGACCTTGATCGACACACGAGGCGCTTCGCCACGACGACGGTCGTCATCGCGAGTGCGGCTTTCGTTGCGACGGGTCTCGTCTTTTTTGCGTTCGGCGGCACGTGCGGCGGCATCTTCCGATGCAGGCGCGTCAGCGACTACAGGTGCCGGGGCAGGTGCAGCAGCGCTAGCAGCGGCAGCCGGTTTGGCAGCTGGGGCCGCAGGGGCGGCATCAGCGTGACGACGGGCCTGCTCTTCGTTGCGCTGGCGAACTTCGGCGTCAACCTTGTCGCGCGCAGCGTTTTCGGCCGCACGGCGCTCGTCCTGCTCGCGTTTTTGCTCAGCCTGGATTTCTTCCGGGCTGCGCTGAACGAATACTTTCTTCTTGCGTACTTCTACGCTGATGCTTTTGCTACCGGCGACACGCAGCGTGCTGGTGGTCTTGCGCTGCAAGGTAATCTTGCGCGGCTCTTCCGCCTTGCTCTTGTGGCTGCTTTTCAAATGAGTCAGCAGGGTCTGCTTCTCATTGTCGGTCACTACCTGACCGGCGTCGGTGTGCGGCAGACCTGCCTCACGCATCTGCTGCAGCAGGCGCTCTACCGGTGCCTCGACCTCTTGGGCCAGTTCTTTCACCGTGACTTGCGTCATGCACTTCTCTCCTCAGGCCGCGCCTAATTACTCGAACCAGTGGGCTCGGGCGGCCATGATCAACTTGCCGGCACGCTCTTCGTCGATGCCGTCGATGTCGAGCAGGTCGTCAATCGACTGCTCGGCCAGGTCTTCGCGGTTAACCACGCCGCGCACCGCCAGTTCCGCCGCCAGGTCCTTGTCCATGCCCTCAAGGGAGAGCAGGTCTTCGGCCGGATGGGCGTCTGCCAGTTTTTCTTCGGTAGCGATGGCCTTGGTCAACAAACGGTCCTTGGCTCGAGCGCGGAGCTCATTGACGATATCTTCGTCAAAGCCATCGATGTTGAGCATTTCTTCCAACGGTACGTAGGCAATTTCTTCGAGGCTGGTGAAGCCTTCGTCGACCAGCACTTGGGCCAGCTCCTCGTCGACTTCCAGTTCATCGATGAAATTGCGCAGGATGTCACCTGTCTCGGCCTGCTGCTTGGCCTGAATGTCCTTCTCGGTCATCACGTTCAGGGTCCAGCCGGTCAACTGACTGGCAAGACGAACGTTCTGACCGCCACGGCCAATGGCCTGGGCCAGGTTATCCTCGGCGACGGCGATGTCCATGGCATGGGCATCTTCATCAACGATGATCGCCGCGACTTCAGCCGGCGACATGGCGTTGATGACGAACTGCGCCGGGTTATCGTCCCAAAGGACGATATCCACACGCTCACCACCCAACTCCCCGGATACAGCTTGGACGCGCGAACCACGCATGCCGATACAGGCGCCTTGCGGGTCGATGCGCTTGTCCTTGGAGCGGACGGCGATCTTGGCTCGCGAACCCGGATCACGGGAGGCAGCCATGACTTCAATGAGGCCCTCGGCAATTTCCGGCACTTCAATGCGGAAAAGCTCGATCAGCATCTGTGGCGCGGTGCGCGACAGGATCAGCTGAGGACCACGGTTTTCAGTGCGAATTTCCTTGAGCAGTGCACGCAGGCGCACACCCACACGGAAGGTTTCGCGCGGAATGATATCTTCGCGGGCCAGCAAGGCCTCGGCGTTGTTACCCAGGTCAACGATGACGTTGTCGCGGGTAACCTTTTTGACGGTACCGGAAATGATCTCGCCTACGCGTTCGCGGTAAGCATCGACCACCTGGGCACGCTCGGCCTCACGGACCTTCTGTACGATGACCTGCTTGGCGGTCTGGGCGGCGATACGACCGAACTCGATGGACTCGATCTTCTCCTCGATCACGTCACCAACCTTGGCTTCCGGATGAGTGTCCTTGATCTTGTCCAACCAGGTTTCGATCGCCGGATCATCAAGGTCGGCTTCATCGACCACGGTCCAGCGACGGAAGGTCTCGTAGCTACCGGTGTGGCGGTTGATTTCCACACGCAGATCGACTTCGTCTTCAAAACGTTTTTTGGTTGCAGTGGCCAGGGCCACCTCCAGCGCTTCGAAAATGACGCCGGGCGGTACACCTTTTTCGTTGGATACCGATTCAACAACCAGCAGTACTTCTTTGCTCATCGTACGCCTCGCCTTGCGCAAGCCATTGGGCCCGGATAGTCCGCCGGGCCCGGCACGTCTCAGTCAAAACTGGGAATAATATTGGCCTTGTCGATCGAGTCGATCGGCAGCAGGAACTCCTGATTGTCCACCTGGACCACCACATCCTGCTCCTCCACACCGCGGAGAAGGCCCTGGAAGTTACGACGACCCTCGAAGGGTGAGCGCAGCTTGATCTTCACTTGTTCGCCGGCATGCGAGGCAAACTGTTCCAGAGTGAACAGCGGGCGATCCATGCCTGGAGACGACACTTCAAGGGTATATTCACTGCTGATCGGATCTTCCACATCAAGAATGGCGCTGGCCTGACGGCTGACTGCTTCGCAGTCGTCAACCAGGATCCCGTCTTCCTTATCGATGTAGATGCGCAGTACCGAATGCTTACCCTGGGAAACGTACTCGATCCCCCAGCACTGATAGCCCAGACCCTCGACAACCGGGGCCAACAAGGCCTGCAACTGTTCTAGCTTGCTCGACACCTGAACCCCCTCGTGCATGCTGTGCAAATAAAAAATGGGCGAAGCGCCCATCCCTGAAAGCGCCGTTGGACAACGACGCCGAAAACTGTTCGGCTAGCAAAAAGCCCCTGAAAAGGGGCTCCGCTGAAGCTGGTTGCGGGGGCTGGATTTGAACCAACGACCTTCGGGTTATGAGCCCGACGAGCTACCAAGCTGCTCCACCCCGCGACAAAGCTGGGGCGAAAGTATAAGACCGAACCCTGTTAAGGGTCAAATCCAAACGTTCACCTACAAGAAAGCCCGCTAAAGCGGGCTCTCAAGCTTCAATTGGTACCGAGAAGGGGACTCGAACCCCTACACCCTATGGGCACAACCACCTCAAGGTTGCGTGTCTACCAATTCCACCACCTCGGCAATACTACTACTTGAAACCCGTTACTTCTGCTCTTGAGCCGGAGGAGGTACATCACCCGTATTATTGGTGGTGTCGCTCTTCTGCTGCTGGAGCACCGGTACATCATCATTAACTGCCGGCTTCTGCTGCTCTTTCACTTCTAGCACTGCTGGATCTGGAAGACCTGCTTGGCTAAGCTGGTGAGCTTGTTGCTTCGCGAAGTATCCTAACCCAAGTGCTGTCAAAAAGAAAGTGGCAGCGAGTATAGCAGTGAATTTACTTAGGAACGTTGCAGAGCCCTGGCTCCCGAACACGGTATTTGAAGCACCCGCGCCGAAAGATGCACCTGCTTCGGCACCCTTACCCTGTTGCAACAGTACCAGCACTACAAGCGACAGCGCTGCCAACAGATGAAAAACAACGATGACTGTTTCCAGCATTTGTTCAGTTTCCTGCGGCGCGACAAATTGCACCGAATTCGTCTGCGTTCAGGGAAGCCCCACCAATGAGACCCCCATCGATATCCGGCATGCCGAACAGTTCGGCCGCATTGGCCGCCTTCACGCTGCCGCCGTAGAGCAGCTGCACCTTCGCAGCTACTTCAGCATCTTCTGCCGCCAGCTGGCCGCGGATGGCGGCGTGCACATCCTGGGCCTGCTGTGGCGTGGCCGTGAGGCCAGTGCCGATGGCCCATACAGGCTCATAGGCAATTACTGCATTGGCAAAAGCCTTAACACCGAATGCTTCGATGATACTGCTTAGTTGACGCCCGACAACTTCAAGCGTTTTGCCTGCCTCGCGCTCTTCAAGGGTTTCCCCGATGCAAAGCACTGGCTTCAAACCTTTGGCCTGGGCCGCTGCAAACTTGCGATTGAGCACTTCGTCGGTTTCACCAATGACCTGGCGACGCTCCGAGTGACCAACCAACACCAACTTGCAACCTGCTTCAACCAGCTGTTCCGGAGCAACTTCCCCGGTCAGCGCACCCTGTTCGGGTTGTACAGCAGAATTCTGTGCGCCGACAGTTATTTCTTTACCTGCCAAGCCATCAATCACCTGATTGATGAACAAAGCCGGTGGAAACACCGCGACTTCCACTCCGCTCGGCAAGGCGAGATTGCTCAAGCCTTCGGTCAGCTCAGCGACGCTAGCGCGGGTACCGTGCATCTTCCAGTTACCAGCTACCATAGGGCGACGCATGCTTTACCTCGTCGGTCAAAGTGGGCGCAGATCTTACCCAACCAGATCTGCGCTGGCAAGCGCCTTCAGACACAAACTTCGCTGACCAGTTTGGCCAACGCTTCGGCGTGCGTGCGCACCTGGCTTTCGTCTTCGCCCTCGACCATGACCCGCACCAACGGCTCGGTACCCGACTTGCGCAACAGGACACGGCCACGACCCGCCAGGGCCTCGGTCACCTTGGCACTGGCTTCCTTGACTGCAGGGTGCTCAAGCGGGTCGACCTTGCTGGCGCCGAAGCGCACGTTGATCAGCACCTGCGGGCACTTGCGTAGCGCCTGACGGGCCTGCGCCAGGGTTTCGCCACGGCGCTTGAGCGCCATCAGCACCTGCAGCGCGGCAATGATCGCGTCACCGGTGGTGGTGTGGTTGCAGCACACGACGTGGCCGGAGTTTTCACCCCCGACCAGCCACTCACGCTCCAGCAGTTCGGCCATGACGTAACGGTCGCCGACCTTGGCCCGCACGAACGGGATATCCAGGTCCTTCAGCGCAAGCTCCAGGCCCAGGTTGCTCATCAGGGTACCCACTACCCCGCCCTGCAGCTTGCCACGGTCGTGCAGGTCGCGGGCAATGATGAACAGCAGCTCGTCACCGTCGACGATGGCGCCCGTATGGTCGACCATCAACACGCGATCACCGTCACCGTCGAAGGCAATGCCGAGGTCGGCATGGCCAACCAGCACGGCGGCCTGCAGCGATTCGATGTGGGTCGAGCCGCAACCTTCGTTGATGTTCAGGCCGTCCGGCTGAGCATGCAGAACGGTCACGTCAGCACCCAGCTCGCGGAACACGCTTGGCGCGACCTTGTAGGTGGCACCGTGGGCACAGTCGACCACAAGCTTCAGGCCATCGAAACTGGTGCTGCTAGGCACGCTGCTCTTGCAGAATTCGATGTAGCGGCCAGCAGCATCGTTGATGCGCGAGACCTTGCCCAGCTTGCCCGAGTCGACAACGGTCATCGGCTGGTCGAGCAACTCTTCGATCATCAGCTCGACTTCGTCCGGCAGCTTGGTGCCCTGGCCCGAGAAAAACTTGATGCCGTTGTCTTCGTGCGGGTTGTGCGAGGCACTGATGACAATACCCGCCTGGGCATGGAAGGTGCGAGTCAGGTAAGCGATGGCCGGCGTAGGCATTGGCCCCAGCAGCATGACGTCGGCACCTGCTGCGGCCAGACCGGCTTCGAGTGCGGACTCGAACATGTAGCCGGAGATACGCGTGTCCTTGCCCACCAGCACGCGGCAATGGCCCTGCTTACGGAAGGCCATGCCGGCCGCCCAGCCAAGCTTCAGCATGAAGTCAGGCGTGATCGGGAATTCGCCGACGCGGCCACGAATGCCGTCGGTACCAAAGTATTTTCTGCTCATAGGGACTCCAATGTTCTTATTCGGCGTTTTGTACCGCAGCGATCATGCGCACCACATCGACAGTTTCGGCCACGTCATGGACACGAAGGATGCTCGCCCCCTTGGTCATGGCCAACGCCGCCAGCGCAAGGCTGCCGTACAACCGCTCGCCGACCGGACGATCCAGCGTCAGGCCGATCATGCTCTTTCGTGAAACGCCCACCAGCAGCGGGCGCCCAAGGCGATAGAGCGCTTCCATGTGCTTGAACAGGCTCAGGTTGTGCGCCAGTGTCTTGGCGAAACCAAAGCCCGGGTCAAGGATGATTCTGTTCGCATCGATGCCCACTGCAGCGCAGGCGGCCATCCGCTGTTCAAGATAACGCGTAACGTCGGCGGCCACATCATCGTAATGCGGGTCGTCCTGCATGTTACCCGGCTCGCCGCGCATGTGCATGAGGCACACCGGGAGCCCTGTGTCGGCAGCGGCGTCCAGGGCGCCATCGCGCTCCAGGCCCCGGACGTCATTGATCAGCCCGGCACCGAGGCGCGCCGATTCACGCATGACGGCAGGCGTAGAGGTATCGACCGAAATGACGACGTCGAGGCGGCTGTTGATAGCCTCGACCATCGGCGCCACACGCTCCAGCTCCTCGGTCACGGATACCGCCCGCGCACCTGGGCGGGTGGACTCACCACCGATGTCGATCAGCGTGGCGCCGGCGGCAGCCATCGCTTCGGCATGGCGCAGGGCCTCGTCGCGCTGACTGAAGCGCCCACCATCGGAGAAGGAATCGGGGGTGATATTGAGAATACCCATGACATGGGTACGCGACAAATCAAGAACCCGGTTGCCGCAAGGCAACCGGGTCGGGTACTGCACTGAGCTCATAGACGCCCTTAGTGTTGAGCTGCCGGACCGCCAATTGGCGATTCAGGGCGATCATCCTGGGCAGCAGGGGTGCCCGAATGCTTGTCGTCGTCCCAGTCACGCGGTTCGCGTGGCGTACGGCCAGCCATGATGTCATCGATCTGATCGGCATCAATGGTCTCATACTTCATCAGCGCTTCGGTCATCGCTTCGAGCTTGTCGCGATTCTCGATCAGCAGCTGCTTGGCAGTGGCGTAGCACTGGTCGATGATGCTGCGTACTTCGGAGTCGATCAGCTTGGCAGTCTCGCCGGACACACTGGCGTGCTGGCTGCCCGCGCTGCGGCCGAGGAACACTTCACCCTCTTCTTCTGCGTACATCAGCGGGCCGAGTTTTTCCGACAGGCCCCACTTGGTGACCATGTTGCGAGCGATCTGGCTGGCCCGCATGATGTCGTTGGAGGCACCCGTGGTGACGCCGTCGAAGCCCAGGGTCATCTCTTCGGCGATACGGCCGCCGTACAACGAGCAGATCTGGCTGATCAGCGCACGCTTGGACAGGCTGTAGCGGTCTTCTTCCGGCAGGAACATGGTCACGCCCAGGGCGCGACCGCGCGGAATGATCGAAACCTTGTAGACCGGGTCGTGCTCAGGCACCAGGCGACCAACGATGGCATGACCCGCCTCGTGGTAGGCAGTGTTGCGCTTTTCTTTCTCGGACATGACCATGGTCTTGCGCTCGGCGCCCATCATGATCTTGTCCTTGGCCAGCTCGAACTCTTTCATTTCGACCAGGCGCTTGTTGGAACGCGCGGCAAACAGCGAAGCCTCGTTGACCAGGTTGGCCAGGTCGGCACCGGAGAAGCCAGGGGTACCACGAGCAATGACCGCCGGGTTGACGTTTTCGCCAATCGGCACCTTGCGCATGTGTACCTTGAGGATCTGTTCGCGACCGCGGATGTCTGGCAGGCCTACCACTACCTGGCGGTCGAAACGGCCTGGGCGCAGCAGCGCCGGGTCGAGTACGTCAGGGCGGTTGGTAGCGGCAATGACGATGATGCCATCGTTCATTTCGAAGCCGTCCATCTCTACCAGCAACTGGTTGAGGGTTTGTTCACGCTCGTCGTGACCGCCGCCCATGCCGGCGCCACGGTGGCGACCAACGGCGTCGATTTCGTCGATGAAGATGATGCACGGGGCGTGCTTCTTGGCCTGCTCGAACATGTCGCGCACACGGCTGGCACCGACACCGACGAACATTTCCACGAAGTCCGAACCGGAAATGGTGAAGAACGGTACTTTCGCCTCGCCCGCAATGGCCTTGGCCAGCAGCGTCTTACCGGTACCGGGCGGGCCTACCATCAGCACACCGCGCGGGATACGACCACCCAGGCGCTGGAACTTGCCCGGATCGCGCAGGAACTCGACCAACTCGCCCACTTCTTCCTTGGCTTCGTCGCAACCTGCAACGTCGGCCAATGTGGTTTTGACCTGGTCTTCGGACAGCAGGCGCGCCTTGCTCTTGCCGAAACTCATCGGCCCGCCCTTGCCACCCGCACCACCTTGCATCTGGCGCATGAAGAACATGAACACGGCGATGATGACCAGGATCGGGAAGCTGGCGACCAGCAACTGCGTCCAGATGCTCTGCTGCTCTGGCTGCTTGCCTTCGACAACCACGTGGTTGTCGACCAGGTCACCGATCAGGCCATTGTCGGTAATGGCCGGGCGCACGGTCTTGAAATTATCGCCGTCGGCGCGCTTGCCGGTAATGATGTAGCCGTCGACGGTCACACGCTCGACCTTGCCATCCTTGACCTGCTGGATGAAGTCGGAATAGTTGAGGGTCTGCGGCTCGTTAGGGCTGGAGAAGTTGTTCATCACTGTCACCAGGACAGCTGCGATGATCAACCACAGGATCAGATTCTTTGCCATGTCGTTCAATTCGCTACCCTCTGAGGCCGGCGCACGACGCAGCCGTGCCTCGCATGATATTCATCGCCCTAACTTACTACATTACCTACGCA
>Ga0207713_1001494_pt1 | contig 18470 bp, 31 predicted proteins | sample KBSS64metaG_FD_184404 | JGI IMG/M metagenome (GOLD analysis project Ga0207713, IMG submission 184404) | Switchgrass rhizosphere microbial communities from Kellogg Biological Station, Michigan, USA - KBS S6-4 metaG (SPAdes) (version 2) | ecosystem: Host-associated > Plants > Roots > Rhizosphere >... | reverse complement strand
TCGACTTGATCTACGACTGACAATTTAAAAGCTAGCGTGTAATCGCGCTGGCTCCGCCTTTTTCCGGTATCCATTGAATCCTCCTGAAGATTGGTCAGAAGGTGTAAACCTTATTCAGGACGCGACAAGGGCAAACAAAAAGCCCCAGACGAGGCTGGGGCATTTGTCATACGGAACCGGAGGTCCGATCCGCACTGGCAGTGAGCGACTGTCGTTAGAAAAACTCAGACTACGCGTTTCGTGCTGCCGTTTTCTGCTGCGATCTTCCAGATGAGGTGCTGAATCGCGATCTTTTCGGCAGCAACTTCAAGTCCGGTCACTGGATCAAATACCACGTGGTCTTGTTCGACATAGCGCAGTCGGTTGTAAATGTTTAAGCGGACCTCGTCAGCTGCTCGCTCAGCTTTGAAGCGTTTGGACTCTTCGACTTTGCGAGGTTTTGAGAACGCAAAGTAGTAAGCTGGGGCACCGACGAAGAGCAAAGCGATTGCAACGACACTCAGGAACGGCATCATGCCTTCCAAATTGAATCGAGTCTGGTTGAACGTGCTGTCAGTAACTCCGCTATAGTTGGAGTCCGACATAGCGCTAACGAAGCCCGTGCCGAACTTTAGAAATGTTGCTATGAAAACGAGAATCAGAACTGGTCCGTAAACATATCCCCAGTTGAAGCTGCTCTCAGGTGGTGCAGCAAACTCCTTGGCTCGCTTCGATTGCTCTCGTTTTTTGCCACTCATACCGCCTACAAAAAAAACCAATCCTGCTGTGCCGAAGCCAAGCCCGGAGCCAGATCCGCTCCAGCTACCTTCAACGGTTTCTTTTGCCACGATCGCGGCTAGTGATACACCTTCTTTAGTGTCACGCATTTGTGTTTACCTGTTCAAATAAGGTGTGTGATGTGCAATTACTTTCGTTGGGCCCTATCAAGGGGTGCTTACCAAGCATTCATCACCCTGAAAAAATGCAAGGGATGAAGTGTCGGCACATAACTACCAAGCGGTTTGTTTGCCTTGAGTGCTTGCTCGTAGGAGGAGAGTGGCGGGTTCCGTAAAGTTGCCATCGCTTCCCTGGGAGTGATGGTGAAATGGTCGCATTCGAACTCTAGGTGTTTTCGTCGAGTCTCCCCCTTATCCGGGGGCAGTTACCGGATTTAATCCCGTCGATTAGAGGTGCGGTGATGCGCCTACAAAGTGACTAAAAACCTTCGTTGAGTGGATGAACTCCAATTGACTCCCCCTGGTCGGGGGGCTGATTCGAGTTATGTGACCCTATTTCCCTGCCTACGATTTACCTACCTTCCGGCTGCCTGTTCCAGATTGACGGCAGAAGATTCTTCCGGGAAAGGAACATTGCCTGGAGCCTGAGCATGACGTTACTGAATCGAATCTTCCTGGGGGCGATGGCCTTAGCCAGCGCCTTTTTTATCAACTGGGTTTTAGTGAGGACGAACCATGGTCTGCTGCTCTACATACTGCTATCGAGCGTTGCATCTTTCACGATCCACGTCCGGGACAAGCGGAGAGCTATAGCGGGTCTGGCACGACTTCCTGAGTGGCAATTGGTCGGTTTCGATGCGTTTGGCGGATGGAGTGGCGGTCTAATCGCGAGAGGTCTTGTCGGTTACAGCTCCCTTAAAAATGGATTTCGCAACAGGTTCGCCTTGGTGGTGATCCTCAACATCGCAAGCCTGTCGTGTGCAGCTTGGATGTTTCCCGATCTAATATTGGTCTGACTTACCTCAAGGCGAACATGGATAAGAATTTGGAAGTCCTGGAGCGCGTGCTTCTGGCGTCTGTTACAGAGCAGCGCCGAGCAAGGCGCTGGAAGATTGCTTTTCGAATCATGACTTTTGCAGTGGTTGTGGGCGCCGTAGTGCTGAACAGTCCGTTAGACTTGGTAGGAGAGGGTGATGGTCGTGCCCAAACTGCCAAGATCGGGGTGAGCGGACCGATCGGAGATGGCGCTGGGGCCAGTGCTGACAATGTGAAGCGAAGCCTGGCTGCAGCATTCAAAGACCCCAAAACCCGTGGCGTCGTACTTGAAATAAACAGTCCTGGTGGGAGCCCAGTAGCTGCGGGGCTCATATACGATGAAATAAAACGACAGCGAATGCTACATCCTGACGTAAAGGTGTATGCCGTTATTGGTGATCTAGGAGCATCGGGGGCGTACTACATCGCGAGTGCTGCTGACTTGATCTATGCGGACAAGGCCAGTCTGGTCGGATCAATAGGTGTAACGGCTGCGACCTTCGGGTTCGTCGATCTGATGAGCAAGCTCGGCGTCGAGCGACGTGCGTACACTTCAGGAGAGCACAAGACGTTTCTGGATCAATTCCAGCTCAGGAACGAGGGTGAAACCTTGTTTTGGCAAAACGTCCTCGGGACGACCCATCAGCAATTCATAACAGCGGTGAAGAATGGTCGCGGCGATCGCCTTAAGTCAGCGGAACACCCTGAGCTGTTCTCCGGCTTGATTTGGACTGGTGAGCAGGCTTTGCAGTTGGGGCTAATTGATGAATTGGGCGATACCGATCTGGTGGCGCGCGACGTTATTCAGCAAGAAACGATCGTCGATTTTACCCGCAAGGAAAATCCCTTTAATCGATTCGCAAGCAAACTTGGCGCATCGGTTGCAAACGAGATTTCGCAGATGGTGGGTATTTCTGGGGTGCGGCTGCAATAGTTCGTAAAACGATTTTGAGCAGCCCATTGGATATGGGCTGTATTGGTAGAGCGCTCATTGCCCATTTGCAACAGGTGCCACGGGGACAGTCGGTGAGCGTTCTAACCAATGCAGCTACGAAGCCAGATCGCGCGCGCGGCCCGATTGACCGAACGATGCAATGCTGAAGCCGGTCTCCGACATCTATGCGGTGGCCTGGGGACGCCCGAGTGACCCACCGATTTAATGAGGGAATGATCGAGATGGTTACCGATCACCAACAGATAGAAGCACACGACCTTATTGGTAAGTCCGTCTATTTCCAGACTGACCATGCCAGCTATGGTGAGGGTCAAGTAATTGAGGTTCATGAGTCCCTCGATGTTGTAACCGTGCTGGAAAAAGATACTGGAGCACGCTGGAAAGGCAGCATGGATCATGTAGAAGTTAAGGATTGAGGGAGGAGCGATGCTCGAGCGTGATACTGCGGTGAAATTGTTGGTTATCGACGGCGCTTGCAAGGGGCAGAGGATGGCTCGGCCCGGAGATCAGTTCACCTTTGAGGTTGCTTGCTCGTCGAGTAGGACAAAGACGCAAGTAACCTATTGCCTGCGACGTCACCGGCTTATTGGGCTTGTGTGGGCTGTCCCGACAAATAAAAGCGTTTCAAAGCTCAAATGAAAATGGCCCAGCATTGCTGGGCCATAGAATAGATGCCCCTTAACGCGGGGCTACGGTTGTGCCTGGTTCTCCCGTTGGGGCCAACGCTACAAGTAGCGAAGGACAGATCTACCGGAGCTAACCGTATCGACCTGCTGGAGGTGACCTGCTCGTACCTTCGCTGGGGTTAAACCCAAGCCCGGTGATACAAGTCCGCGAACCATCACAGACTGCAGCTGTTTTACCGACTTCGTCGTCGAGAGCACCTTCTGCAGGCTCTATCCCACTTGTGGCAGGGACCGCCTTCTGGACGTATGGATATATTGGCCGGTCATTAACTTCGAGTTACGCCTGCCTCTTGAATCCATCATGCCTGTCATTGAATAAACGCAAGCCTGAGTCGTAGCTCGGCAGAAATTTTCAAGAAGCGCGTAGTGGCGATATGGTTTTTTGCTACACTGATTTCGGAGTCTTCTTCCGCGGCGTAGGCGCCGACGAAAGCAGATTCTTGCGTTCAGTCTTGAGACTGATCGTTTGATAGTGACCGGTGATCACTCAAAATAAACACCCACCTATCCTTACCCATACGGGGCGCTATTGCCCCGTCGGGGTAGTCGTGCCTCCTCTTCCTGGAGACACACATGAATTTTGCAATCAATGCCCGTCATATCGGCCTTTATCTGTTGTCTGTGGTTCTTTTCGGGTGCACTGGACATTCCGATCGTACTGCAACTACTGCTCAGGCTTACGCGCCTCTCCCATTACCCCGAATAGCACCTAATTGTCAGATGGTTGGTGAGACATCGGTCTGTAACTGGATAGCGCCACTTGAAGAAAAACGCGTTTCCCAGCCCGCGGTGAACATGGTTCAGCGGGTACCAGGGATCATGCTGTGAAGAACGAATAGGGGCCGCTAAAAAGCGGCCCCTATTTTTTTGTAACTCTGACAGATTTTGAGCGCAGTAAACGCAGCTTCCCCCTACGGCCTCGACCCAGGATCGGCTGGGCTTGGAGCTGCAACGCATTAAAAAATAGCCGCTAGGAAGAATATCCAGCGGTCTTTCGACGCAATCTATCCGCCTCTAATTCACGGAGACGCTGCCCATAAGGTCCTGGGTCGGAAGACACGTCCGAAGCTGACGGCTGTTTGCATCGTTCTGGCTGCCCGTTTTTTAGCGCTGGGGTAATTGAAAGTGCCCAGCCACCACCGGTAACACCGCCGTTGACAACCATCAGATAAAACTGGTCGCCAATGCATCTCTTGACGACCCCCAGAGGCAAGATTTCGCCGTCCTGATTCCACGTGCTTTCTTCAGCAGATGAAGTTTGTGTCCAGCAGACAGCCAGAAATAGGGCAGAGCCTACCAGCAAGTTTTTACCCATTTTGAACCGTCCTTTTCGGTTGCTGGATACTCATTCGTGGTTCCATTTCCTGGTTACTTTGACGTTTTGTGCAACGGATCGGCGCCGATGAAAACTTCCTCTGGAGCTTCTGGCCACTCGCTGCGAATCACATCAAAATCACCATCGTTCCAAAGCCGCAAGAACTGCATGCCATCATCGTCGTCCAAGGCGAACTGAATTGCCGCTACCGCTGCATCTGGCCTTAGCAGATCTGCTTCCCCAAGCTGTGCAGATGCCAGCTCAGCTGCTGCGTCTCGCGCCTGCTTGTGGCCTCGCTTGAATGCCAGTCGTTCGGCATGGTTAGACGTGTCTGGCTCGCACTGTAGTTTCTTTATCGCTGCGTGAAGGTCACTCATCCCATTACCCTTTGAAGGTGGGGCTTGAGTAGCCCCTCTCTACGGCTTCGGCCCAGCTTTTTAGGGCTGGGCTTGTGGAGTACCTGATGCGATTCCCATTAACTGTTGGCATTGTCGGCCGGGGCTTGCTTTGGCACCAACGGCGCCAGATCGGGGTGCTTCCAATGGAACAAAAAAGCGGCGAAACCATTGCAGATCCTGCCGACGGTATGACCGATCAACGTGTTGGCCCTGAATGTGTGGAATGACCAGTAGTCACGCTCATTACCTTCCCGGTCGATGCCTCGACTACAGGTCGCATGGGTTGAAAAATGTTTGCTCATGGCGATTTCCTTTGATTCAGTGTTGACTGCCAAGCGCATCGGACGCTGCGCTCGCAGTGGCGCGAGCTGCACTCTCCAAAGCAAAGGTAATGATCATCCGCTCCGCTTCCTGATACTCGTCGCCTTCAGAAGCGAACGGGATGCACAAACTTGCCAGCTCGTGCAACTTGCACTCGTTAGAGAGCACTGCGCGTTTGCGCCAAGCCAAGAGGTCAGCAGCTAACATGGAAAGATTCGCTTCGGTGAAGCCTCGGGCAGCAACACGATTCAATTGAGTGGTCATAACGGGTTTCCTCGATCATTCGGCTTGGGCCAGTTCGCGAACTTTAGCAACGAATGCCTTGAGATTATCAGCAACGTCCTCGATCTGGTCGAAGGCCAGTTTGTTAGACACTTCAAAGCGGCCAGCTCCTACTGACAAGGCCCGCACGGGGCGGGCTGGTGGGGCAGGGCGTTTCCCTTTAACCGAACGCTTGCCAGAACTCGTCCAATACAACGAGCCTTCGCCCTGGTTTCTTGCCTTTAAAAAAACGGCCACGGGGAAGGCGATCACCACGGTTCAGCTTTTGCCGCCATTCTTCGAAAGCGGCAGTCTTGCGACGATATGCTTCGAAGCGCTCCATATCGGGTAGCGTCTGTGTAACAGTGACAAACCGTGTGCCGTACTTCGGCGCGACGTCTGCCAGGAACCTATTGCCTTTGCCGGTGCCGGCGTTTTCGGCCAAAACCATTTGTGTTTCTTCACCGGTTGAACTGGTGACTTTCATCGCGTTTACCTTGAATTGAATTGTTTTTGCAGAAGTCAGCGGCCTTCTGCGACTCGTACAGGGGCCAACCATAAGCACGTTGCCGTAGCGCCTGTTGCCACCAATCCGGAAAGCAAAAACCAGTTTTTAATAGCGTCGATGTCAGACCATGCTGAAGCTAGCAACTCGATCACAGGCACCCAGAGCAAGGCAGAAAACAACACTGTTCCTAGTATTACTGCACAATTGATAAGCAAACCTTTCATCATTTGTCCTCACCTCGAAGGCCATACCAAAGAACAGCTTGGGCACCGAATCCCATCACACTTACGCATGCGCCGAGAGTGGTCAGAGAGCCAGATGAACGCCAATAACCAATCAACATCAGCACGAGGCCAATGGCACCCAGCAGCAGGGGGGGCCTCCGTAACCACCGCGTTTGATACTTGACCTTGGCCGCTAATTGTCGTCTCAGTTTTTCCGAATCACGCTCATTCATCCTTGGTGCTTTCCTTTGAGTTGTTTGTGCCTAGGGTAATAAATTTCACCCCTAGCTCATGGTTTGACGTGCTGCCGGTATCGAAGTCGTTCAACCATTTTTTCTGTTCAGTAGCGGTTCTTGCTCCGCAAACTGACCAGCCGTACTCGTTCTGCGATATTGGAGCTCGAACCATATTGAGTGTGCATTCCTGGCCCATGAACAGCGCCTTCACCGTGGCTTCGTCGCCCTTTACTTCTGCTGGGCTACTACGACAAACCTATTGATAAGATACGGAAGGGCCATCGCTTGGGCTGATTCTGGTGTGCCTGGCTTTATCTCTGCGCCGGACTTCGCCGCCACCTGGTTACCGGCAACATGGCGGTCAAGCTGAGGCTTCACGTTTTGCAGTACCTCGGTGAATCCCTGAAACCCGTATTGGATAAGGAAGTAAACGAGGATCGCGCCTCCTACAAATGTGCCTGTCGCCCGTAAATTTCGAACGCTTTTGCTCAACTTCATATTCATTTTTCTGTCACTTGCGGAGTTTGAAGCCGAACGCATCCGCCGCTTCAAGTTCTGTCGTTGGGATACCTACACGCATATACGCCGCCATATCGCCCATCTGCTCGACGATGGCGGCTTCAATTGCTTAGTGCGCGGCGCTGATTCTTGCTTTCGATTTCAGGCATAAACCGCAATCGACGTGCGCCCAGTTGTTGGAGCCGTTGCTGGTTTCCCCGAGTCAAGTGCCGCATGGCGCCTGCTCGGCTTCATCATCATCGTCGTCGCCAGGGTAGGGATCGAAGTGCGTGGCCATCGTCGTTTTCCTAAAGCTCTTTCTTTGGCTTGAACCATTGTGGACGGCAGTACCGTATCCACTCACTAGACGTATGCCCCAAGCCTGTCCCCAAGGGGCCAACAATTAACAAGGCGAGCCACCAGTACCCGGCCTGAACCAGTACAGTCATGGTCATACCGATAAGCGCGAGGCATGCCAAGCCGATTACAACGATCAGGGTCCACACCGCTTTGTTGCTGAGGGCCTGGGCTTTGTCCTGTCTGATGACGTGTATTAGTGCCATGGGGAATTTTTCCTAAGTTCGGTTTACTCGGCGTCTTCGTCCGCCACTGGTGTAGCCATCCAGACCAGCACTGTGAAGATCAACGCGACCAGCACTGCGGTGCCGAACCACTTTGAATCAGTTGAAAACAGGTACAGCGCGGCTACCGCGCTAACGCACATACCCAGCGTCTGAATCGGGGCAACTTTGAGACCGGAAATCGGCTCATCCACCGGGTTTCGTTTCATCTATTTTTCCCTGTTACTTCGACTGGCGGGCTTTCATGGCCATCGCATCGGTTTTGGAAAGCTCGGCCAGCTTCTGCCGCTCTGCTTCGGAGAGGAACGCAGCCTTAAAACCGATGAGGCCGTTCGCCTCGATGGTGACGGAAGCCCAACCCGAACTTTACCCGCGTCGTATGCCGCTTTTACGGTTTCGTAGAACATGGTTTTTTCCTGCTCGATCCTGGGCGCGATGATCATGCCCCTCTACGTCCTCGGCCCCACGTTTTGAAGGCGGGGCTTGTGGTGCACTTGGGCGCTTTCCTACTTGTTTCGGTTAATGCGCATGACGACGTAAACCGAGCCGAGTACCAGAATGGCAATGCCAAGCCAAAGCATGAGCGACGACATGTCGCCGCGAACGTTATCCATAAATTGGCTGAACGAAGTCAGGCCATGTTGAGCGGAATAAATCACAATGGCGGAAACGGCGATGACAATGAACAAATACTGCATGGGCTTTCCCTCACTTCGCGGGCCGGAAGTAAGCCCTGCTTCTACGACCTCGGCCCCACGTTTTGACGGCGGGGTTTGGGAGTTTTCCTACTTGCCTGTGCGTTGCTGGTAATGCTTCCGCACGGAGAAATACGTTACCAACCCTGTACCGATGCCGAGGGCTGATCGAAGCGGAAAGTTCGTGTGTTCGCCGAACCTTGATACTGCAAAAACGATCAAAACACCTTGAACGACAAGAGCGATCGGCAGAGCAATCAGCGCGGCTTTGATAGTTGGTGACATGGTGAAGCTCCGTATTTTTTGGACGCGACAACCGCGCCTCCCTATGTCCTCAGCCCGCACAGGGCGGGCTTGAGGGTGAACCGTTTTCCTACACGTCAGCAGGTTGTTCAAAGAGTGCATCGTGATCGCCCGGTGCAAGCATCCGTTGGAGCGCTTCAAGCACCGGCGACAGGGCCTCGTACTGCTCCACTGTGACGCCAAGGCTTGCGGCCTCCTGCACCTTAATTGCCTCATACAGATCGCGCATGCCTGCGCCTTCTGGAAGCTCTGAAATAACGCTGAGGATCGAGGTCTTTTTTTCGGCACTGAGCTTCGTACCTGCGAACTTTTCCAGCAGCTGAACAATAAAATCAGGTTCAGCGCGGCCAGCTTCCAACGGGTTGAATTTGAATGGTTGTACAGCGGATGGATCAATTTTCAGGATCATGGGCCAACCTGCATTTTCGCGGACGCGAAATCCGCGTCCTGGTACTGCCAAAGCCCGCGACTCGGCGGGCTGGTAGGGCAGGGCGATTTCCTCGAACTATATGCCCTTCGGCCAGTGCTCAATAATGAGCGCCTCGATGGCTTCGGCGTTACCAGCCCGAATGAGGGTTGACCAATAGGTAGGATGGCCCCCGCAAACGTCTGCACTGTTGTGCCCCACGTAAAGGTCTACGCGGTCAGAATCTTTGTAACGGGACTCACCGACGAAGATGTACTCTCCCTCGCACATGCCGCCATCCGAATAGCGCTTCAGCCCAATGCGATCAGGGTGCTCAGGATCTCCAGCGTCGTGCGGCTCCACTTCGACAACGGGGACACCATGCGCCACTAGCGCATCAGCGAGTGCCTGGGTGTCTGCAAAAAGCTTGTTCACTACAGCTTTCATCTCACTTCCGTAATTGTTCGCGGGCGCGAAAATCGCCACAGCTTCTACGCACTCGGCCCCGGTTTTTAGGCCGGGGCTTGGGGTGCTGCTGAGCGTTTTCCTTGAAGGCCTCAGCGAACAGCGGAAGCGAGTTAATAGTTTGTCAGGGTGGCCAATTTGCCGTCTGCGACATAGCGCTGCCAAAGCGCGAATGCCTCCGCCTGCTGGTCGCCTGGGTAGACCGTAACTACATCGTCCACACCCTCTCCACAGTGAAGCGTCACCTCGCATTCCATTTTAGGGATGGCATCGGACAGAGGGCTTTGCACTTTTTCGGTCATGGCGTTTTCCTAGGCGTCCACGTCTTCGCGACGGGGGATGAAGAAGACCACCGCCGCGATCAGCAAACCTACAACCGAAAGGCCTACCATCCACTTTGGTACGGCACCGCCGTTGATTACGGCGTACAGCGCGGGGGCCTGAAAAAGAATGAATACAGCCAACACGATTCGAATGTTATGCATATGTGATTCCTTGTCATTTTCGCGGACGCGAAAGTCGCGCCCTGGTACTGCCAAACCCCCAAATCAAGGGGGGAAGGTGACAGCGTTTTCCTCGATCAATTGACCTGGTGCAGTTCACCAGCATCGCGAGCGACCGCAATGTGGTACGGCGCACCATGTTTGCGTTCTGCATCGAACATCGAGTCGTAGGCTTCACAGACCGAAACAGACCAATCACCCGTATCAGCGTCGGAAACAAGGGCCAGGATCTTGTCGAGTTTTTCCAGCGCTTCAATGGGTGTCTCGCCGTGGCCTTGAGGGAATCGTGACCCGGCGTAATCACCCAAATAGACCTGCATTTCGACCATGGCCATGTCGTTGGTAGTGAGCTGCCCTTCAATCCACGCTGCATGGTCTAAACATCCAGCAAGAATGGCGGTGTAGCCCCCGGTTTTCTCTTCAAACATTCCCAACACCAGATTGGTGCGGGAGAGGACTCGATTTATATTCAGCAGCATCATGGATTACCTATTCCAACGCGCTGCGACCGGTACGGTCTGCCAGCTCAGTTCGGACGGCTTGCAACTCGACCACTTGCTGTTCCAGCGCTTCCAAGGAGGCGTGTGGCGAGTTGGTTGCCAGCTTGCGGATCAGCGAACTTGCCTTTGCCGAGCAGTTCAAGGCTCGCTGCTCAAGTTCGGTCAGTTCTTGGTTCATTGGGTGTTTCATCCGTTTTCCGTGATTAACGAACGTAGTCGTAATAGTGGTAGTAACAGGCCGCCGAGGTCAGGACGCAGCAGACGAATGCGATTGACTGGTTGCGACTATGAGCAGCAGACAACCATGCGCAAAGTCTTGCCTCACCAAAGCAAATCCAGAGGCCGAGAATCCCGGTTGCCATCAGAACCATTCCTCCGACGATCACGGCGGTTAGGCCTATCCAGATCTGCTCGAAGACTGCTCCCCCGACTGCAAACCTGACTGTAACTACTACAAGCAGCACCACCGCTAGAATCCGAGGCCCTCGATCTCTCGAAACAGGATCACCGGCTGGAGTATTAGCCGCGACGACTTGCCCGCAGGCTACTTTCTCTCTGTCGTTCATGAACGTTTTCCTCGGTCACTCGGCCTCGCAGAGCGAGCCCACTTCTTTCACGTCGTAGAGGTCAAAGTCGCCGTCATGGGCGATGTCCAACGACTTACAAGCGGCGGCAACGTCGGAGCCGGTCACCCGGTCAGGGAGCATCTGCCGCTCGCGGCACCAGTCCGCAATGTCGTGAAGCTGTTTGCTGGTCAGACGGGTTATGGTCGTTTTCCGAGCTTACTTGGCTGAAGGATTTAACGATTGATGAAATCTTCCCATGAAGAAAAATAATGCAACACCGAAGACTGCCCCCCTCAAAGGAGCAGTTAGTCGATTAAGGGCAGCGGAGTCGAATGTCGGGGCACTGGTGTTCGGAGTATCGTGAACCTAGTGACGTAGCTCCGCGGATCCCCGGTTAGCACTAAGTCAGGATGTGACAGTGATTGATGTCGATCCTGATAGAGTTGTCATTGTGTCTTCTGATCAGCTCATCCGCAGGCCCGGAGCGGTGTTCACGGAAAGATCGAGAAGGCTATTACCAGAGGGGGGGGAATGCTGATTGCATCAAAGCAACATTCTCGCGAATGTATACTCGAGCATCACTACGAAACTCACACGTCTCTGATAGGCTTTTTTCATGATTCGTTTTGGTCTTTACAACGACGCTGTACCAGAGGCTCTTGCACAGCAAATTATCGGTATGTCGGCGCGCTACACCACAGATCTCGCAATGGATGCGTGCCCACCTGACCATCCGCTTTATCCAATCTCACAGATCTATCTGCAGTTCGAAATTCACGCATATCTAAGTGCGATCGGCCAACCTGGCGGTGGAAATGGGGAGGTTCTGGTAGCGTTCGATGACGATGAGTATCCAGGCTTGCTAATAGGTTTTCTACTTTACATGCCGCTCACCGGATCTCAAGAGCATTGTGGAGTCAACTACGGTGCGGTTCATGAGGGTTTCCGAGGACGGGGCGTCTACTCAGCATTGATTTACCACATGCTGCAACGATACCCCTCAGCCACGCTGACTTGTTTCGTAGAGAGCGTTCCGCTTTATGAGCGGTTGGGATTTAAGGTGGAGCTGGCGCGGAGCAGTCAGGTGCAGATGTACTCTTCACCGGCGCCTGATGACATGGGTATGCCTGTAATGGACATGTCGCGAATCAAAGATCACCCCGCGGTTATACAGGCTCGTAAGGATGCAATTGCGACATATGGGGTCGAGGTAATTGATCAAGCTTACAGAGAGGCTGACGAGCGTATCAAGGCGCTTTGCCTGAAGGCAGAAACTTACGTTGCGAAACGTCTTGGATCGCGTGCCCCCGCTTGAATAAGCGGGGATGACGCCGAGAATGATGGTTGGTTAAGGACTGGTCAGGCTCAGCAGAATAACTTTAGCTTTGGACTTCCGCGGCATCCCCCACAGATTTTGTATCGTCTGAGTGAGTGCTGATTCACGCTCATCCCCAAAATCAGGAGCTGGGTAGGTTTGGATCCCGTCAGGAGTTTCTTGCACCATCACCGACATCAGATGATGCAAGTCTTCATTCGAAAGATAACCCTTTGCAATCCTGCTTGATATTGCTTCCTGAGCCTGAGCAGAAAGCTGCGGATAGTGTTCCGCTACGATCGCGTAGCCAGATGCAGACGCCTCCTGACGTAAAAACCAATCATGCGTAAACGGCGTCAACACGAAATAGGCTGCAACAGGGATGACGACCAGGATCATCACCCATGATGGACCAGAGGACTTCTTTTTTTTGCCTGGCATGTAGGTTCCGTTCTGATCTGCCATGGTTAAGCCCCGCGGGCGGTTATTTAAAGTTTTTTCAGTACCGTGTTTTCGGGCAACTCTTGGTCAAGCGAGCAGCTTGGATCGACGCTCACTGGCCCTATAACCTTCACTGAGCCGCCATACTGTAGCAACTCGACGACGGATCCTTCGCAGCCTTTACTCGTGGACGAAAAGGTGATCAGTCGTTGGTTATTGACCGGGCTATTGATGTCACCCTTTGCAACACCAGGGAGTACGATTTTTTTGCCGTCGTCACTCTTAATGACTATCGCCGCATCGTGCTGTCCGGATCCAGTCTCCTTCAGGAGCAGGAAGTATTTTCCTGGCGGTTGTTCGTCGACGACGGGGAGGTTATTTACATCGTGATGGAATGCACGCCACAGCACGAATATGCCGATCGCCACTGCCGGAACTGTCAGAGCATGGAGCGGGTTTATTTTCATCATATTAAGGCTTCTCGTTTCAGTGGAAAGAACGGTTCAGGCGGGCAGGTACCAGCACGCTAAAAGCTTGTCTGGCCTTTTCGGCTGGGGGTATTCAGGAAGAGCTTTGTCCATTGGTATCGCCTGATTTTCCAGTTTCTGAAATTCCGCGTCGTATTCGTCCTGGTACCGGTAGTACTCGTGGCGGGTCGAAGCTCCGCTCCAGCCTTTAAAGTCAAACACTGACGACGTAGACGTATCGACCTTGCCGTCGAATGCCCACATCATGCTTTTGTAAGGAAAGCTGGCGCTGTCGCTTGAGAAAGTTACTGTGACGATGGTCTTCATCGTCACGGTAGCCAGGATGTCCTTAAGGCCCAGCCATTCATCCACACGCACATTGGAGGAGTCTTCGGAAGATTCTCCCCCGGCACGAAGCGGTGGGGCTATCCAGAGTAATCGGGATCGCCCTGTGTCGTCCTTTGGGTAGAGCGCGCGGAATCGTTGGTCAAACGACACCGGGTTATCAACCGAGGTTCTAAGGTAAATCTCTTGATGATCGTGCGGGCTTTTCATTCCGTGAAATAATGGAAGCGTACAGTGGGGAGATGACGCAAGCCGCATCTCATGAATTCGGAAATCGCTCAGGTCCCTTCGTCCATTTCGGTGAGCGCGCAATTCATGTTCGATGTGCGGCGATTTGTTCAGACGCAAATACTCCGAAACCACCTCTTCCCACGCTTCTTCCGTAGCGGTGCAGTTCGCCAGCGCAAAAGCACCGTTCTGGTTTCCAAATCCGACATAATTCAAGCTAGTACCACGGCCAATTAGTCCGATGGGAAGGAAGAACGTGGGGCGGAAGATTGTGCGCTGTGGGCCCGCATTGGACAGGCGATGTTCGCGGCGCCAGGCTTTAGAAAACTCGCCAAAAGCGCTCTCGCTTTCGAGAAAATCTTTGAATAGGTCGGCGTTTAAGGTCAACCGGTTGAAGACATCAACCTTGGCCTGGGGGCTTTTAAATGGAGATTCTAGGGATTCCCACTCTTTAGCCTCTGGCCACTCATACTGGACAAGCTCCGCTGCGCTTTTCTCTTGGAGCAGTACCCATTTACGAGAAAGCTCTCCGATCGAGCGCTTTCCTACCCGTAGAACAATTCGATGAACCCACGCAAAACGGCAGACGCGATCATCGCGCTCATCGGGGGACGGAGCGGCATACAGCACTAACTGCGATTTTCCAGTCAGGACCAACCGTAGTGGACTGTAGGATCGGTCTTGGGCAAAGGATTCGATGGCGCGTTGACTCGCTAATGAACCGTGCTGCAACATGAACAGGAGATTGAGCAAGACTGACCATTCTTCCGGAGGGGTTGAACCTTCGAACCTGGGTAGTGAAGCGCCTTTGTTTGCAGCCCTCCAGCGAATGACTGCTTTGTCGACAAGGGCGTCAGCTTCCGAAGCCTCGATAATGCCCCCCTCAATGAGTGCTTGGCGCATCCGAAAGCGCATGGGTTCTTCGTGCACCCTTTCTTGCTGCACAAATTTAAGAGTTTGTTTGAACAACTCGATGTACTCGACGGAATGCACCCGTGATTCTCGATCGTAGATGTAGCGGCGAAGCTGATCGGGTTGAACCGCATCAAGAACAAGATAGGGCTCCGCCCCCGGAGTGAGATTGCCGGTTCGGCTAAGGAAAACCTTCGATTGAAAGACGTTCTGGTTGTCGTGCCAGCGTGGCCTCCTGGCGTCGACGTCTACACAGATGTCATTCCCATCTCTATATGCCAACGCAATCCCACTATTACGAACATGATCGGCTTTGAAGTGAAGTAAGCCCGGAGAGACGTCTTCGCCTCTCAAACGATGCCAGAGGCAGTAGACCCGCGATCCCGGCGCAAGGTAGCTGTTCATCTCCATGATCCACTCAGAGACGTGCTGCAGCTGCTCACGCGGCAGCATAGACTCCCCATCATCGTCATGAATGAACCGCAGATACTTTTCCTGAAAGGTAAGGGTCACGAAATCTAAGCCCTGAGGCTCGGAGTAAAACTCCCCAAACAGCTGCAGACGGTGATCCAATCCCGCCATCAGGATCAGAAACCTCTTGTAGTGGAGCGATTGAGCCTCGAATGCACTGAGCGATTTTGTGTATTTCAACGAGTCAAATGTGATCTGTTCTCCACCAACACCTTTGAACAGCTCATCAATTTCATTCTTCGATGGGAAAAGCCGCGAGGCGCCAAAGTGTGTCGTTACTGGAGAATCCACGCAATGAATATTTTCGCCATCCCTGACCAGAAGGAAAACTTCGTGGTTGGTTCGATTTCGCTGCATCCCCTCGAAGGCATTTTCGTAATAAACATCACGTCGCGTACTGCACATGCAGACGATGCAGCGTTCGGTAGGGAATATCTGAGCAACGAACTCGTCGTTGGACGCAAGCAACTGACTCAAGCCCTTGAAGTTTCGGTGATCTGATGACTCATCGACGTGGGTGAACACGGCTATTTCTTCAACCATGATCAGCTTGCGCTGCATGATGGTCAGAGGAATCGAACTACAAGCGCTGGTGCCTTTGCGAAGAGCCGTCACTTCAACGTCTTTGCCAATGTACAGATCGAGGCTCTTGATTCCTGCCATGATTTTGTCGACGTAGACGCGCACCTCTTCAGTGTGGGCCAGCGCTGCGGCCCCATACTCGTCAAAGTACGGAGTCATGCGCTTGATTGCCTGCTCGATTTCTTTGGTTTTGCTTGTGATCCAGTTCCCCTGAATCGTTGCCATGGTGTGGGACCTTTCAGCTTGAGCCTTCATTACTGCGATCGAGCTTTCAGTGATCCCGGAGGAGAGGAAGCTGGAGAGGTTCTGGGGTACACGAGCGCTATGGTCAATGGCGATTGGCAGTTGCTCTGCTGGGTTTGAATTTGCAGATTTGCGCGCGAACTTCTCGAGCCCTTCAGCGATGAGTTTTGCCATCTTTTCCGGGCTCGACTGCGTGTCCACAAGATCCTGCTGCAGAGCGAACACCCGGCCTTGTGCGGCGGCTAACTCACGCTGGCGAATCTGCTCATGGGCTGGTTCGTACTCAAACTGCTGAAGGAAGCTCGATATCCGAAAATCATGTGTTTTGCATGTGACGTAGCCCTGCCGATTTTGGCCCTGCTCATCAGTCCATTCCACCTCCAAATGTTGACCGTACTGATCAGGATGCGCCCGGACAGAAATGGTATGAGGCTGATTATCTACCCAGGCGATCGATTCGATCAGTAGGACCGTGTCTTGCTTGATTGCGTACTTGGGTACCTCCACTAATGCCCGCCAATACTGGCCAGCAGATAGAGACTGAAATTTCTCAAGGCGCTCAAAAGCATCCTTCGGTTGCTGAGGCTGAATGATTTCTTTCATGGCTGCCGTCTGTTCTCGGTATGTGATTCTTTGTGAGAAAGCATATTGGGCATGCAGAAAACGCAAGGGGGCCCGAAGTTATTCCCCCTTGGTCGGATACATATGTAGAAGCCCTTTAGGTCATGGTGGTATTTCCAATACCATTTTCTGATGGGCTCATGAGGTGAGCATTCCTGATATCCTGCGAAGGCGGCGCTTTCGCAGGATGTTTTTTTGGAGCCCATGATTAATTTGTCGACAGCCCTCTACCTGCACGGTGGCGATGGAGTGCATTGGATTGTTTGCGTATGTACCTTAACACCTGACATTAAACCGTAATTTGTTCTGCCTTCCGTATCGCTTTCCTTGGGTCAGTGATCTATAGCCGCACCGAGGCCGTTAACGAGACGCGTGGCTTTCTACTTGATTTTTGTGTTTTCACAAAAGTTGGCTGTTTTGAAGCAACTATCAGGTGTTTTATGGAACATGAATTTTAAATGACCTTAGATTGCATGGTAGCGTATGCGCTATCCTGTGGACCTTCGATGGAGCAGCACATTCGATGCAGCCCAGTGCAGTTCGATTGCCCGTTCGAGATGACCCACTCAAATTTCAACTTCGACATCCGCTCACTGTCCATGCGTCAGTGTAACGCCGTGTGAAAAAGCTGTGCGCCAATACCTACGTTGTTTCGATTCTCTCTACGCACCCGTTCACGATTCATCGATGCGCTGCTGAGCCGTATTAGCAAGGCATGCTTGATGAGATTGCTAAGCAGACCTTTTATGGCCACCCCAGCCAAGTTGAAGCTGAATTCCAAAGGTGCCGTGAAATTGCGCGATGTAGTACTGAGCAGCGTCAGCTGTATAGGTGATACCGAAGGGCAGTTTACTTCGCCTCGCCTCGCCTCGGTGTCAACTTGCACTCCAGTTGATCAGCAGGTGAGCCGACAGAGGTCTTGATGAGCGCAGGCACGGAAGTGGGCACCATGGATTGGCCCAGGCTTTTCGCTGAGCACCAAATGATACAGAGCGATCATGTGGACGCTGTGGCAACGTCGGTGCTGGGGTAACGATTGGAAAAAAACCAAGGCTAAAGCGTCTGGGGGCCACTGAAATGCGTCCAGGGTATATAAGATCCCGCGAGACTGGTGCCTGAAGGGCATTGGACGACCTGCGATGGCGTCTTGCCCTCGCTCAATTGGCGCAGACCTCACACCGCCCCTGGTTAAGAGACAGAGGTAGAGATCCGATTCCTTGGCCATTTGTGCAGAAAATGCTGCTGGGTTAAACGCGGCGCAGGGTGAGCCATTGGGATGGCTCTCGGCATGGGACTTGGGTATTGCCCTTCCACGAAGCATTACTTTTGATCCAGTTGTAAAAAATTTGGTTCCCGGACGATCCCTTGTAACCAACCTGGTTTCATAGGTGCTCTGTTCGTTCATCAGGGCAAAAGATGAACCCGACATGTCGGTATTGGGCGCAGTTATCCCGGGAGCGCCGTTGCTGTTCAATCCGACCTTAGGTTGTTGGTCTTTCTCCCTCCTAAGGACTGGGGACTGTCATGGTCACCGCTGAAGGAGATGTGTAGTGGTCAACTAATCCCGGACACGACGTTAAGTTTTTTCTCGGCCTGAGCTGGGGCCAGTCCGTTGTTGAATTGGTGCGGTCTAATCCAGTTGTACCGATGCATCAGGTAATGACTGATGTCGC
>Ga0207713_1001492_pt1 | contig 18477 bp, 27 predicted proteins | sample KBSS64metaG_FD_184404 | JGI IMG/M metagenome (GOLD analysis project Ga0207713, IMG submission 184404) | Switchgrass rhizosphere microbial communities from Kellogg Biological Station, Michigan, USA - KBS S6-4 metaG (SPAdes) (version 2) | ecosystem: Host-associated > Plants > Roots > Rhizosphere >... | reverse complement strand
GATTTTTCCAAAAGCCAGAAACGACAAAGCCCTGAATAATCAGGGCTTTGTCGGTACAAATATGGCGGAGGCGATGGGATTCGAACTCATGGACCTGTTACAGTCGACGGTTTTCAAGACCGCTATTTAAAGCCGCTTAAACCGGGGCCTATAGCTGTTTTTCGTTACAGTACTTTTGTTTTTCGGCACCTCTGTAGACCGCATTCTACAAGGGGCGAAGTTTGAGTTTTGTAACAGTTTTTCGGGCTATTTTGACGGCTTGGCAATGGCGCCGATGCGGCGGTAAACGCGTTCCGTGATGTCGCCCTTGGTGTGACCCAGGAGCAGGCTCGCATCGCCGACGTCGAGGATTTCCGACGCAGCTTTAGGCCTGATGTCACGGAACTGGAAGCTGCCAATTTTTTCGGCCAGCAGAGTGTCACCGATCTCTTCAGCTTCTTTTTTTGCCTTTTCCCGCGCTTTGTCCCACCGGTCGCGGAGCATCTTCGCCGTCATGCGCTTGCCGCGCGCACTCACAATCAGATAGCTGCAAATGTGCTGAGCATTGCGCTCGGCCATTTTCCCGATCAGTAGGCCCAGGCTATTGGCCTTGTCGCCGTCAGTCATCTGGATACGCAGCTTCTTGTGCGTCTTGTTCTGCTGCACGCCCAAATATTTGCCCTCGACATCATCCTTTCTCATGACCAGAACATCTGCCGGCCGTTGCCCAGTCAGATAAGCCAGGTCCATCGCATCTTTCAGCTCTTGAGCTGCCTTCTTGTAAACAGCATCCCAAACCACATCATTTGCGTAGTAGTCCCGCGGCGTTTCCTTGTTTTTGCGCACACCCTGGCAAGGATTCTCCTTGGTCGTGAGCCCCCATTCCCGGGCAATATTGAAGACGTGAGAAAGGGTGGCGATCTCCCTGTTCGCCCGCACCTTTGCCGTCCGTGCATCCCGGTACCCGGCAATCGTTGCAGGGGTGATCGAGTCGATGGGGGCGCTGTCGAACATCGGCCGGAGCTGTTTGATCTCCGACAGGTTGTCCTTTTGGGTGCGCGCTGCTTTCTTGGAGACGATGTCGCGGATGTACCTGTCAAAGATGCCCTTCATAGTGCGCAGGTCGATTGGCTTTTCCTTGGCTTCGAGCTCTGCCCATTTGATCCTGGCGAGGTCTAGGTCTTTGCCCAATGGGATCGCCTTGCCGGTCATGTCCAGGTAGTAATAGGCAATCCAGTCCTTTCCACTTTTCCGTGGCCGCGTCCACTGGTACATCCGGGGCGGCAAATTACGTGTTTCGGTCTTGCGGGGTCGCATATCAGTTCACTCGCGAGAAGTCTGGCGTCCATGCCGGAGATGCCGGCGGTGGGTTGGGGGCAGCGATGGCGGGGGAGATCATGCCCAGCTTCATTCGGGCATACATTCGCCCAACCAGGGGCCGCTTGCCGCGGCTTTCGACGAACACCCAATGGCGATCTTTTAGCCAGCGCCGCTGGTAGGCCCGAGCCTTGTAGCCAGTGAGATCCGCCAGCTCTTCGTCCGAGAGAATTTCATTTTCCATAGCGATGCTCCATGCCGCGCGTAGCGGCAGAGTGTTCATTGAATGGTCACGCTGCTCTGCCCGATGGCGATCTGGCGCGACTGATTTTTGGTGTGGAGGGAGCACCTGGGGCACCGAGCTAACATAGAAGCTCTAACCAACGAGGTGCTTATGAAACAGATACTTACTATTGCCGCTCTGGTGACTGGCCTGTTTTCTGCCGGGCTCTGGGTCATGTCGGCATTTGCTAGAGTCCGTGCGAAGAAGGAAGACTCGAGATCCAGTTTTATGGGGTTTCGAGATGCATCGATCACTATGGATGGCAACGATCTGGCGGGAACCATCAGGCGGCAGTCATTCTGGAATAGCCTGGCTGCGGGGGCTGCAGCGGTTACAGCGATCCTGCAAGGGCTAGCTAACTTTTGGCCAGAGGGCAGCTAAAGTGCCATTTCGACCTGGGTTTCTCGTTGCCAGATATGTGCGCTGTTGTGGGCCTCGATACGGTCAGCGATCACGCAAGCACGCTGGCCGGCAGTGGGCGGGGCATACATCCCGAAACGGCTGATGCTCCCGCCGTTCACCGCTGCGTTAGTCGAGTCGGCCGAGGCAAAAGGGAGGTGCTGGAAAATCGCGGGGTCGAGCATTCGCAGGCCGTGAAGCTTGCAAGCTGGGCGGCCTTGGTCGTCGCAGATGGCGTCCATCGCTGAACTGATCCGCTTCCACCATGCTGGCGTTCCCGGACTGGCCCACTGGCCAGAACTGCCGATCGCTACCGTTGGCCAGTCACCAGCCAGTCGAGCAAGGCGTTCGAGCGATTCGTGCAGATGCCAAACCGGCACACCACGCAACTCCACTGGCCATTCCGCCAGAAGCGCGTCGTTCGCCGCCTCATCCCCGTCGATGACGTCGGGGATCAGCGCCCAGTCGAATCCCGGGTGCCGGTGCCACTGCTCCACCCAGCGGGTGTATCCGTCGACGTCCAGCGTGCCGCCTTTCTTCCATACCGAATACGCGCCATTGTCGAAGACGAAGGACTGGCAGACATCAGCGACGATGCCCATGTCGTCTTGGCGCGGGAACGGCACCAGCGCATGCCGGCCGGCGAGGAAGCGGGCACCATCCTGCCGAGTGCCGCCGATTGGCGTTCCGTGATAAGCGATCATCCGCTGAGCCTCACAGTTTCGATTTTGACACCCTGGTGCGTGGCGATGATCGTTTGATCGCCGCCGATATCCTCGGCCAGGCGATCGGCGATCTGTTCGTGCCAGCCTTTCTTGATGACTGCCGTTGCGGCCTTGATGTGCTCAACGCGGATCATCGCTGGCGACCGGACTTCCAGCTGGTAGATGATCAGCTCGCCGTCGGATGGGCAGACCGCGGCGAAGGTGTGACGGTAAATGTTCATCGCCGTGGCCCCTTGTAGATGAGCCAGGCCATGTAGGCGAGGGCGGGGAGGGTCATGGCGTCACCCTCCGAGCCCACCAGCAAGCCGGGCCGTTGTCTGTGTCGGAAATGGCCAGCACAAACCAACCTTCGCCATCGGGCTTGCTCGGTTCCCAGTGCGCACAAGAGCCCTCGCCCTGCTCAAAGTACGGGTCGTTGTCGGTATCGACCTCGTATTCCATTTCAGCGGTCACGATGGCCAGGCCTTGAGCCTTGACCCATTCCCGAGATTCTTCGCCCTGTTCTTCTTCGAACGCTGGCAAGTCGGGGTGATGCCACCAGCCGTCGGTATCGCGCTCAACCGGTACTGGCTGGATCAAAACAGTTTCTTCAGGCATGACTTCGTCCTCGCCGCTATAGCGGCTATCTAACTCATTTGGGTATAGGTATCGTTTGACTGAGTGGTTAAGGGGCGCGATTGGGGGGAAAGGGTCTGAATCTCCTTGCGGGTTATCCGCCCGCCACCCCCTGGCCTTGATAGGCTTTCGCACCGATCGACTTTTTTTTGCATCGCATGGCAGACGTTGTCGGCGTAAAAGAGGCAGCTTGAGTTGGATATGAATCAAAAAATGCTAGTGGTGAAAATGGTTGTTACTTCAGCCATCTATTCTGTTGCGCGAGCATTAGGAGTTTTATTAACAAGGTTGTATAGAGCTGCATTTACGATTTTGGTTTTGATGTTTGCGGGAGGGGCCATTACGTTCGTTTCGTGGCTTTTGTGTAAGCGATTTCTGCGAGATGAAAATATTCCATTCGTTGAGTTTAAAAATACAGGATTAATTCAATATTGGGGGCAGCTTGGAGATTTTTTTGGAGGAGTCCTCAATCCTATTTTAAGTTTTGTCGCGATTCTAGCTGTTCTTTATACAATTAGAATACAAAGTAAAGAGTTGTCTGAGGCGCGAGAGGAAACCAAAATTGCTAACAAGACTTTAATAAAGCAGACACAGGTTTTTGAAAGACAGAATTTTGAGTCTGTATATTTTCGAATGCTTGAGGTACATGCTCGGTTATTGGCCGATACTGAGGTGCCGGGGGTGGCAAGTCGTGGGCGTGGTGTTTTTGTTGAGTTTAGTAATGAGTTAAAAAGTTTTTGTATAAGTAACTTTGTAACCGAGGATAGTGCTAAGCGCTTCGCTGCGAAGATGATGTCTCGTGGTGATAACGCTCTTGGGCATTATTTCAGAAATATGTACCAGATTTGTAAAATGGTAGATAACGCAAAATTTCATGCGTCAAATTTTCAAGGTGGAATAACAGAGCGCTCTATTCGAAGGGTTGCCAAAATGAATTATGAGCAGAAGCGATTCTATGCAAATATATTAAGAGGGCAGATGTCTTCGTATGAGATGCAGATGTTGGTACTGAATTGTTTGACGCCTGAGGGGGAGGGGTTGAAGTATTATGTTGAGAAATTTTCCATGTTGAAGCCGCTGAATAGGAGTGGTTTTGATGCAGATGCTCAAAAGATGTTTTCTCTATTTGATGACATGGCATTTATGGATTCAGAGGATATTGATGTAAGCTCAATTATGAAGTTTGATAAAATTAAGCGCGTGGAAAATGTTCGTCGAATGATGAAAGTTTGACAAGTTATGCTGCGTTTTTCTGTCTAATTTGTTGCCATGGATCATTGGCTTGAGCGAGTGCTGCCATCGGGGGAGGGCTGACGCTGTTACCGCACATGTGCACCTGCTGAGTTTTGGTGAACGGCTTGCCGTCGGCGCCGTGGCTGATGATGTAGTCGGCGGGGAAGCCCTGAGCCTTGTACAGCTCGGCCGGCTGCAGCATCCGCAGGCAAATGTCGACGATCACGTAGGGCGTGCCTTTGATCGTCACGGTGACCAGGCCCAGCCGGTCCTTGGTGGTGATGGTCGGTGCTGGCTCGCCGGCGCCGCTCACGTTCTCGGTGCCGTAGTAGCTGATCAGAAATGCCGCGACCCGCAACGCCCCGGCTTCAACTTCTGGCGAAAGCTGGAACTCAACCAACGAGCTCTTTCCGCCACCGCCTGCCGTGATGGTTGGTGCTGGCTCATTCACTGCCTGGCCCACACTGGCGCCGAACTGTCGTTCCATGAAGGCGGTGACCAGTCCGTGGTGGGTGCCTCCGGCGCTGATGGTACTCAGTGGGTCTGCTGTGTCCCGCGCATCGCAGTTGCCGCGCAGATGCACCAAGTTCGCCGTCACCAGTTGCTGCTGGCTGCCGGTGTTCGTCACGGTGGTCATCGGGTCGTCGATGCTCTTGGCGTCGGTGGTGTTGAAGCCACCATTCATCTGGGCCATGAAAACCGTCGAGATACCCATTGCGTGGGCAGCACCGGCCGGGCGCTGGTAATTGCCACCGCTGGTGATGGTTGGTAATGGCTCGTTGAGCGCCTTGCCCTCATCAGCAAACCGGAACTTCACCAGGTGCGCCGCGGCGAGTGCGTGCTTCACGCCGCCTGCAACCACCGTGCCCAGCGGCTGATCCAGCCCAGGCACTCGCGGCTCTTGGCCGATGCGCTCGCCGTATCCGGTTTGAATCAACGTCGGACTGATCAGCGTTAACTCGCCACGGTTGGCGCAGGTCACCGTCGGCAGAGGGAAGTGTGGATCGTTGATCCGATCGCTGCCTTGGTGCGTGGCTGGCGCAATGATCGGGCTAGCCATGGCGAACGAGCCTCCGCGCGGCCAAGAGGTAACGGTGCGCAGCGGGTCGTGCGCTGACTGAACGCTTTCACCGGACCAGTTCGCGATCGGTACGATAAACGGGTCAGCGGCATCAATGACGAACTTCTTCATACCCTTGGCGATCCGGCGCAGGGTGGCCGGTGCCAGCGGCTTTAGCCGGTCGAAGATGCTTTTGCTCGGGATAGTCCAGTCGATGCATTCAGCGGCGGTGCGCCACTTCTGTTGGCCCTTCACCGGGTGCTTGGCGTGCGTCGGCGCCGGCCAGACAATCGGCTCACCGTCACAGCGAGCGATCATGAACAGACGTTCCCGGCTGGTCGGTGCGCCGAAGTCGCAGGCCTTGATGACGCGCCACTCGACGACGTAGCCCAAGTGCTGCAGCTCCGCGACGAAGGTTGCCCAGGTCTGGCCGCACCGTTTCGGGTCAGGCACCAGGAACTGCTGGTGGACCGGGACGACTTCGCACGGCTCGGCAATGGCGCCGCCAAGCTTCATTACTCGGCCAGTCGCCTTGCAGCGCTTGGCGATCAGCGGTCCCCAATGAAGGATCTGTTTCACATTCTCCAGGCTGATGACTCGAGGCTTCTTCTTGCCGGCCCACTTCAGGCCGATCCACGACAGGTTCCGAATCTCACGCTTGCGCGGCTGGCCGCCAGCGGCCTGGCTGTGGTGCGTGCAGTCCGGCGACATGTGAAACCAGCCAACGGCCTTGCCTCCGCACTCGGTATCCGGATCACCATCGAAAACGTCGGTGGTGTAATGCACGGCGCCCGGGTGGTTCACGGTGTGCATGCTGATCGCTTGCGGGCTGTGGTTCTTTGCGACATTCACCGCACGACCCAGGCCCATTTCCAAACCGGTACCGGCGCCGCCACCACCGCAAAAGAAGTCGACCACGATCTCATCGTCCTGAGAGCTGAAGCCAAGTCCGTATTGGGTTTTGAAATCGAAGGGATGTTTCTTCTGTTGTGCGGACATAGGGGCTCCTCGCCGGGTATATTTGGCGGTTTATATAGGGGGCTCGTTGATGGATAAGGAACTGCTAAACGACATCATTTCCACCTCCGTTGGAGGGGCAGCAGGCGGCGCAGTAGCAGCGCTGGTTGTACTCGCAGTCCAGGGAGTAAGCGCGGCATGGAAAACTCGCCGAGATGCGCAACGAATTTACGACTGGTTGCAAACCAACAGCGATAAGGCGAAAGAACCTTTTCGGTCAACACGCGCTATCGCGAGTCATAACAACCTCACCGAAGACCGAGTGCGGTTTGTTTGCAGTCATGATCCTAGAATCAAACTGTCAACCGGTAAGGACGATGGGATGTGGAGCATTCATATTCGTAAACGAACCGAATCTGTAATGGCGGTAACTGACGAGGTCGACTGAACAATCCTCGCCGGCTGGCGTGATTCGTTGAAGTGGGGTATTTGTGTTCGGCCCGGCATGGAGCCGGTACAGGGAGGCAAAAATTGAGCGAGACAACTGACGTGGGCGGAGCTGCCGATGTTTTTTTATCTGTATTAAAAAATATCTGGGATTGGGTAGAGCGAGTAACGTCGGCAGTTTGGAGCGGCTTAGAATGGCCGCATGCGGTTCTTATTATTTTCTTGGTCGCGATTTTTTGTTATCGATTGGAATTTAAAGCACTGATAGAGCGGATCTTAGAGATCGGCCCCTCAGGATTAAAGCTTCAACCGCCAGCCTCTCAACCTTCGCAACCCGATGGAGTCGAGCCCAGAGCTGTTGTCGATGGCTCAATTCCCGTCGCAGGGGAATTGCCACCTGCACCTACCAATAAAGGCATTCCGCTGCCGCCGACCATAGTATTTCCCGAACAGATGAGATTGAACAAAGAGGGGATATTGCATGAAGTCGCAGAAATGAGCGACACGGAAGCAAAGAGCTATTTGATTACCATGCTCGCGTTTTGTCGGGCAATGTGGAGTTTTGAATTCTGTTACGCCAATATCTTTGGCGGCCAAATAAGGTTGCTACAAATGCTAAACCAGAGAATTGGCCGAAGCATCCATATGCAAGAAGTCAATACTATTTGGGCTACTCATCAAGAGCAGGTAAAGCCAGTATTGGACCTATGGTCTGCGGAGCAGTACTTAAGCTACCTCTCCCAGAATGGCTTGGTTGAAATATCTGCCGACACGGTGAAGCTAACCATTAAAGGGGCAGAGTTTGTTCTATGGCTTACGCATTTCGGTCGGCCGCTAGAAAAGCCTTGGTAGTTAGTGGATTTGGTTGGGCTTCGACGCCTGTTCTTGCAAATCGCGCAAGCTGTCGCGACTGTTTTTCACTGATAACAACTTCAGGTCGCGACATGCTGGCGAAACGGGTGGAATCTTCTGCGTGCTCGGCTCACCGTTCAGAGCGCAGCGCTACGACGAGTGTCAGGCGGCGGCGCGCTTGAGTTGGTCGGTGAGCTGGGTTGGCAGACCGCGCAGCGTCAGCGTGCCGCCGACTTCGTCGAACTCAACCTTGGAGCCCAGCAGATGCTGCTCGAAGCTGATCGACAGACCATCGATTCGGCCGGTGAAGCGCCGAAATTTGTTCAGGGTCTTTTTGTCCGGTGGGAGTGAAGCCGACAGGCCATAATCCTTGTCGCGGATGAAGTTGGTAAACGCCTTTGGCTGTTCGTCGTCGAGCACTTCGGACAATTCGTCGAGGGTAAGCGGTTCGCCGAGCTTGGCCTGGGCCATCGCGTAGCTGACCAAGGCGCTGGTCTTCTCGCGGGCTGATTCTTCGCCGAGGTCTTCGCTTTCAACGAAGTCGCTGAATGCCTTGAGCAGGGTGCGGGTTTCGCCCGGGCCGTCAACGCCTTCCTGTGCGCCAATGAAATCGCGGAAGTACTCGTTGAGTCTGCGGCCCTGCTTTCCCTTCAGGTACGAGATGTACTGACGCGATTGCGCGTTGTTCTGCCACTCGCTGAGATTGATGCGCGCCGCCAGGCGGATGTGGTCCAGGTCCAGGCGCTTGACCGTCATCAGGTGCAGCTCTTCGGTCATGGTCACCGCTTCCGTTTCCTGCAGGAGAGCGATGGCCAGGTATTGGGTCAAGCCCTGCTGGTAATGGAAGAAGAGGGCGTGCCCGCCTGTGGTCAGGTTCGACTCTTCCATCAGCCTGGTCAGATGCTCGACGGCGGTGACGCTGAAGTCGAGGAAGTCGGAGCCTCCAGCGAGGTACTTGGCGAGCCAGCCGCTGAGTGGGTGCGCGCCAGATTCAGCGTGGAAGAAACCCCAGCCCTTGCCGGCGGTGGCGTTGTAGCTTTCGTTGAGCTGGCTCATTAGATCGTCCCGAGCCTGACTTTCGACCTGCTCGGCTCCGCCGAGGATTAGGACAGCCGGGCTGCCGTCTGGCTTCTTGTCGATCTTATGAATCACGCTGTGGAGAACGGGCATTGCGATTACCTCGGGTAGGCGCCGCCCTCCGTGACCGGATGCGACAGTGGTGGGGGTATCTATAGTGGCTGGTTGCTATAAGATTCTCGGCCATCACATGGCCATGGCCGCTAATCAAAAAGGATTTGTATGAAGCTGAAAATTACCGCTCTTAGCCTTCTCGTTGTCTTGGCTGGCTGTACCACCGCGGGACCATACGTCACCAATATTTCCAGCGATGGCCGCAACGGCCTGAACATCGAGAAGTGTGCGGTCAAGATGAACGCATTCATGGGTACCGTTAGCACCGCAGAATGCACTACTCAAAATTTGCAGCTAAGTCGCAGTAACTGAAGTCGGATAGACGATTTCGTCTTCGGGCTCATCAGGGTCTTTTGCCAGCGTGCGCAGGCTTTGCGTGCGGAGCGAGCGCGACACCTTTTCGGTAACTACGTAAGGTGTCGTGACACACTCAAGCATCCGCGCGGCGGTATCGAAGTCGGCGGCGATCAGATTTCGCAGCAACCGCTGATGAATGTCCTGTTGATTATTGATGCCGTGCTCTTTCATTACTCGCTTGAGGTCGGGCTTGAATACCCCGGCGACTTCAACCGAGAACTTCTCGATGCCCAGCGCGGCATTCTTGGCCGCTTCCTTCTCGCGCTTCTTGCGCTGCTTGATGGCTTCCGCCGTCGGCTCTGGCTGTTCCTCGGCCATGGTCTGCCTCTTCAATTTCGTGGGCCGGTAGATCCAGCCATGTCTGTCGTCGGCGCTGGCGCACCTGGTTGCTGATGCGTCTCACGCTGCTACCTTGACCTGATTCCAGGCTCCGACCGCTTCAAAAATCCGCGCAGCGTGAGCCTCGTCGAGCGATATGGATTCAGGAATAGCGATCCAACCAGAAGCCACCATCTGGCTTTGGTTGGCTGAGTCGCGCAGCTTCTTGTAGCAATGCTCGATCACGTCTTCGAGGTGGTCGGAGAGATAGACGCCGTCCGGCGCCACCTCAATCGACTTGCTGTAGCGGTCACCGCGGGCATCAATACAGAGAGCGCTGAGGTAGATCGTCCAGCGATGGGGAATACCGCACACAGCCTGGCCAATCCTCCCGGGCGCGATGTTCTTCAGCGACTTGTAATTGACCATGCCCTGGTGGCCGCTGGGATCGATGTTCACCACTGCGACGTGGTTGGTGCTGAGCAGTGCCCGGCACGATCGCTCGACTCGGGCACGCATGTTGTTGGGTTTGCGCTTGCTCATAGTGAGTCCGCCATTTTGCGAAGCGCCAACCGCTCAGCCCGTGTCATTGCCTTGGGGCGGCGTTTGAGGACGGTGTCTGGATCAATCTTTGTGGAACGCTCAGCAGGTGGTGGATTGATTTGAACGGGCTCAGATCTGGAGAACCGCCCGCCCGCGGCCAGGTGCTGTTCGACCTGGCTGGAAAGCTCCAACGCTTTCTCGCGCCGGTACTCGATGTCGTATTTAAGGTTGCTGATCATGATCAAGCTCCTAAGCGATGGGCCTGCGCCCGGGCCTTGTCCGCGACCTCATCGACCATGCGATTCAGCTCCAGGTTGAACTGGACCAGCTCTTTGTGCAGGTTGGCGATGTAGTCTTCGTCGCGGTGAATCGTCTCGATGTAGAGCTGACACTCCTCGTCTTGGCGAGAATCGAACGATAGGAAGTCCCACCATTTCCGCCCCGTAACGAACATGCAGCCTTGGACCTGCGGCATGTGTTCCTCGGGCATGCCTTCGAGCCAAGTCTTGACGTGTATCGCCTCGTTGAAAGGGCACTTCGACTCGGTGCCCCCGTCATCGTTGATCAGGCCGTCTGGTGAACAGCCGAGCCAGTCGTACTTCGGGTGGACGATGAACTCTGAAGGTTTGACGATGTGCCCGGTTAGCATCTCGTAGGCATCCTGAGCCTTCTGTTCTTCGGCGTGACCCCACTTCAGGGAGGCGCTGCTGACGTTGTGCTTGGACTTTTTCGCCAGTCGTTCGAAGCACAGTTCGCGCATGTATGAGGTACGAGCCCCCATAGGCTCGCGCTTCCCATTTTTGTCAGGCTTCCCCCAGGCCATCACGTCTTTGAAACGACTGGCGGTCACTCGACCTGATCGGTCGGCATGCCATTTCTCTGTGCCCTGAAGTTCCGCTCTCACTACGCCGCCTCCTCGGCCTGCGCCAGGTCGTCGTGGTTGCCGGTTATTTCGGTGAAGTCGCCATCAACAGTTGCCGCCATGGCCTTGAGCGCTTCATGGCACTCCAGACCGATTGCTGCGCGCTGTTTCGGCTTGAGGCCTGCCCAAGCGGTCGCATAGGCTTCGATGTCCTGCTGTTTGGCGACGGCCAAAAGGTCGGCGAATACACCGTCGATTTCCGGCGATGGTGATTTCGGGCCGAACGAAACGCTGGAGGCGGCCGCAGTGTTCGCAGCCTGCTTCACAGGGGTGATGTCGATTTCTCCACCGTATGAGTCTTCGAACTCGTCGGGCGTGTAGACGCCAAGGATGACGTCAGGGCAGAAGAGTCGCGCCCATTTTTTGGTCACCAAATAGGCGATCTGCTGCTTGGGATCTTCCGCCCAAAGTGTAGAGTTTCGCGTCCGGACCTGGGTGAGCAGAAGCTCCAGGACACGTGGCTCGTCCTCACCTTTGAAGGTTGCCCAAACCCTGATCCCGAGACCTCGCTCGTCGTCAAAGCTCCAGGCCGGAACGCGGTATTTCTTGAACTCACCAGTGTCCTCGTCCTTCTTGGTTTTGCTGGTGACTTCGCGCATCTTCCCGATGACATTTTCCCAGGCCCCGAACCACTCGAAGTTCAAGCGACCTTTGACTGGCGCCTTTGCAGTGATCACTGCGTTGACGAGCTGCGCCTCGTAACTCAGGGCACCGCCGTTGACGATGAATGTCTTTTGCGCAACAGCGAATGGGTTCATCTGCCACTGCATCGCTTGCAGAACTACCGCCATGCAGTCAGCTTGATTGCCCTTCAGGTGCTTGGGGACTGTCGTCACGCCCTTCGACATCATCATTGCGAGGTCGCTCATCGACTTCATGGTGTTTGGATCGAGAATGAGCGCAGCCGCGTTGTGCGATGGATCGTGGTACGTGGCGAGGCCCGTTGTTGCTTGGGTTTCTGAATCGGTCATAGCGCTCTCCGCGGCCGGCAAGTAGTCGGCCGGCCTTCAGATGGAAAGGGAGTTAGAAGCGGATGGCGCGAAGCCAGGCGCGAGCGGTGTCGAGGTCCACGTCGAAGCCCAGGGCTACAACCTCGACAATGTCATCAACCGACGGCGCGGTCGTAGTCACATCGTCGGATTCAGCGGCGATCGCATGTGCGCTGATATGTGCGACTTCGACCTTCTCTGTGACCGCGGGCGCAGCTACTGAAGTGGCTGTAGCGGGTGCGGCAGTCTGGGCGCGCAGACGGGCCAGTTCTTCCTGGTCGCGTTGATACTGTGCGTCGCGCTCGCGTTGCTGGCGCTGTTGCTCTTCCTGCTGCTCACGCTGTTGGCGTTGCTGTGTTTCCATGTCTCGACGCTGCTGGTCCAGATCATCCTGCTGCTTCTTCAGACGCTGGCGGTCTTCCTCGGCACGCTGCTTGCGCAACTCCTCAGCTTCGGCGTCGGCGATGCGCTGCTTCTCGCGCAATTCGTCGAGTTCTTTCTGTTGGGCCAACAGCTTGGCGGCAGCCTCTTCTCGCTCAACGGCAGACTTGTGCAGCGTTTCCAGCTGATCAATCGCGTTGTCGCGGGCGATGGTGCCTTCAGCTTCGAACTCGGCATATTCTTCGGGCAGAATCACCGACTCCTTGACGCTTTGCAGAACGCTTGCGACATCAGCAGCGCTGCGGCTTGCATATGCAGCAGCGACAGAACTAAAGCGGGTAATCTTCGTCCGGATAGCTTCGACACGTTCCGCCTCGACACGCTCGCGCTCGGCCTTGGCGTCAGCTACGCGTTTTTCTTCGGCCTTGATTGCTTCGTCAACAGGCGCCTCGATTGCCAAGACTCGATCCTTCAGGGCCTCGCCGAACTCCTTAACCTGGTTGACGCGAGCCTGGGCATCTTTGACTTTCTGTTGATATGGAACGAGCGCCGTCTTGGTGGTGTTCGCCAGGGCGTAGCGCACGTCGCGGATATCAACGCGAACTTCCTTCGCATTCGCCAAACCTTCGCTGGTCGAGCAGTCAACGACCAGCTTCGCGTAAGTGGTCTCCAGACGAACGATCTGTTCCTCGTGCGGCCGATATTCGGCGATGTCGGTGACGGCAACCGCAGGAACCACAGATTTTTGTACGTCGTCGGTTTCGCTCATTTCGAGCGATTCTTGTGCTTGTTTAGTATTTGCGGACATGACAGTTCCTTGCGGCGCGATGCGCAGCTTTGAAGGTGTGGGTTATTGAGTGAGCTGGCCGGAGTAGGCGCTTGCCAGCATCCAGGCGGTGAAGAAGAGCAGGGCGATGGCTGAGCCGCGCCAGAACCAGAAACGCTTGGCGCGTTGGTAGGAGGTCATGGCCGAACCCTCACCGCGATCCGGCCGCCTTTCATGGTTGCCGCCAGACGGCGCGGTAGGCTGGCGACCAGGGCTTCGCGAGACCTGCCAATCACCTCGTTGAACGGTAGACCGAAACCCAGCAGGACCAGCTTCGATTCGATCTCGTCGAGCTGCTCGTCGATCAGTGATTTAACCGGTGGGGTCGTCATGCTGCTGCTCCCTGCTTGTTCGACTCGTTATAGGAGGAGTAGATCTGATCGATGCGCGCCCGGTAGTGGCGCTGCTCGCCGTCGTCGATGACGCGCAACAGAAAGGCCAGGGTGATGACAGATGTCGCCGCGGAACTGGCGTTTGGCTTGCCGAGGTCGCGGATCATGTTGTCGATCTCGCCTTCAATCCAGGTGACCGCCGTATCGTGGTCGCGTTGTTGAGTGCTCACGCTGCGCCTCCTTTTGGCGGACACACCATTTCCATTTGTGCCATGGTTGCGGTAATGCGCCGCTTCAGGCTTTTGTGCTCTTCGATTGCGCGAGCGGTACGGTCAGCCAGTGCCTGAGTGCGCATCTGTTCAGAGGCTTCGTAGTCGTGGAACTCGTCGGGCTTCGCTTTCTTCTCGCGACCCCAAGCGTCGTAGCGCCTATCCCACTCTCGGGCTTGGGCACCGTCTGCATAGCTGGTTGCCATGGTCGCCTCCAGAGTGGCGGGGTTAGGCGTTAACGACTGAAGCCAAATGCGCCCGGGATGCCCGAACACGATCAGCAGCAGTCTGAAGTTCAGCGCCAAGAGCCTTGAGCGCGCCGAGATGAATCATTTCCCGGCCGCGAATCAGCGTTCCTTGATACGTGCGGCTATCACAGACGGAGACTGCGACGGTTACGCCGTTGACGCTCACCGAGTAGCCAGACTGTCCGGAGTGTCCGCGAACAGTGGCGAGCCGCTCAGTCGCGATCTGGTGGGACTTTTCGGCCAACTCCAGAGCCTTTACAGCCTCCGTGACAGCCTCCGTGAATTTGCTCATCACATGCTCCTGGTGGTTGATCCAACAAAACTCGGCTGCGACCTCGCAGCACGGCCAGCTACCGGAGGGCGCCGTGGGAAGTCGCATGCGGGATTTATCGGGCGGGAAGGGTGCCCAGGCCCGCTACTGGCGACGGCCTGGGTTTGCAGCATCAAGTTGTCTTCGTGCGCTGGGGTGGCCTACCGGAAACCCGGCCGATGCGCGGTGACATCGACGGCCTACTGTCCGCTGCCTGTATGGGGGGTGGGCGCAGCCTTCAGGCTTGCTGTGCCACGGGGTGGAAACGTTGGTCTACTTCATGATGGTCATCCTTCAATGCGCGCCGTTGGCATTTTGGCGGGCGCTCGCCGTTCTCTGGTTTGTTGCATGCAGGTGGCCGGTATAAGCCGGGGATTCGTCCGCATCGGAGAGTGATCGAAACACCAGGGCGCAACCCCTGCTTGTTTCCCGCCGCGTTTATAGTGTTGGCCGTCTCGCTCATACCGGCTCAGGACATTTCCGGGGCTTTGCGATCCTAGCGCTGCAGCCCGCTTGGGCACGCTTCGATCACTCTCCGATGCGGCCTGGTGCTGGGGAGTACCAGGTGCTCGGGATGCAGATGGCCGAATAAGGCCGCTACGTCTATTTGTTGAATGCCTCAGCTCCCGCTGGTCCAAGGCCACGTCCGCTTTCATCCACATCCTTCTGCCCACTCATTGAATGGGCAGAGGCGATGCTCAGTCGTAAATGCCGTAGCTGAACTCGTCTTCGTCGCAATCGACGAGGATCTTTGAAGAGCCGAAGTAGAGTGCGGCGACCATCTTTTCGAACTCAGAACGGAATTTCAGGGTTTGGCTGATCTTCTCGTTGTCGATCTTCGCGGCGTACACCGATCCGACCTCGAGACCCTTTTCGTCTCGGTCTTTCCCGTGGCGGTCGAAGCTGATGTGGATCGCGTTGTCGAGCAGGTATTCGATGCGCTCAGAGCTTCTGGAGTAGGTCGTAATCCCGTGATCCTTGGGTTTCTTATCGAAGTAGATGTGCAGGCCGCCGTAGTCGGATGCTTGGAAGCGGATGTCGGGGGCCTCCCAGTGTTCTTCTGCAGCGGACTCTTTGTGGTCCTCTACAAAAGCCTCCAGGAGAGCCTGCAAACTGATCACTTCAGGCATCGCGTCTTTGTTCAGAACCTCATCGATCTGCTTCTGCGCCAAGCGCACCATGTCAGCCTCGACGCCGCTGTTTTCCCACTTTTCTTTCAGCGCAGCGGCGATCATGGCGTTGTAGCGGGTCAGCTCAAATATTTCGGTCAAATTGGCTGGCAGAGCGGCCTTGATCGCTTCCTCGACCTGCTTGCCCATGTCGCCGTAACGGCCGAAGCAGTTGTCTATCACGCTGGTGAACATCTTCTTAACGTGTTCGTCGATGATTTCGACCGGCTTTTCGCTGGCTGCGAATGCGGTGACGCGCTCAGCGAGAAGCTGTTGAAGTGTTTTATCGCTCATTAGGTGCTCCGTGCTTATTCGGTTGATTTCCCGTCTGGCCCTGCCGCCAAGGCCAGCCAGTGAAATCTGTTGTCTCCACCACGCGCATCGTCGGATTCATATCTCTGGCCGTCGTCGCACATTTCGTGTTCGGTGCTGGTACGGCTGGCTTGCGTGGTTTCGCGTACTCACATCTGGTGAGCACGGCCAGTTCCAGAGCTGGCTTGGCATCAACTATTTTTTGCTCGCACTTACCGGCTGAAACCCGGGGTAGTCGATGGCGAGGATCCTGAGCTGTTAAAGAGCGGCGGATCTCTCGACCCTTCGCAGCTGGTCCCGATGTGGGGACTGGGTTGCGATGGATTGAAATATAAGCGCACTTATTTTATTCGTCAATAAGCGTGCTTATATATTTTAACGGAGGCGATAAAAAACCCGCTCGTAGGCGGGTCCTTTCACGCTTCGCAGTACTGTCGCCATCCGATCCTGACGGCGCCGCCGTCCAGGTGCTCAATGCGCACGCCGCTCGTTTCTTCGATGTCTTGGATTACCTGACGCCAAGCCTCTGGGCTTTCATCATCGTTGCGGGCGACGGTGACAACTTGGATCTTCTGAACGCCTGGCGCGGCTATCAGACGCTGGATGCGCCGACCAACCAATTCATATGAGTCTCTGGCATGCGAAGCGGGTGACGCGATTTTTGACATGGAAAAGCTCCTTGCTATAACTGTATGCATGTACAGTATTGTTCCTGCCATATTTTGGCAAGAAACATTGGCCTATTTGTTTCGGTAGCCGGGGGCTTGCGAGCTTTTCTCCAGGCACAAAAAAGCCCGTGCTTGGCGGGCTCTATTCAGATTCTTTTATTCGTTCATGGCGCACGGCCACCATTGGTCGCCCAGAGTGCCATCATACTGAACGGTCCCTGTAACCTGCCCCATAGATCACCACTAGGGGCTCCAATGAGAGAGGCACAGCGAAGACTGGTCATGACAGCTTGGCGCGAGCTATTCACACTGGCCGGAAGCCAAATGGACGCAGAGGTTAAGTACTTCGGTCTGTTGAGGCGGGCTGACGCTATGGAGCGCGCCGACCTTATCACCAGCGACGAGTGGATAAAGCTTGTCCAGCAGGCGGGGGCATTGCTTGCCAGCACCGCAGAGTGCATGGGCGGGCCAGGGTAGGGCAGAACGATAAAGCCCGGCGCTAGGCCGGGCTCTGTATGCACGTGGCCAAATCCCTTTGGCTGATTGCAGTGTGCTTGGTAGGTGTGACGAAGGCGTGACAGGCAGATACGAAAAGCCCGGCGCTGGACTAGGCTTCAGGCGAATCAGAGCCTTCGGTAGGCTTTATTTCAGCTTTTTCGGCGCGTACATAGCTCCGATTTTAGCCGCCTCATCCTTGCCACCTTTAAGGGTATTGGCTTTCTTCAAAATGTATTCAGGAAATTTTGTGACTAGATAATCGTAACGGAACCACCGCCGAAACTCAGAAAGAGCGTGATTAGGATATGCATTTGCTTCCTGGGGATTGCTGCGGGCCTGCGGATACCTTGCAGGGTAATTATGCTCGCAGGAAATTCGGTCGCCATAAACTGTGGAGTAGTTGTGATCTTTCCAGTGCTTCGCCCACATCAGGCCAACGCTGATGTCTGGTATCGTCTTATCGTTGACAGTGAGATCGGCGTTTATAAGGTCGACGATTAGGCCGGTGATCTCGTGAAATACAATAAAAAACCCCATAGGGGCTTTGTTGTGAAGCATCGATACCCGTTCGTGGTGATATTGCCACTTATCACCAGGTGTGTAATTTAGAGATTCGTAAATGAACCGACGCAGGCCAAGAGCCGCAAACGCTCTGTAGGTATCTTTAGCCTGCTCGCTAGGTGATCGCGACTCGAAAGCGTAGTACTCCAAAATGGCCATGCAGACCACGTCTGGATAGGCGTAATGGGGTTGCCCATCTCGCGTGACCTCAATATATAGCGAGCGGTCTGTGTAGCCCTGACGAAAGAGATACTCTTTGATAAAGGAGATTCGATCCTTAGTGATTACCTGATCATCGAAGTGCTCCACCCACTCTTGAGATATCTCATGGAGAGCGCTTCTAGGCGCCCCCGTAGCGAGCGCTAGGCCCCGCTGAGTGAGAAATGGAATACCGTTTTCGAGCACCCCCATCTCTATGCCGTTCACATCCTTTTGGACCTCAACGCCGAGGTCCAAAGTAATCTGTTTTGGGGTGGCCTTCAAACCTTTGTTTTTCATCTTTAACTCCCTGATAAATAAGAAAAAACAGGTGGCCTGCAAGACCGCCCCATCAAGCGGAAATCTGAGTCATAAATATACAAATCTCCGCCACCCCACCTACACAACCTTCCCCCGCACAATCCTTCCCGCCTTCACTTCGTTAGCAAATCCCAAAAGGTGCGACTCAGACTCTTGGTAATTGCCGACGATCTTCAGCAGGGCGTCTGCTTCGGCCT
>Ga0207713_1001489_pt1 | contig 18523 bp, 19 predicted proteins | sample KBSS64metaG_FD_184404 | JGI IMG/M metagenome (GOLD analysis project Ga0207713, IMG submission 184404) | Switchgrass rhizosphere microbial communities from Kellogg Biological Station, Michigan, USA - KBS S6-4 metaG (SPAdes) (version 2) | ecosystem: Host-associated > Plants > Roots > Rhizosphere >... | reverse complement strand
TATGACAAGACACGTTGTTAATTTGATAATTTAGGCATTACTTAGCTTTTCTACTTTCCTGTTTATTAGAGAAGCTTATAATGATTCAGAATCATTCCAAATCTAATAAGGATATAACATGTCTACCGACCAGCAATTTCCAGCACCCAATAATTTAGGGATCGCAGTTTATTCAAATAATGCAGAAGCAATTGGTAATACACCTTTAGTTCGTATCAATCGTTTGATTAAAACTGGTGCAACTGTATTAGCAAAAGTAGAAAGTCGGAATCCTGCATTTTCTGTGAAATGTCGTATTGGAGCGGCACTTATTGCAGATGCAGAAAAGCGTGGTGTATTAAAAGAAGGCATGCATATTATTGAACCAACCAGTGGTAACACGGGGATTGCATTGGCTTTTGTTGCAGCGGCTAAGGGTTACCCAATTACTTTAACTATGCCTGCAAGCATGAGTCTTGAGCGTAGAAAAGTATTAAAAGCACTCGGTGCCAATTTAGTTTTAACTGAACCAGCGAAAGGGATGAAAGGTGCAGTTGATGAAGCTGTGCGATTAGCAGATGAACAACCAGATGTTTATTTCCTACCTCAACAATTTGAAAATCCAGCAAATCCACAAATCCATGTGGATACAACTGGTCCTGAAATTTGGCAAGCAACAGGCGGGCAAGTCGATATTTTGGTTGCTGGTGTAGGTACTGGTGGCACAATTACTGGTATTTCTCGTTATTTCGAACAAGTTCAAAATAAACCTTTGTACTCTGTAGCCGTTGAACCTGCTGAGTCTCCAATTATTACTCAAACTAGAAATGGTGAGAATATTACACCTGCACCGCATAAGATTCAGGGAATTGGTGCGAACTTTATTCCAAAGAATCTTGATTTAGATCTTGTTGATGAAGTCTTACCAATAACTAGTGAAGAAGCAATTCAGTGGGCAAGAAATTGTGCAATGCAGGAAGGCATTTTAGTGGGTATTTCAAGTGGAGCAGCTTTGGCTGCGGCTGCTAAAATTGCAGAACGTCCTGAAAATGCTGGCAAAACGATTGTTGTTATTCTTCCAGACAGTGGAGAGCGTTATTTATCTTCTGTTCTATTTGAAGGTTTATTTGAAGAATAAAATTACTTGTATAAAAAGCCCATCAACAGATGGGCTTTTTATTTGACCTTAATTTATAAGGCACTTTTTAGAGCTTTTTGATGACGTTTAACAGATCGGGCATATTTCTTAGCTTTGTGACGTGTCCAGAAACTTCGCTCATATCCTGTAGGTCCAACGTTGTAATAAGCAGTGGCTTTAAACCAGCTATCTGCTGATTGATAGTAATGATTTAAAATATATGCACCACATTGAATATTTGTAGATTCATCATACAAATTACCAGCACAAGTTTGTTGCCAATAGCTGGGAATAATTTGAGTTAAACCTACTGCACCCGTAGGTGATAGAGCATTAGTATTATAACTCGATTCTTGTCTTATGACCGCGGCAAGTAAAAGAGGCGGCACATTATATTGATCAGCACTTTGAATAATAATTGGAGATAACCGATTAGCTGTGCTTTGTGGAACAGAATAAGCTTTTTGTAAACCAGACGAGAGTTTATTTGAACGCCATGAAAATGAACCACTATTCGGGCCTAAGCTCGTACATCCCGTCATTATTGTCATTAAAACAATTGTAAAAAATTTGAGGCTCAAAATGTGTATTTGAGTTGGTTTAAAATAATTGTTAGATAAAGATGAGGTAAGCAAAATATAAAACCGATAATCAAGTTTCAAATGAAATCATGGTATTCAGCTGTAACTAATGGATCAATATAAGTTCTGTTGCTCAGCACAAGCAAATAGTGATAATTTTGTATAATTAAAATGAAAAAACCCCGACATCCTGTCGAGGTTCCTTCGTATTCAGCTTATGTAGCTAACTCCTGTCAACTACCGCTTCCTGCGTTCTTATTCTTCTTCAATGAGACATCCTGTCTCTCTATGTTTCATATATTATAAAAAAATACTAAAGCTGGATATCCGCAATTCACCGCAAGTTTTGTACGTTTTAACTTACAGATATACTTTTTCAACTTTCTTAAATACGATGTCGACTAGTTTCTGTGCTACAGGAGTACAAATCAATATACTTAGGAAAGCAAATATCCACGCAACACCCCATGCGGATATCCATAATGAAAAGAAATTTTGAACTGGCCCTACTGCTTTGAAAGTCGTAATTCCTGAAATTATAAATGACATCATTGCAGATAAAATTAAGAGTAATAAAATCCTTTGTGCTGTCATAATCTTACACTCCAAGATAAGCATTTAAGGTCATTGCAAAATTATTTCCAAATAATCGAGCAGTTTTAATGTCTCCTTCATCAAACCTATCGGGACTACTGCCGTGTTCAGCCTGAGCCATTAATCCTGACCATGAACCGAGACGATTAGCTGCTTCAGCATAAGGTACACCTTGATGTTGCTCGGGCAGAATTGGATTACCGATCCATAACATGCCATGTTGCATACAGAAGGTAAAAAGTGAAATTAATGTCGATTGTTTATCACCCGCGGGAAGGGATGATACGGTAAACCCAGCCGCTAGTTTTCCTTTAAAGCTCTGTTTTTTCCATAGTGGGCCAGTTGCATCCATGAGTTGTTTTAATTTCGAGGATACTCCGCCTAAGTAAGTCGGAGATCCCCAAATCAAGCCATCGTATTGGATAAGTATTTCAGGATTTTCAATGAGATGTTCAGCACTCAGTAGATCTACTTTAATATTTTTTTGGCTTAATACGCCAGTTTGAATTTGCTGAGCAATAAACTGAGTATGACCTTGGCGGCTATAGTAAATAATGGCAACGGTTTTCATGAGATTTTCCTTTATTTTAAATTTGAAAGATTTTTGCAGTGAGATATAAACCACAGCCAAAAACACTATGGTTAAGCAAACTTTTTAGACAATTCAAAAATGGATGAGGGGTTTTTGAAGAAGCGAAACCACTACCCATAGCAGGTTGCATAATAAAAAAAGGGATGAGAGCAGTGACTAAGCCAAAAATTAGCGCTGAGTAAAACTGAGGATGAATGAGCCAATCGGAGCCCACAATGCAAAGAAAGCTGAATGCAAAGATCAGCCCAACACTATAGTGTGCGATCCAACCTAGTAAATATTCCCCTTTAATTGAGGGGCTTTGCGCAATGGATTGATGTATGAATTTGCCTTGAAATATCCAACCAACCCAGCGTCCGAGAAAGGCGAAGTTTAAGGTTGGAATCTTAAATAATTTTAATATTAACAGCCAGATATCCATAATTACTGTTGCCCCGATACCGAGGCATAAAGCTTGAAAGAACAATGTGGAGATATTCATTTTTACACCTTGCTTTTATACGTATGAAACGTGATAAATTTATTGTGCAAGTTGAAGTTCACTTGAAGTCAAGAGGGTATTATGGATATTGGTGAAGTCGCGAAAAAGGCACAAGTCACAACAGCAACGCTACGTTTTTATGAAGAGAAGGGATTAATTAAATCAATAGGGCGGCAAGGTTTACGCCGGCAGTATGGTAAACAGGTGCTTGATCAATTGGCATTAATTGCTTTAGGTCGTGCTGCGGGTTTTTCTTTAAATGAAATCGCTACAATGTTTGGACAAGATGGTAAACCTGATCTTGATCGTCAAAAACTAAAAGATAAAGCTGAAAAATTAGAGCAAATGGCAAAGCGATTACATTTTATTAGTCAGGGATTACAACATGCGGCAGTATGTCCTGCCGAAAATCATATGCAATGCCCAACCTTCCAGAACTTTTTGAAAGCAGCAATTGCTGGAGAATATCAGCCAACGAAACTTTAGTGAAATATTGAACCAATAGTTTTTTAACATTGATCTAACAGATATATTTGTCATATTTTTGCCATAAAGATTTCATCTTTTTGAAGTAAAAACTTCATATAAGCTTGATTAAATTTGCTTAATTTTTTACCGACTGTATAAAACCATGAGCAAAAAAACTTTAGCGGCATTATTATGCTGTGCCAGTCTAGGATTGACGGCATGTAACGATGATAACGATCAAGAACAAACTTCACCCACTGAAAACGTTACCGAACCGACCTTAATTTCTTTTGCCAAGTTACCTGTAGAAACCTACGCTGCTGGTCCAGACTCTGGCGCATATGTGAAAGGTGCAAATGGAATTTATCCTCCATTTAAAGGTCAACCTGTACAGGGGTTTTCTGCTGCATTAAAAAATGAAGATGGCAGTTATATGGCAATGGCCGATAACGGCTTTGGAACTCAAGCTAATTCATCAGACTTTTTACTTCGTATTTATAAATTAAAGGCTGATTTCAAAACTAAAGCTAAAGGCACGGGTCAAGTGACTGTCCAAAGCTTTATCCAACTGCGTGATCCAAACAAGTTAATTCCATTTAGTATCGTCAATGGTGATACAGCTGAGCGTTTATTAACAGGTGCTGATTTTGACCCAGAGTCAATGCAACGTACTAGTGATGGGACTTACTGGATTGGGGATGAGTTTGGTCCTTATTTACTTCATTTTTCAGCAGATGGTGTGTTGTTGGGTGCTCCGATTGCTTTGCCAAATCCACTAAATCCGACGCAAGAACTTCGCTCTCCTCAAAATCAGTTTAATAAAGCGCAAATTAATTTTGTAGAGCCTCTGGTTCAGCAAAGTGGTGGTTTTGAAGGAATGGCAATTTCTCCAGATGGCCAATATCTCTATCCTCTTGTAGAGAAACCGCTTAAATCAATTCGAGAAACGGAAAGACAGCTATTGATTTCTCAATTTGACCTGAAGAAAAAAGCTTATACAGGAAAATATTATTGGTTCCAGTTAGACAGTAAGGCAACCAATATTGGTGACTTCCAACTCTTTAATGATAAAGAAGGCATTATTATTGAGCGTGATGCGACTCAGAATAATTTAGGCGGATATAAAAAACTAATTCGTATTAAATTAAATGAGTCAGGCCAACCCGTAAGCCGCGAAGATTTAGTCGATTTAATTAAAATTGCCAATCCAAATTTACTTTATGGCACAGCAAGAGTCGGGGATATTGGGACAGAGCAGATTTTTGCCTTCCCATTTGAAACCATTGAAGATGTCATCATTGAAAATGGTACAACCCTCACTGTTCTAAATGATAATAACTTCCCAGGCTCTACAGGACGTAATGCAAAAGTGGCTGACGATAATGAGATTATTCAAATCCGCTTACCCAAAGCTTTGTTCTAAGTCTTATAAATAAGTGCGTTAAAACTGCGGTGGAGTTTATTCCGCCGCATTTATTAGAAGAATAAAATATTGAATAAACTTTAATCAAATTAATTTTTATATCCTTGTTTTCGTTTGTTTTATAAACAGGGAAAATGAATGGAATTCATGTTAAAATGATCGGCTTTCATCTTTAGATGTCTCTCCTCCATCTGCTAGCCGAGATTCGCAAGCCATGTCTACTGCCTACACCATGCAAACTGCGCCAAAAGCGTTGTTTGATTACGACAAATATTGGGCGTCGTGTTTTGAACCAGCGCCATTTTTGCCGATGTCACGAGAAGAAATGGATCAACTCGGCTGGGATGCGTGTGACTTCATTTTAGTTTGCGGTGATGCTTATATTGACCACCCATCGTTTGTTTCAGGTGTGATTGGACGTGTGCTTGAGGCACAAGGTTTTCGTGTCGGAATTATTGCTCAGCCAGACTGGACCAATGTTGAAAGCTTCCGCGTTTTAGGTAAGCCAACCATTGCTTGGGGTGTGACGGCAGGTAATATGGATTCGATGATCAACCGTTATACGGCAGATCGTAAAATTCGTTCAGATGATGCTTACTCTCCAAACAATGAGCCGAACAAACGTCCTGACCGTGCAGCAACGGTATATTGCCAGCGTTGTCGTGAAGCATTCCCTGATGTACCTGTGTTATTAGGTGGAATTGAAGGCAGTTTACGTCGTATTGCACACTACGATTATTGGTCAGATAAAGTTCGTCGTTCAATTTTGATGGATTCAAAAGCCGATTTGCTTATGTATGGTAATGGTGAGCGTGCCATTATTGATGTGATGCACCGTTTGGCTAAAGGTGAAAAAATCCACGAGATTACAGATGTTCGTGGTACAGCATTTATTATTAATAAACATAACAAAGCATCAAAAGCAAAGTTTGTTGAAGTTGCGAGTAATGATGTAGATACGATTGGGCGTGTTGATCCAATTATTAACCCATATGTCATGACTGAAGATATTGATGGCTGTGAGGTTGAAAAAGAAAAGGGTAACTCTTTAGCTCAGTATCAAGATTTCCAGAAAGAGATTGTTGCAAACCCGATTGTGCGTGAAGGCGACAAACTAGATGACGACACTCAAATCGTTCAATTAAAGCCGGCACCGTCAAAAGCAATTAAACACAAGTTGCCTCCACGTGAGTTAGCAGTAATTCGTTTACCTTCTTTTGAAGAAGTGTCAAATGATCACGTGCTTTACGCGCATGCAAACCGTATTTTGCATCTTGAAACTAATCCAGGTAATGCCCGTGCTTTGGTTCAACGCCATGGTGAGCGTGATGTCTGGATCAATCCTCCTCCAATTCCTCTAACAACTGAGGAAATGGACTATGTGTTTGATCTTCCATATGCACGTTTGCCTCATCCAACTTATGGCGATGCTCGTTTCCCTGCATTTGATATGATCAAATTCTCGGTCAACATTATGCGTGGCTGTTTTGGTGGCTGTACTTTCTGTTCGATTACAGAACATGAAGGACGTATTATTCAAAACCGTTCTGAAGACTCAATTTTACGTGAGATTGAGAAAATTCGTGACACGGCACCAAACTTCACAGGCATTATTTCTGACTTAGGTGGTCCAACAGCAAACATGTACCGTTTGCATTGTAAAGACCCTGAAATTGAAAAGAACTGCCGTAAACCTTCTTGTGTATATCCGGGTGTTTGTCAAAACTTGCATACCGATCATGCACCTTTAGTACAGCTTTATCGTAAAGCACGTGCGATTAAAGGTGTGAAGAAGATTTTAATTGGTTCTGGTTTACGTTATGACCTTGCCGTACTGAATCCGGAATATGTGAAAGAACTGGTACAACACCATGTTGGCGGTTATTTAAAAATTGCTCCAGAGCATACCGAAAATGGTCCTTTATCTAAGATGATGAAACCAGGTATTGGTACGTATGATCGTTTCAAGCAAATGTTTGACCGCTTTAGTAAAGAAGCAGGAAAAGAGCAATACTTAATTCCTTACTTTATTGCTGCACATCCAGGTACTTCAGATTATGACATGATGCACCTTGCAATCTGGCTTAAGAAAAATGGTTTCCGTGCCGATCAGGTACAGACGTTCTATCCATCGCCAATGGCAACTGCAACCACCATGTACTATTCGGGTAAAAACCCGCTTGCTAAAGTAGCTCGCTATACTGAAAAAGTTGATATTGTAAAAGGTGAGAAGCGTCGTCGTTTGCATAAAGCATTCTTACGTTACCATGATCCAAACAACTGGCCATTACTTCGTGAGGCCTTAAAAGAAATGGGCCGTACCGATTTAATTGGTAATTCGAAGCAGCATTTAATACCGACCTATCAGCCACAAGGTACTGCTGAAGGTGAATATAAATCTGCGCGTAAGAAGAACTCGTCTGTGGCGGGAGATTCAGCAAAACGCGGTCAGGGGCAATCTCGCTCAGCAGCAGGGCAAAAACGTCCACAAAAAGGACAGGTTCTAACCCAGCATACAGGGTTGCCTCCTCGTGAAACAGGCGAGAAGAGACCGTTTGGTGGTAAAAGTAAACCAAAATCAAAAGCTCGTGGATAATGATAAAAAAGGCTCTTAAACAGAGCCTTTTTTGTTTTTAGTGTGTCTGTTTAAATCGCATAGTGAGATTTTTGCAGATTTAAAGTACAAAAAGCGTAACGAAAAATGATAAATACCATAAATCTGACGAGCTGCACTTGATTGTTGTTGACTCTATGATTATAAATAATGTGAGGGTGGCTAAATTTAAGCCAAGCTTGATAACTACAAGTGAAATTACTAAGTGAACCTTTTAAAAACGGCTGTGTCGTTATCAATTAAAACAAAGTGTGATCTAGCAAAATCATTATAAAAAACTTAAAGGATTAGGCCCATGTATTATCTAATTACGATCTTATTATTATTTTTGGCTGTTGTGATGGCAGTGAAAAGTCTTTCGCGAAGGCATCAACATGATAGTGCCTTGAAGCGCCGTGCAGTATTAACGAGCCATGAGCAAATAACATTAACCAGACTACAAACAGTTTTGCCTAAATTTACGGTATTGGCACATGTATCCTTTGATGCACTATTAACTACAAAATATGCGCATACACGTCGAAAATATCAAAATATGGCAGCTGATTTTGTTGTACTTGATCAAAATTATCAGGTTGTTATAGTTGTTGTTCTTGGCGAAAATGGTTTACGCCGAGCGCATCAACAATATGAACGTCGTCTGTTGCAACTCGCTGGTTATCGCGTGCTGCATTATAGTGAGGTACCTGACTATCATGATCTAAGAAGAGACTTATTGAGTCCAGAAACAGAGATGGCAACTTTACATGCAACGCCACAGCTAGAAAGAATGTCAAATGCTTTTGTGAAGTCTTAAAAAGTAGGTAACGGTGGATTGAGATAAGCGTTCGGTGCAATAAAGATTAAAAATAATTGTGCCTCATCTTGAATAACAAGTATGGGCAAGCTTAGCAATTTGATAAGCCCTAATAAGATACTGACACTCATTATTTAAAAGCAGTAAAAAATTGAGCAATATAACTAGAGATATTGCTCAATTTAATCTCGATTTATATTTATAAAAATTATGGAAGTACTGCAACAACCGTCATTTCTACAAGCACGTCTGGCGCATAAAGTTTGGACTCAACACAAGTACGCGCTGGTGGGTTCCCTTCACTAATCCATGCATCCCAAACAGCATTCATCGCTGCATAATCTTTTTCGATATCTTTTAGAAAAATCATGACAGAAAGAATGTGGGTTTTATCGGTTCCAGCTTCTGCCAATAAGCGATCAATATTATCTAAAGTTTGCTGAGTCTGTGATGTAACATCTACGCTTGTATCATCTGCGAGTTGCCCAGCTAAGTGTACTAAATTACCTGAAATTGCAACTTCGCAGTAACGTGAAGTAACGTGTAAACGCTTTACCGTCATATTTATTACCGAGTAAAAAATAAAATGAATTGTACTTGATCGAACTATATTAAATTGTAAATTTTATATTTAAATAGAATAATTAATGACAAGATTTATTATAAATTGCTAATATCTGCATTGAATAAAATAATATATTGGACATGATCATGCGAAAAAAAATAGAGATTATTATATTGGGAGGATTATTGGGAATGACAACAATAACGCATGCTATAAATCCTGATCAAGAATATATATTGTTCTTTGAAAAATATAAACAGTTGTCAAATGAGAGTGATCCAAAAGGAATGGAACTCTATGCAGACAATGCCAAACTTTATCAAAAACAAATCACACCGGATGGTATTGAACAAAGCATGAGTATGTCTGGGAAAAAACTAAAAGAACTATTTTTAGAAAATCAAGAAATGCTTCAAAAGCTGGGATATACATCCAACTATAGTGATGTGAAAGTGACGAGAAGTCAAAACTCTGCAAAGATTTCAGCGACGAGATATAGCACTAAGAACTGTTTTACAGATCGTGATTACTATATGCTGGTTTCTCGTGGGGTGGATAAACAGTTATATATTACAGAGGAATATTCTACAAGCGTCCCTCAGAATTTATGTAAAGAAAGTATTAAGGATGATTTGCCGCTACAGTTAACTTTTGGGGCCAAGATGGTCAATAAAAACTTGCCTATGCAAGTAGATCGAGAAACAAATTTAGAACATGTTGAGGCCCAAGGGAAAGAATTAACGTTGAATTATCGTCTGATTCATATAACGTCTGCGGATATGCCTGCTGAATGGGTACAAGCAATGGAAGTTAATGGTGTTCCTGAAATTGTTAAAGGTGTTTGCGATAATATAAAAATGAAAGAATTATTAAATAAAGGAGCGCAACTTAATTTAAAGTATTTATATAAAGATAATGTGCCATTAACTAAAATTAAAATGACCAAACAGGACTGTAATATATAAATGTTTTTATTAAAGAATAAATTATAATAAAAGGGCACATTTGTGCCCTGTAATATTCGGATTTGGTCGTCACGCCAATCACAGGACGGTATGCCAAAAGTAAAGGTTGCTTTAAGCATGTTGCAAATACATGGGTAATGAATATGCGCTGATTAGGTTACTCTAAACTTGGAGCAAAAGGGAATAGATTTTGTTCAAAATCCACTCTTTTTGGGTGAAAAGTAGTCAATCACCAAAGGTTAAGTTGAAAGTCATCTGATTGGGTTTGTAACTGATAAACCCCTATACCAATTAAGCGAAACTGGAAATGTTCGGGAATTTGCATTTCATTTAATAATAAAAATAAAACTTGGATTAAATCTTGTAGCGACTGAATAGGTCTTTTAAAGCTTTTACTATGTTGTAAAGTCTGAAAATTCTTGAGTTTAAGTTTGACATTCACACCACGTGCATTGAGCTGTTTTTTCTCTAAGCTTTGCCAGACTTTTTCGGCTAAGCCCTGCCAATAGGGCTGACATTGAGCTAAAGTAAAATCACTATCGAAAGTTGTCTCTTTCGAAATTTGTTGGCGAGCTCTTTCAGCTTGAACAGGTCTATGGTCAATTCCTTGCGCATATAGATAGAGCTGTTGACCATATTTACCGAAATGGTGAACTAAAATAGCTTCTTCAATTTTCTGTAAGTCACCCAGCGTATGTAACTGAAGCTGTTGTAATTTTTCCTGAGTGACTTTACCCACACCAGGAATTTTTTTAAGTGGAAGATCTTGAATGAAATTAGCAACCTGCGAAGGTTTTATTACATATAACCCATTCGGTTTATTCCAGTCAGAGGCGATTTTTGCTAAAAACTTATTGGGTGCTACACCTGCCGATGCAGTCAGTCCAGTTAATCTGAAAATATCTTCTCGAATATGCATGGCAACTTCAGTTGCACTCGCAATCTGTTTTAAATTTTCAGTGACATCTAAATAAGCTTCATCTAAAGATAATGGCTCAATAAGTAGCGTATATTTTTGAAAGATCGAGTGAATTTGAGCGGAAACTGTGCGATATTTTTCAAAATTTGGTTCAATAATAACGACTTGAGGACATAGTTTTCTTGCCTGACTCATCGACATGGCTGAACGTAAACCAAATTCGCGGGCAGGATAAGATGCAGCAGCAATTACAGCTCGCGGATGATGAGACGAAATAACAACGGGTAAATGCCTTAATTCAGGTTGTTCCCGTAGCTCGACTGATGCATAAAAGGCATCCATATCGATATGAATGATTTTGCGCATATTATTGTGCTTTCATGATGCCTTGCTGCTGTAAAAATTGGTGCCATTCTTTGACTGAACCCTCATAAACATTTAAGTCTACTGGCTTTGTTATCCCTTCAATTTTACCTTGATTACTATGCTGCCAAAAGAGCCATTTTCTCTTGTCTTTAAGTTCAGGTTTTCCTTCGTAATCTCTGACCCAAAGTGGTGTATTCGGGAAACTACCTATTAATACAATGTGGTAAAAAGTTTTAGAAATATAAAAGATAGGCTGTTTGCCATAATGCTGTTTTAGGCGGTCATGCATGATGCCAATTTCTTTAATTAACTGCTCTTTGGTGTGCGTATTAATACAGTTACTATCATATTCCAGATCAATAACTGGCGGAAGCGCATCTGATTTTTTAGGCACCGTCGCAATAAAGTTATCTGCTTGCATTTTACCATCACGGCATAAACGATAAAAGTGATAAGCCCCTACATGAAACCCATGTTCACGAACCTTAAGCCAATTTTCTTGAAATTTTGAATCTTTATAATCACCGCCTTCAGTCGCTTTTAAATAAACGAATTGGAACTTTTCTGGTGATATTTTTTTCCAGTCAATGTCCCCTTGATGGTGAGAGATATCGAATCCTTGAACTGGATAATCTTGTGCAACTGCTTTTTGCTGATAGAACAGACCAAAATAAGCCAAGACTCCCATAACACATGCCAAGCCAATTCCAATTAGGGTAGTGTGGTGCCGTGCTGTGAAAAAGGTTTTAGCCAGTTTGGTCATGCAAAACTCATTAAAGATATTAGGCCGACATCATAGCGTGATTCAAGAATGAGAAACCACGCTAAAAATGCAACAGCTTATACGGGGGTATTTTTGGGAATTTGCCAGAAGATAAGTGCAGCAATGACATTGATACAACCGAGGCAAATTAAAGTGACATGGAAGGCTGTTGTCACGTGATCGGCACCATAATAACTGGTAAATACATTAATGAGTGTACCTGCCAGCGCCACGCCAATACTCATTGATAGCATCATGATCATCGATAAAAAACTATTACCGCTACTCGCATCTTGTTGAGGCAAATCTTTTAATGTCAAAGTGTTCATTCCAACAAATTGTAATGAATTTAATGTGCCAAATAAGAAAAAGTGTAAGGCTCTAAACCAAGTTGGAGTGTCGACTGTCATGATGGCAAAAGATGCAATACATAACCCGACCAGTGTTGTATTGATGAGTAAAAAACGTCTATAGCCAATTTTCTGAATAATCGGTCTGACGATTGGCTTTGAAAATAATGAACCTAAGACCAGAGGAATCATCATTAAACCCGCAATAAAAGGTTCAAAACCAAAAGCCACTTGTAGCATGAGTGGTAAAACAAAAGGTAAGGCATTACCACCAAAGCGTGCAAAGAAATTACCTAAAATACCAATCGCATAAATTTTGTTTCTAAAGAGTCGGCTGCGGAATAATGCGTTTTGATGTGTATGAGAATGATAGGCATACCAAAGTGTTGCGATTATGCCGACGATTAATAGCGAAATGCTGAACCATTTTGAATATTCAGGTGAGGCCAGATGTTCGATACCCAAAGACCATCCAATCATGGCCACCACTAATAAGATGAAGCCACCTAAATCAAATGTTTTGACTGAAGGTTCTTTTAAATTAGGCATGACTTTTAATGTCATTAAGATGCCTAAGATACCCATGGGAATATTGATGAGAAAAATCCAGTGCCAAGTTGCAACTTCAACTAACCAGCCGCCTAAAGTTGGACCAGCCAAAGGCCCGAGTAAACCTGCAAGGCTCATTAAGCTCATTGCGGCTAAGAACTGAGTTCGGGGAATAATTTTTAAAAGAGATAATCGACCAACAGGGAGTAATAATGCTCCACCCACGCCTTGGATCACTCGGAAAACTAACAGCTCATTGAGACTTTGAGAAAGACCACAACCCAAAGAGGCTAGAGTAAAAATAACGATTGCTGATAAGAAAATATTTCTAACACCAAAGCGGTCTGCTAACCAGCCACTTAAAGGAATGCAGGCAGCTACTGATAAAACATAGGCTACCACTACGCTATGCATGCGTAGAGGGTCTTCATTTAAATGGTGAGCCATTGCAGGAATAGCGGTATTTACAATCGTTGTGTCCAAAGCCTGCATAAAAAAGCCAATGGAAACCAAAAGTACGAGTAAGCGATATTCAGGTTGCAAGGCTTGGTGAGTCGGCGTGGCATTCATAACATTTGAAAGTTAACGTTTTGGTCTAGTGTAAAACAAATTGAAAGTAAAAAAAGTAAGACAATGTTGAGTACTCCTTTACTAAATCTAAGTGCTTTTGAAGGCACAGTGAAAATAGTTAAAACAAAAAAAGCGGCAGAACCGCTTTTTTATGGAGAGTAGGGGGGAACTACACAACAAATCTTTTTGGCATTTTTAAGTTTTTAATCACGTTATAAATTTGATCAACATCTTCGCAGATAATCAATTTAGCGCGGTGTTGAAGTGGGAGAAAACCCTCTTGAACCGCATGATCTAACTGAGCAATCAAGGCATTATAAAAACCATTTACGTTATATAAAATCATGGGTTTTTGATGTTGGTTGAGTTGACCCCAAGTGGCTATTTCTAATATCTCTTCGAATGTTCCTAAACCACCCGGTAATGCAACAAATGCACTTGCACGTTCAGCCATCATGGCTTTGCGTTCATGCATGGTTTCTACCACATGTAATTCGGTTAATCTTGAGTGTGCTTCTTCATAGTTAAGCATAAAATCAGGGATCACTCCCACAGCTTCACCGCCATTTTCGAGTACGCTGTCGGCTACTTGTCCCATTAAGCCAATGCTTGCACCGCCGTAGACCAAACCAAAGCCTTGCTCAGCAATTCCACGAGCGAGCTCAATTGCTTTTTCTCGATAGATTGGATTATTCCCTACACGTGAACCACAATATAATGCAATAAGAGGTTGTTTTGTTTTTACAGCTGTTATCGATGAATCATTTACTGCCATTGTTAATACGCTATTCATTGCTTTATTTTCACCTTATCACGTTCATATTTCTTGTCTACACTAAGCCAAAGATATGACAACTTTATAAGCAGATTAATAAGAAAGATTCATGTTTTGTATGGGTTTGGTGAATGCCCGTCATGAACAAATAAAAATGATGAATTTCTATTAAATCTTGCCTATACTAAAAATTCGTTTAACAACATATGAACAAATATGGGTAGTGGTTGTAGTCGCTCCGTTTTAATTTCTTGTCCTAAAAAAACATTTTCCCTCCTTTGTATGGGCATGCCTGCTGTGTTGCCAAATAAAGATAAAATCCAGTCAGCGCAGGAGCAGGATCGATGATCTTTGAATGGATGTCTGATCCCGCTGCTTGGGTGGGCTTAGCAACTTTAATCGTTCTTGAAATTGTATTGGGGATCGATAACCTCGTTTTCATTGCTATTTTGGCCGAAAAACTGCCGCCAGAACAGCGAGCTAAAGCACGTATAGTGGGTCTGGTGCTCGCTTTGGGAATGCGTTTAGTACTTTTGGCTTCGATTGCTTGGGTGGTGACACTAACTGAACCACTTTTCCATATTCTTAATCATCCATTTTCTGGCCGTGATTTGATATTGTTGTTCGGTGGTGTGTTCTTGCTCTTTAAAGGCACCATGGAATTGCATGAGCGCATGGAAGGTAACCAACTTCATAAAGAAGATAATCCTGTTCATGCTGCGTTCTGGATGGTCATTGTCCAGATTGTTGTGCTTGATGCTGTGTTCTCATTAGACAGTGTGATTACAGCTGTAGGTATGGTGAAAGAACTGTCAATCATGATGGTTGCGGTTGTAATAGCTGTCGGAATCATGTTGTGGGCATCAAGACCACTCATGGACTTTGTCAATAAGCATCCAACGGTCGTTATTCTGTGTCTAGGTTTCTTGATGATGATTGGTTTCTCTTTGGTCGTGGAAGGTTTTGGTTTCCATATTCCGAAGGGTTACTTATATGCTGCAATTGGTTTCTCTGTTTTGGTAGAAATTATCAATCAGAGCATGCGCCGCAATCAGGAAAAGCTAGTGACAACCACAGACTTGCGTTATCGCACTGCCTCTGCGGTTTTACGTATGCTAGGAAGTAAAAGCAGTGGTTCTAGCTCAGATACGCAATCTTCTGATAAAGAAGATGTATTGGCTACACAAGCTTTTGCAGATGAAGTTTTTGACGAAGAAAATGGTGCTTATCATAGTGTACTTGTGCAAGGTGTTCTTAGTTTATCAGAACGTCCTGTAAAGTCTGTTATGACTCCACGACCTGAACTTGAATGGATCGATTTAGACGATGAACCGGAAGTTTTAAAAGAACGTTTAATGTCAATGACACACTCTCGTTTGATTGTTGCACGTGGTGAGCTTGATAATATTGAGGGTATTGCACTCACTCATAAAGTTTTGAATGGCTTTATTGAAACTGGTGTAGTCGATTTCCAAAAGCATTTACGTGAACCCGTCATTGTGCATGAAAATGCTCAAGTACTTATGGTGATGGAGCAATTACGTCAAGCGCCTTTACAAATGGCAATCGTTTTAAATGAATACGGTTCAATTGAAGGTATTGCGACACCAATCGATATCTTAGAAGCAATTGCGGGTGAATTCCCAGATGAAGATGAACTAGATGCGGCTGCTGAGAGCTTGGAAGATGGTTCATTAATACTTGAAGGTTCAACCGACATTCGCCATGTATCTTTGTTATTAGGTCGTGATTTGGTTGATGAAAGTGAGCAATATTCAACTTTGTCGGGTTATTTATTATTCCATTTAGGTCGCTTGCCTGAAAATGGTGAAACTGTTGAGGCAGATGGTTATCGCTTTGAAGTGGTGACGATGGAAGGCCATAAAATTGAGAAAGTTCATATTGTTTCTATCGAACAAGATGAATCAAAAGATTAAATGACACTTCAAGTCTAGAAACATCATAAAATAGCTCAAATCTGAGCTATTTTTTTATTTGAGAAACACAGAATGACTCAACACACTTGTCCATGTGGAAAAGGCAGCTATGCAGAATGTTGTGAGCCTTTACATTTAGGCACAGAAAAAGCCTTAACAGCAGAGCAGCTTATGCGTTCGCGTTATGGTGCTTTTGCATTACAACAAATTGACTATATTGTGAAAACAACTGCTTTAGGTCAGCAAGCTGCGCTTGATAAAGAGGCTATTGCAGACTGGAGCAAACAAAATCAATGGCTGGGTTTAGAAGTTATTCAGGCTAAAGAAAAATTAGACAAAATGCATGCGCAGGTTGAGTTCAAGGCGCATTATCATGATGGACAAAAAGTTCAGGTTCACCATGAGGTTTCACATTTTGTATATCAGCAACAACAATGGTTTTTTCTTGACCCCACTGTAGATATGCATGTCACGATGAAACAACCGTGTGTATGTGGCTCCGGAAAAAAATTTAAACAATGCTGTGCACAATTCATATAACTTTACCTTAAAATACGCCCACCGTTTGGCCTGAGGGAAAGGGCAATGTTACTCACCGTTATTTATATTATTGCGATTACTGCCGAAGCCATGACAGGAGCATTATCTGCTGGGCGACGGAGTATGGACTGGTTCGGTGTCGTACTGATTGCCTGTGTGACGGCCTTGGGTGGTGGCTCTGTACGTGATGTACTACTCGGCCACTATCCTTTAACTTGGGTAAAACATCCTGAATATTTGGTTCTGACTTGTTGCGCTGCATTTGTCACAATCATTATTGCCAAATGGATGCGTCACTTACATAACATCTTTTTGGTGCTCGATGCTTTAGGTTTAATCGGGTTTACCATCATTGGTTGCCAGATTGCCTTGCAGATGGGGCACGGTTTTGTCGTGTCAGCTGTAGCTGGTGTATTGACCGGAGTTTCTGGCGGTATTTTACGTGACATTTTATGTAACGATGTCCCGTTTGTTTTCCGTCGCGAACTTTATGCGAGTATTTCTTTGGTGGCGGTCATCTGTTACTGGGTATGTCAGGATTTAGGGTTAAGCTTAGAGTTAACCGTCATTTCAACCTTAATTTTCGGTTTTACCCTTCGTTTGATAGCCATCTATTTTGGTTTAGAAATGCCTAAATTTATTTATAAAGACGATGATGCAGAGTCGGCTTCTTCAACCGACGAACATTAATCATGCAGAATGCTATGTGAGCATGCTATAACAATTAAATGATTGTCTTGCTCACTTACTTTTTCCAGTAGAGTTTTCCTATGGACCTGATTTCACGTATACAAAATCTTCCAATCGGCAAATTCCACTACACATTATTGTGGGTGGTTGGGCTAGGTTGGATGTTTGATGCGATGGACACAGGAATCATTGCTTTTATCATGACAACCTTAGTCAAAGACTGGGCATTAACTCCAGCCGAAAGTGGCTGGATTGTGAGTATTGGCTTTGTGGGAATGGCGATTGGAGCAGTTTGTTCGGGGGCTTTAGCAGATCGATTTGGCCGTAAGACAATATTTGCTACTATCATGGCAATTTATAGTATCGCGACGGCCTTATGTGCATTTGCTCCAGATTTAAAGTGGTTATTAATTTTTCGTTTTATTGTTGGCGTTGGTCTTGGTGGACAGTTGCCTGTTGCTGTAACACTGGTTAGTGAATATATACCCGCACATGTACGTGGTCGTTTTATTGTACTCCTTGAAAGTTTTTGGGGTTTAGGTTGGTTAGTTGCTGCATTAATTTCTTATTTTATTATTCCTAAGTTTGGTTGGCATATAGCATTTCTCATGGGTGGCCTCCCACTGATTTATATTTTAGTGATTTGGAAAAAACTTCCTGAGTCGATACCGTACCTGATTAATCGTGGTCGTATTGAAGAAGCACATGCTTTAGTTCAAAAATTAGAAGCTCAAGCTGGTGTTCAAATTGTTCATCATATTGAAGTCATGCCTGTAGCTATACGACAAAAGGTTTCTTTTAAACAACTTTGGAGTGGTCCTTTTGCACGCCGTAGTTTAATGCTCTGGCTCATTTGGTTTGGGATTGT
>Ga0207713_1001488_pt1 | contig 18530 bp, 19 predicted proteins | sample KBSS64metaG_FD_184404 | JGI IMG/M metagenome (GOLD analysis project Ga0207713, IMG submission 184404) | Switchgrass rhizosphere microbial communities from Kellogg Biological Station, Michigan, USA - KBS S6-4 metaG (SPAdes) (version 2) | ecosystem: Host-associated > Plants > Roots > Rhizosphere >... | reverse complement strand
CAGGCTGCTGAAATACAGTCCGACAGAAGCAGCCTTTCTGCACTTACGCGGCTCTCGCCACAAGGTTTATCGCATTGTGCAATTTCAACGTGAATTCCACGCTTGTTCGGCAGTTTGAGGCCAATTTCTGGCTTCATTGCCGCGTTTTTCGCTGCTACAGACGGACTTGTGTCAGTGAGCGCATGCGCACGAGGTTGTAGGCAGCCATGTTCAACACGAACATCTGGTCCACTTTCTTCAACCCGCGCACCACCACCTGGCGCATGCGCCCCACGGTCTTGGCCCACCCGAAGCCTTGTTCGATCAACTTGCGCTTTTGCTGCGAAATGGCGTAGCCCACGCTCGAGGCAATGGTATCGGGCACGGATGAACGCCGCCCCGAGGTGTTTTGCGCAACGTGCGGTGTGACCTTCATCTGCTGGCACGCCTCGATGAATTCCTGTGCGTCGTAACCCTTGTCTGCGCCCAGCGTGATTTCTGCGCTCGCATCTTCTGCCGCTTGCCGCGCGTCGTTGATCATGACCTTGGCCGCTTCGCGCTCGGCGTGCCCGTCAGCGCGCGTCACGCACGCGTTGACCACCAGACCATGTCGATTGTCGGTCAGCGTGTGGCCCATGTAACGCAATTCGCTGGCCGTATTGCCTTTGCGATAGAGCCGTGCATCGGGATCGGTCCGGGACTCATGCGTCTCGTTGCTGCGCTTCTCGCCTTTAAAGTCGCCTGCGTTGCCGCCGTCGCTGTCCTGATCGTCACTGTCCTTGGGCACGAAGCTCTTGTGCCCCGCCCACGCCTGGATCAGCGTGCCGTCCACGCTGAAGTGCTCTCCCGAGAGCAGGCACTTCTTCTCAGCGATCGCCACCACTTCGTTGAAGAATTCGATCACCGCATCATGCTTGATCAGGCGTTCGCGGTTCTTCGTGAAGACCGTCGGTACCCAAACCTCGTCATCCATCGCCAGGCCGATGAACCAGCGAAACAGCAGGTTGTATTGCACCTGATCCATCAATTGGCGCTCCGAGCGGATGCTGTAGAGCACCTGGATCAGCATGGCTCGCAGCAACTTCTCCGGCGCGATGCTCGGCCGCCCACCCTTGAGGTCGGCCTCGTACATCCCGGCAAACAACCGATCCATCTTCACCAGTGCTTCGTTCGCCATCACCCGGATCGAACGCAACGGATGCGACTTCGGAACGAAGTCGTCCAGCTTGCGCATGGAAAACAAACTCTCGGTGAATGTGTCGGCGCCGCGCATGATCTCCAAGGGGCAAGTGGGGGTCTTCCATCAACGCTTCAGGGGCCTTCAGCGATGACATTACCGCCGATACTTCAGCAGCCTGTTAAACGCATCCGCAACGCGATGCGACTTGTGCGCGGCCTCGCGGGCAACGTTGGTCTCGATGATTCTCTTTTCACTGTCGGTGAGCCACTTGACGTCGCTCGGTTTATTCCTGAGCAGCAGTAGAATGACCACGCCGAGAACAACCGAAGGCAGACCTTCAAGGATAAACAGCCACTGCCATCCCTTGATTCCCACCACGCCGTTCATGGATTCAAGAATCGCCCCTGAGATCGGTGCACCAAGCACAACTGCGATCGGCAACGCCATCAGGAACAGTGAATACATCCCGCTTTGACGCTTCGAAGGCAGCCACGTATTCGTGTAATACATCACACCGGGAACAAATCCAGCCTCGCAGACGCCCAACAAGAAGCGAAGCGAATAAAAGACCGGTTCACTCCTGGAAAATATCATCAACATGGACACGATTCCCCACGTGATCATGATCCGTGCGATCCACGCTCGCGCGCCGACCTTTTGCAAAACGAGGTTGCTGGGGATTTCGAACAGCATGTACCCCCAGAAGAAAACGCTGGCGCCGACAGCAAAAGACGCATTGGTCAAACCAAAATCAGCCGCCATCTGAAGTTTGGCAAAACTTATATTTACTCTATCGAGGTACGACAGAATAAATCCGATAAAAAACAACGGTACAATCCGGAGGATGACCTTCTTATAAAGGGCATCCTCCTCTTCAATACTTATGCTCGAACTCATGTCGAGGGCGAGATCTGCTTTCATGGTTGTCATCCTCCGATGAAAACAACGGATATAGCGGCGCGGCAGTGGTCGAATTAATCAACTTGTATGGGCGTCAGGAGAAATGACCGCAGCGTACGACCAAAGAATCACCGCAGTATATTTGTGCGGGCCACGGGCCATCGGTATTCACGAGTCCGTGGACGTTCCTACCTTTGCCGCCGCCAGAGCCAACACCTCAGACCAAACGGTGTCATCCACGACGATTCCGTTTTCGCGTTGCTCGTTTCGCGTCCTGAGGGCGCTTTGTCCCGGGTAGAGCACCTCTCGGCTATCCTCAGCCAGTTCCGAGCTATTGACGTAGTCCGCAACGCTATCTGCGACCTGGTTCGTAAAAGCTTCGCCTCCAAGCTTTCGCGGATCGATCAGAATGAAAATCTGCGAGCAGCCTGTGCAGCTACCCTCTTGAATCTTGTCGATTTCATTTGTTGCCAAACCCTCGGAGAGGACCGCAGCAAGCACATCGAGGATGATCGCGAAACCGGAGCCCTTCCAATACCCCATCGGCAGGATTCGCATCGAAGCCTCGATCGGACCGGGTTTGACCGTGAGATTGCCATGGCTGTCGAAACCCGCCGGGAAAGGCATGTCTTTTCCCTTGAGTCGGGTGACTTGGAGCTTGCCGTAGGAGTACTGGGACATTGCCATGTCGAGGACAATATTTCCCTTTGCTCGCGGCACGGCCATCACGAAGGGGTTATTCCCAACCCGCGTATCCTTGCCTCCCCAGGCGGGCATGCAAGACTCGGTGTTCGTCCAGCTAATCGCGATGTAGCCGCGATCCGCCGCTCGCCAACCGTAGGCGCCACCCCGCATCCAATGTGTCGTGTTCCGCAGCGCGACGATTCCTACCCCCTGCTGCTCCGCAATCTCCATCGCACGGTCGGTGGCAAAAAGTGCGTTCAGAACCCCAGGCCCACGGTTGCCATCGTAGACCTCAATCGCGCTCAGACTTTTAACCAGCGAGGGCTTCCCTTCGAGATTGATCCACCCCTTGTTCACGTAGTCCACAAATCGAGCGACACGATTGACGCCATGAGAGTTGACTCCATCACAGGTCGACTCGGTATGGATGCGAGCACACGTCTGTGCGTCCTGCTCATTCATACCGGCGTTCAGAAACGCTGACGTGATCATCTTCTGCATCTCCGCCAAAGGAATGCGGCTCATATTGCTTGTCTCCAGTGTTGCTCGGTGCAACTTGCATTCGAACGTAGGTAGGCGCGCAACGACGCTAGACGTCCGCGAGAGCGGTCCAACGGGATGTCCGCACAAATGGCGCACCGCGTCCGCTCACCTGTTCTGATCTACCATACCAGAATGGTGAATCGCAGCAAGGGTTTTGTGTGGCCTGCGTACGGGATCGTTCGACGGCGTTCCTCTGTCAGTCACAGAAGTTGCAGCCGCCCTACCGCCCCGCACTCCGCATGGCGCTTAGGGTTGCCGACCGGCGTCAGATCGAAATACTGCGGCTGATCTCACGAAAAGTCCTCGCGCAGTTGTTCTCGAATTCGGGAAAGTCCTTACGTCGAGACAACGGCGGACAAGCTCAAAACCCCTTGCACAAACAGCTTTTACAGAGAGGAATCCCAGTTTCGATTATTGTCAGGCTTGTATGGTAAGGATGCGTATGATGGGCAGCGGGCTCATACATTGCAGCGAAAGTCGAGATGACGAAGATGCGCGAACTCGTCGCTGCTATGCACTGGCTGATCGGTCTCGCTGCGGTCGCCATTGCGTATGCGGTCGTCGCCGAGCCTTCGGCGTTCGGGCTCGCGCCTCCGCGCGTCACGCAGACGGCCCGCTTGGGCAGTGCGGCAAATGGGCGGCGAGAATGAAATAGCTGCTGCGCGCAGGAAAGACGGCAACCGGCTTCGCCAAGACGCTGCAAATCACTTGCGTATGCAGCGGGTAAGCACGCTCAGGCTAATCGGCCTTGCTCACCAAGCTCCACGAGCGTATCAACGACGTGCCGTACTTTTGGTCGCAAATGCGCCACCTTCGGCCAGACAGCATGCACGTCGATGAGTTCGTTTGAGATGTCATCGAGCACGGAGCGAAGCGCCCCTGTCTCCAGGTGCGGCCTCAACAATGACATCGGCATCTGGCAGAGCCCTAAGCCAGCAAGAGCCGCCTCGACGATGGAGTCGCCATCACTTATCTGATGAGTTCCGGGAGGTGAGAAGCGCTTCGCTTCACCGCCGATGCGTACTCGCCACGACAAAGGCTGTCCACGTCTATAGCCGACGATACACGAATGCCTATCGACGTCTTCAAGCTGGCCAGGTGTGCCTCGCTGCTCGAGATATTCGGGCGACGCCGCAATCACCATCCTTTGCCTGGTAAGGCGACGTGCGACGAGGCCGCTTGAGCTTTGAAGTTCTCCGAAGCGGACTACAAGGTCGACGCCTTCCTCAATTGGATCGATGAGATGGTCCGAAAACGTCATCGTGAGCTGCAGGTCGGGATGCTTCCGCGCGATGTCCAGCAAGATTGGAACAAGTATGCGGCGCCCAAACGCTGCTGGCATGTCGATGCGAAGCCGACCGACCGGACGATGGAGTTCCGGCCCGAGCGCGGTTTCTGCCGTGGAAATTTCGTCGAGGGCGGAGGCGCACGCGGCGAAGTAGGCTTCGCCATCGGCTGTGAGGGAAATGCTCCGGGTAGTGCGATGGAAGAGCTGAGCGCCCAGGCGCTCCTCCAGCTTCGCAATCGCCTTTCCAACAGCGGACTTTGTCAGACCGAGCTGCTCGGCGGCGTCAGTGAAACTGCGTGACCGTGCCGCCGTGACGAAGATAACGATCCCACTGAAACTGTCGACCTGTGCCACATCCAGCCCTATCGAAGAATTTCATTCTTCATATAGGGCAGTAAGCCGCCCATTGTCAACCCGGCATGACCCATGGACCGCGCAATGCGGCGGGATTGTTCAGATTCTCACCGCGCAGCCCGAATTTGCTGCCTGGATGGCAGCGTTCGCGATGCGCAGCGCGCGGATACCGTCCCTTGGCGTTGCCGGCATCGGACCGTTCTGTCCGAGAGCCATCAGGAAATGGTCGAGTTCGACCCTGTAAGAGTCCGCATGTCGCTCAAGGAAGAAGTTGAGGAGCGGCTCGCGGGCTTCCGTCCTTTCGCTCGTCCAACGGCGCAGGCTGGATGGGCGATGGTTTTCATTCAAAACCATTCCCTTTGAACCGAAGATTTCAAGACGTTGGTCGAAGCCGTACACAGCCTGACGCGAACCGTTTATATGACACTGCTTGCCCGACCCCGTACGAAGTAACACCATCACGCTGTCATAGTCCGGGAGCTCTTCGAGGCCGGGGTCGACCAGTCGATTGCCCATCGCCATCACCTCGACCGGATCCTCGCCAAGCAGCCAGCGAGCCGTGTCGAAATCGTGGATGGTCATGTCACGGAAAATGCCGCCGCTGTGCCGAAGATATTCGCGCGGTGCAAGCCCTGGATCGCGGCTGGTGATGATGACCTGGCGGACGTCACCGACTTCACCTTCATCGATAGCCTGCTTCAGGCGCATCGCGTCGGGGTCAAATCGACGATTGAATGCCAGCATCACGCGGCCATTGAGGCGCTCGATTTCCTCGACAGCCGCCAGAGCGCGGTCAATATCGAGGTCGATGGGCTTCTCGCAGAGCACGGGCTTACCCAGCCGGACCGCTTGCAATGTCAGGTCAATGTGGGTGTCGGTCGGTGTTCCGACAATAATGGCATCGACGTCTTCGCGGTCAACCACTGACTTGCAATCGAGCGACGCATCGCAGCCGAGGTCAGCGGCGAGCGCCTCGACGGCCTCTTTGTACGGGTCTGCAACGGCGACGAGCTTCACCCGGCGGTCTGCTGCGACATTAGCAGCGTGGATTTTTCCGATGCGGCCAGCGCCGAGAACGGCAATTCGTAGCATTTGAGTCTCCAGTCATTCGTCGACGCATCGAGGTGCGCCGACTGTTCAATGTTGCTTACAGAAGCCTAGGACGTCCGTCGTCGACCTGTACTCAGTCTTGTCTCCACCGGCGCCCGTGCCTCCAGCCAACCCTCGTTCGGGCCAGCCCCTGCACCGTCGGAGAGCTGTCGGCTAAGACGCAGGATGTCATCGAGGCCAAAGTCCTGGACGTCGGGAAGCCGGTCGCCGCGCGCTGCGGCCACAGCTATCGCAATGCGTAATCCATTCAAGCGCTCGCGCATCAACAATTCCAGTGCTTCGACGAGAAACGCTCGCTCCCTTGGCGACACGTTAGAAGCGAGGAAGCGGTCATAAGCCGACATGCGCTGGTCCTCTGGACAATGTCTCTGTGAAATCCGTTCGCGACCCGGCTCGCTCAAATGAGGCTGCGGATACTGCCACCATCGACACCCCACACCGCCGACGTGACGAACGACGCGAGGTCTGAAGCCATGAATACGATCACATTGGCTACTTCATCAGGCTGCCCCAGTCGGTTGAGCGGCAGGTGGCGCAATGACAGTTCGTGCTCGACAGCGTCCTTGGGCGCCATACCATGGAACTTTCCCATCGTGTCAGCGAAGCCGCCTTTTTTCGTCCAGAACGGCGTCCAGACCGGTCCCGGTGCAACGGCGTTCACGCGGATCTTTGGCGCCTCAGCCCGGGCAAGGCCTTTCGTTAAGGCAAGTACCGCGGCCTTCGATGCGGAATAGTCAATCGGGACAGGCTCAGGCTGCCGCGCCAGGTCCGACGCGTTGTTGATGATGACCGCCTTCTCACGGTTTCGGAGCACGGGCAGCAGGTAGCGACATGTCCGCACGTAACTCATGAAGTTGAGATTCATCGTGAAATCCCAGTCCTCGTCCGAGAGCTCGTCGAACGTGCGGACCTTACCGGCGCCGACGTTGTTCACCAGAACGTCGACCTGGCCGTTGTATGACTTCAGGGCTGCATCGACACCGCTTTTCACCCCTTCGGCCGTGGACAGGTCCGCCTGTGCAATCGCTACTTTCACGCCGAGCGCCCTGAGTTCCAACTCGGCTTCGTTCAACGCGTTAATGTCGATGTCGATGAGGCAAAGCCGCGCGCCTTCGCGTGCAAAACCCAGTGCGGTAGCCCGTCCGATGCCTTGCGCACCACCCGTGATGAGCACGATCTTCCCGTCCAGTCCTGTCCGCATGATGTCTCCACTCAGATGTTATGTTCGGCGCGAACTCCAGAAATTGAGAGCTTCGCCATCCGGTTTGCCCTCTTCGAGGACGAACGCTTCCCACTCCTGGCATACCGCGAGGAGCACCTTGACCCGAAATAAAGCAATCGTGTTAGCGGTTGTCTACCCGCTTGATGAATGGCCTGATATCGACCGACGCCCAGATTCCTGCCTTGTTGAACGGGTCCGTATCGACAAACTTCTGGATCTCTTCGATGCCATCGGCTTCGTAGAGAAAGAAACTTCCAATCATCGTTTGCCCGTCCGATTTCGTCAGCGGACCGGAAATCAGTGTCTTCACCGGCGCGGTCTGCAGGTACGCTTTGTGGGCGTCGTAGTTTTCAAGGCGACGCTCGACCATGTTCGAATGGTCGAGGCAATAGACGGTGAAATGCATTGTTGTCCCCCTGCTTCGGTGCTTGGGTCAGGCCGAGGCCGCACGGGGTGCGACGCCGTCAAAAGCATTCTGCAAAAGCTTGAGAAGCGCGTCGTGCTGAATCGGACGCGGATTCCAATAGGGGTTTGAACTGGCAATGTCCGCGGCCTTCGATACATCCTCAGGCGACATGCCGATGTCTTTGAGCGCCAGCGGTGCACCGCAGCGCTTCGCGAGTTCATAGACACCGATGGCGGCGTCCTCCGAACCCAGCGCACGTGCAATCCGTTCCATCGCTTCCGGTGCAGCATGTCGGTTGTAGGCGAGCGCGTGTGGAAGGACGATAGTGTGCGTCTGCGCGTGAGGAAGATTGAAGCTTCCGCCGAGCGTGTGACACAACTTGTGATGAAGGGCCATGCCAACGCTGCCTAACACCGTTCCGCAGAGCCAGGCGCCATATTGAGCGTCGGCACGAGCCTCAACGTCTTGCGGGTCGGCGACGATCGCGGGCAAGGCACGCGCGAAAGCGGCGATGCCTTCTTCCGCCATCAGACTGGTCACGGGGTTTGCATCGCGCGAATACAACGCTTCCGCCGCATGGGCGATCGCGTTGATTCCACTGGTGACCGATAGCGCGATCGGGAGTGACATGGTCAGGTCGGCATCGTAAATCACGATCTTCGGTAGAACCCGCGGGTCTGTACCGGTCTTCTTCAAGCCGGCGTCGGTGATGCCGTAGATGGGTGTCATCTCACTGCCGGCGTACGTTGTCGGCACGGCAATAATCGGAAGGCCCGACGCCAGCGCGATAGCCTTGCCCAGGCCAATCGTCGAGCCGCCACCAACAGCAATCGCACAGTCTGCGTTCAGTTCGCGAGCCAGCGCACGACCTTCCTTCGCCAACTCGAGCGGCACATGCATGACCGCCCGGTCGAATACTCCTGCGGCACGTGCACCGAGGCGGGTCGCCACGGCTTCGCCCATTTCCTTCTGTTCGGGGCTGCACAGAATGAGAGCGCGCTCCGACTTCAGCTCGAGCATTTCCCGCTCAAGGTGCTGCAGGCTACCGGGGCCAAACACGACTCGCCCAGCCCGCGCCTGATATACAAACTCACGCTTTTGCATGAAGAAACTCCGCTTTAGGCTCGGCGCTCACACCAGCGTCTGCCAGGTAATCAACCTGGAATCGCGCGGTGCGCAGATCCCCGAGCTCGTTGCGCACGCGCAGGTGTTCCGGATGCGACGCGTACGCCTCCAAGGCTTCCTGCGAGTCGAATTCGGTGACAAGAACCGCGTCGCATGCGTAGTCGACCCGGCTATGGTCGAGTCCGACTTCAAGGTGACTCATTCCCGGAATCCGGCCCCGCAATCCTTCGAAGCCCGTTTTCACGCGGTTGGAAGCGGCCAGACGCTCGGCCGGCGTGTCGCCCCGAACGCGCCACATGACGATATGCCGAATCATGCATGTACCTCCGACGGGTTGAGCACGAAGTCATATTCAAGCGAGTACCACGGGACAGAGATGTCTCGGCCATCGGGTGCGACGCCCGGTTCGTGTCGCTTCCACTCCGAGATGAGCGACGAGCGCACACCGAATACAACGTCCGAATCGAGGTACTGGTCGCCGTCCCGGAACACGTGAGTGATGAGTGTCTGGTAACCGGGCGCTTCAATCATGAAATGCAGATGCGCGGGACGCCATGGATGGCGGCCGACCGCCGAGAGCATGCGGCCCACAGGCCCATCATGGGGAATGGGATACGCCTCAGCCAGAATAGAGCGGAAGTTGAAGAATCCTTCGGCGTCCGTTCTCAATCGGCCTCGCGCGCTATGGACCACGTTGCCAGCTTCATCCTGGTTCTGCACGTCATAGAAGCCGTCCTCGTCCGATTGCCAAACATCGAGCTGCGCGTTTCCGACGGCTTCGCCGCCTGCACCACGCACCTGGCCGCTTACATAGCAAGGCGCGCCTTTGGCTCCGTTCGAGATGTCGTCGCCGTTACTGTAGAACGGAGCGCCCTCGACGTAGAAAGGCCCGAAAACCGTCGCTTCCGTGCAGTTCGCAGGTTTGCGATTGTTCTGGGACGTGACCAGCATCGAGAGCCCCAGCGTATCGGACAGAAGGATGAACTCCTGTCGCTTGTCGTCAGTGATATGACCGACTTCCGTCAGAAACTTGATTGCCTTGAACCACTCGTCCTCGGTAAGGTGGACATCGCGGGCAAAGGCGTGGAGATGCTGAACCAGGCTCGTCATCACCGTCCTCAGTCTCGGGTTCCCGCAGTTCGCGAATGAGGCAATGACGGCTTGTGTAATGGTGTCTTCGTTGATGTTGCGCATCGTGCGTGTCTCCGTTGTGCGCTCAGGCGTCTCAGAACGAAAGGTAAAGGGTCGCTTGGGTAAATAAAATGCCCAGAAGTGAAATGACATTTCCTCCTGAAGGAAAAATAGTTCGCATGCGTGGGAGAGCGCGAACTACCGAACACCAGGCCCTCCCGTTTTGCGTCGAATTGTAGAATTTTCCTCTACAAATCGAGGACTTCCGGTCGGTTTATCAATCGCCTCGCCTCCGGCATATTTGGCCTCGACGAATTGGAAGAATCACACCTGATTCTTCCAGTAGAACTCGAAGAGGGTGACGATGGACCGCTGGACGCAACTGCAGCTATTTGTGCTGACCGCTGACTTGGGTAGCCTGTCGAAGGCCGCCGAACAACTGGACATGTCAAATGCCGCAGCAAGTCGAACGCTCAGCTCTCTCGAAGAGCGTCTCGGTGCGAGGCTCATAGAACGAACTACGCGGCGCATGTGGCTTACTGACGCCGGCCGCGAGTACCACCGCCGATGCACGGCTGTGATTTCCGAGTTGGCCGAAGCTGACTCGATTGCTTCTGAGGAGGCGCTCAGTCCAAGAGGCGTGCTCCGGGTGACCAGTTCTGTTTCTTTCGCGATGATGCACATTGCGCCGGCGCTTCCTGAGTTTGTCACGTGCTACCCCAATCTGTCGGTTCAGATTGTCGCGGCGAATCAATACCAGAACTTCATCGAGGCCGGGATAGATATCGCCATACGTACGAAAGAGCATGAAGGAGATTCGGGCATCACGATTCGACGTCTGGCCGAGACCAGACGAGTGATGGCAGCATCGCCAGCCTATCTCGCGGCCCACGGACGTCCTGAGAATCCAGAGGACCTCCAGCAGCACAACATGCTTGTCTACAATCTCGCCGTCGACCCCTATCTGCTTCACCTGCGTCGAGGAAAGGAAGAACGCAATATCCCGATTGAGAGCGCTCTGGACTCAAACGAAGGTCAGGTCATCGTCGCCGCAGGGCGAGCAGGTTTGGGCATCGTCGTTCAGCCTCTCTACATCATTCATGATGACATCGTGTCCGGGCGTCTTATCCCAGTGCTTGGGGACTGGCAGTTGCCACGGCTGACCATCAACCTGGCTTACCAAAGCCGGCGATATCAGCCCGCGAAAATTCGAGTGTTCACCGAGTTCCTGATTGAGCGCGTGAAGAGCCTCAAACTTGAGGAGCGCTGGATGACCTTTGCAACCTAGGTTCATCCGTGCTGTCGATCACGGGATGCCGTCGGGACTCGCAGGCGGGACGTTCTTCCTTCAGGCAACAGTCGGTGCGGCCACGGTCTATCCGGGCTCAAGATGACGAAATACTGACGCGCTCTTCAGGAGCACGTCGGATCGCGTCGATGCGAGCAAAAGTCAGACGGGCGCGGATGCCTTTCTGCGAGCGAACCGGTCCAGCGGCGAGGCCAATACCGCACCCAGACGCCCGTCAAGCAAAACCACGATGAGCAGCAACAGCCCATTCACGAGAAGAATCTGTGTGGACGTGGCACTCAACAAACCCAGGCCGTTATTCAGGATGGTGAGAATGAGAACGCCCATCGCGACACCGAGTGGTGAACCGATACCGCCGCCCAGCGCAATACCGCCGACGATGGCCGCTGAGGCCGCCTGGAGCAGGATGTTGCTGCCCATCGTCGCGGAGGCGGTCGCGAGGCTCAGCGAGAGCAGCCCCCCACCCAGTGCCGACAACCCACCCGAGATGACAAAACCAACCGTCAGTGCTTTGCCGACCCGTGCACCACTCTGAATCGCCGCCTTTCGATGGCCACCTGAAGCGTAGATGTCGCGACCGAGCGTAGTGAAGCGCAGGAACAACGAGATCACGACGAAACAGGCGATTGTAATGAAGCTTCGAGGCGAGAAAATGCCTGCCACGTTATGGTCGAGAAAGTCGCTGACGTCCAGATTGCCGTAGCTCAAGACGCGCCCCCCTGCGAGCCAGTACCCTACGCCGGTCAGAAACATCATCGACCCAACGGTGGTCACCAGCGAGGAAACGCCGAGCCGTGGCAACAAGGCTGCGTTTGCAACGCCCACCACCACCCCGAAGACAACCGCGTACAGAATGCCGAGCAAAGCACTATCGCCGCCGAACTTCACAGTGATGAGCCCGGCCACCGTCGAGATTGCCGCTACGCTCAGGTCGAATTCACCAGCAACCATCGTGACCGAAAGCCCGAGTGCGATGATTCCAAGGAACGCAAACGCCTGGAAAATCGCGTAGAGGTTGGCCTGCGAAAAGTAGTGATTGACGCTGAGGCCGAAGATAACCGGCATGCCAACAAGCAGGACGATCCGAATCGCCAGATTGAGAAGTCGTTGAGATTGATGCATTTCCGAGTCTCCTGTTATTTCCGTCCCGGACCGAGCCGGGCGAGCAACGCGCCGAATACCACCGCTGCGAGAACCACGATGCCTTTCGCGACCAGCTGGTACTCGTAGCTCACGCCGCTGACCAGGAGGATGTTGCCGATGACCGCGAGGAAGATGGCACCGGTGACCGCATCCGAAATATGGCCACGCCCGCCGCGAATCGAAATGCCACCGACCAGCACGGCTGCGATCGCGTTGAAATCGAGGTCGATGCCGTACGTCAGATTGCCTTGAGCCGACGATGAGGCGATCAGAGAGCCGGCCAGTGCCGCTGCTGCGCCAGCGAACGCGTAGCAGACGAGTGTCGCGGCCATCGTCCGGAGTCCGGCAATACGCGCAACCTCAGCCCGCATTCCGAGCAATCGGATTTCGCGTCCAATGCGCGACTTCTGGAGGATGAAACTCGCAATTGCAGCAAAAATGGCCAGCACGAGGATTTGAGTCGGCAGCCAGCCGAACAGCTTGCCCTGACCGAGCCACGTGGCATCGCCTTTGCCGATAACCGTCAGGCCGCCGGTGTAGATGACGCCTGCACCGATGATGATTGACGAGGTGGCAATCGTCGTGATGATGGGGTTCGCCTTCCCCAGAGCGATGATTCCGCCCTGCACAATGCCCATCAGCAGGCCGCTCAATACGACGAGCAGCAGCGTCGTACCCAAACCCAAATGAATGAGCGCTGCAAACATAACGGTGGAGACCGCGGCCGTCGCACCCATCGAAAGCATGAACAGATTCCCGCTGAGGGTGACGAGCGCCATACCGATAGCGCCAATGCCGACTGCTGCGACCGAGTACATTAGCGACTGAACGTTCCCGAACTCCGTGAAGTGCGGCACGATGGCTGCTGCGACGACGATGAGGACAAGCGTAGCGATTCGGATCGACGCCGCATGAATGCTCGTCGTTCCAAAAAGTGCAGATGCCCACCGTCGCAACGCCGTTGGCGACACCTGTGCAATGGGTTCCAGAGCGGTCTTATGCATTATCCACCTGCGCAGGTTGATTTCGGAAAGAGACGTGGCCGTGAGATGCGTCGCTGTCGCCCGCGACGATGTCGTGGAGCAGCGTGTCACCATCGATTTCGAATCGAGGTTTATGGCGGACCATCCGGCCACGGAAAACAGTGAGAACGGTGTCCGCGAGTTCGAGAATTTCTTCGAGGTCTGTCGAGTAGAAGACAATCGCCAACCCGTCATCCGCCATCTTGCGAAGGGTCGAATAGATCTCCGCGCGAGCGCCAATGTCAACGCCTCGGGTAGGCTCGTTCAACAGCAACAGCCGAGGTGCGAGCGCGACGGCTTTAGCGAGCGACACCTTTTGCTGATTGCCACCGCTGAGCGTCGACACTTCATGAGGAAGGCGCTTCGGGTCGATAGCGAACATCGATGCGAGGCGTCGGGCCTCTTCCTGCTCGCCGGCGCGCCGCATAATGCCAGCCTTGCTGAACTTCGCCATTACAGAGGCCGTGATATTGATTGCTATCGGCGCATCCAGAAACACGCCCTTATCCGCACGGTCCTCGGCGACGTATGCGATCCCGGCCTTCAGGGAACTGCGGATGCTGTCAAGCTTGATTGCCTGTCCGTCGACCTTGACTGAGTTGGAGATGTCGCCGCGAAGTCCGGCGAGCGCCTCGACAAGGACTTCGGCTCCCGAACCAAGCTGACCGACAACCGCGAGAATCTCGCCTGCCGCCACATCGGCCGACAGGTCTTCGACCTTATCTGCAACCGTCAGGTTGGAGACCGACAGTCGAGGCGCGAGGTCAGCGCGCCTCTCGGGCGGCTTGGCCCTGCTATGCACAAGTTCACGCCCGATCATTGCCTTGATCACTTCAGCAGTCGTCATGTTGGAGGTACGTTGCGTCAGAACGTGCTGGCCGTTGCGGAAAACCGTTACCCGGTCCGTCAGCGCAAAGACCTCGTCGAGCCGGTGACTCACGAAAATCATTGCGGTGCCCTGGTCACGCAGCCTGCGCGCGACGTCGAAGACTCGCACGATCTCCGCATCCGACAAGGTCGCAGTCGGCTCGTCGAGGAGCAGCACCTTCGCCTGCCGCGACATGCCCCGCGCGATTTCCACGAGTTGGCATTCGGCAAGGCTGAGCCGGGACGCCGGCGCATCCAGCTTGACGTGTGACAACCCCACCGAATCGAGATGCTCGCGGACAGAGTCGCGATACTGACTGCGTCGGTAGATTTCGCTCTGGTCGGCGCCACCGAGAAGAATGTTGTCGAGTACCGACAGCGTCGGAACGATTGCAAGCTCCTGGTGAACGATGGAGATCAATCGGGGATCCGTGCGATTCCCAAGCTTCAGATGGTGGCCGTCGACGGTGATTTCTCCGTCGTCAGGCTGAACGAGGCCACCGAGAATTTTGATGAACGTGCTCTTGCCCGCGCCGTTCTCTCCGCACAGCGCATGAATCTCGCCCGGCGCCAGTTCGAGGCTGACGCCTGTAAGCGCTTTGACGCCACCATAATGCTTTGTGAGATTGCGAGCGCAGAGCAGACTCTGGGCAGCTACCGGCTCGGTGCCGGGATTCGCGTCTTGCAGCATTGTCTTCCTCCAAACGCGGAGACTGTTCGGTCATCCGCTGTCAAGGGCTGATGCCTGTCACAGTGGCCCACCTCCTGCGCGTAGCTGGTCGTGTGTGGGTGACGGCATACATCTCGATTACCGATGTCCTGCGTCGATGCTGGGCATTTCGCTGTCCAGGGCTTCGAACGAGCCAGGAGGCGCTGCGGCATCAGCGACGCTGCTGTTGGTGGTCTTTGAGGAGAGAAATTCGCAGGGAATCGCTGCGTGCGCAGGAACGCATGTCGTCTCCAGCAGAAACTCGCGTCAGCGGCTTCGGTATTGTTGAGTAACAGGTTATTAGTTCGCCTGGAAAAGAAAAATGCGCTGCCGCGAAATGATATTTCCGGTGGAGGGAAATATCCGTATTGGCCATAGACGGCACGATACGCCAGTGCGTGCGCCTTTCCCATGAAGCCAGTGCCAATCACAGCTACGCGAATCTCTCGTCTCATGGTTGTCTCCGTTCGTAAAACGAAAGCGACCCCGAAGGGTCGCGAAAAACGTTCCGCCGCCTGCGCGACGGTCAACTGTGCAGAACGGCGTTACTTCTTCGAGTAGCAGACGTTCAGCGTCGTCTTCGTTGCAGCAGGATTCGGTAGATACTGAATGGCTTGCGGCGCCTTGCCCGACGCGAGATCTTTGGCGGCCCGTGCAGCGTACGCACCGTCGTCAAACGGGGACTGCTCGACCGTGGCGTATGCCTTTCCGGCGGAAATGGCTTCGACCGCGCCAGAGTCGCAGCCGTGGCCAATGATGACGAGCTTCGACGGGTCGAGTCCGAGGCGCTGTGCAGCAGTCACGACACCGCGAAGTTGCGAGTCGTTCTCCGTGTAGACGCCTTTCACGTCCTTGAACTGAGTGAAGAGCGCCGACGCGGCCGCTTCTGCCTTCACAGCGTCCCAGTCTGCCGGTTGGGAACCGACGACTTCGATTCCAGGTGCGTTCTTCTTGAGGCCCTCCACAAAGCCTTGATAGCGCTGAACCTGCGGCGGCGTGCCCATCGGCCCGTTAATGACGATGACCTTGCCTTTATCGCCATAGCCCTTTTCCTTGAAGCCCTGAATCATCGTCTTCGCGGCTACTTCGCCATTGCTGATGTCGTTCGGGCCCGTGAAGACCTTCCAGTAACGGGAGTACTTCTGGTCGGGCATCGAATTCGAGATGACTAGCGGAATTTTGGCCTGGTCAATCTTGCGAATCGACGGGACCATCGCGCTCGAGTCCACCGGGACAAGGACGATGACATCGGGCTTCTGGGCAAGTGTCTGGTCGACCAGAGTGGCTTGTTCGTTCGGGTCGTAGTTGCTTACCTTCACATCGAGCTTGAGGCCCTGGGCGGCGGCTTCCTTCACGAAGCCCTTCACATAGAGCGCCCAGTATTCAACGCTCTGCGTCGGCATGAGCAGCGCAACGCGAGGCTGGTCGGCCGCGCGGACGCTCGTATCAAATGCGCTTGCGACGGCCGCGAGAACAAAACAAGAAACGATGGATTTGCGGAAGTTCATGCTGTGTCTCCAATAGGCCCATGTCGTGGAAAAGCCGGGTTTTGATGTTCTGGTGGAGGCACAGTAAGGCCTGGTATCGGAAAGAAAAATGCGACAGAAAGAAAAGTTATTTCCTCTCACTGGAAAAATGACGACAGCTTCGGAGAGATTGTCACCGAACAGTTCAAGAATCGGGCGATAAACCAGATGCGGCGGTCCCCGCAGCGGCAAGCAACGCTCGGCTTCGCCCGATTGTGTACTTTTATTCTACGGAAAGACGATCCGGGGGCTCTTTATCTGCTGTGACTTCTCCGTGATAGTCCAGGGCATCGATTCCCCCGCGACGCGCCGCATCGCTCGTCGTCACTTTCAAGAGGTCTCACATGTCCAGCTCCAAAGTCGAACTCGTCGCCGCTTATTTCACGCTCTCGGGCGATGTCTATCCCTTCGGTCCGACCGAAATCAGCCCCTTCAGCTTCAAGGACCGAGTGGAAGCGGCAGCGAAGGCTGGTTGGGACGGCATCGGCCTGATTCACTCGGACATCTACGCCACCGCCGACAAGATTGGCTTCGCGGAAATGCGCCGCATCCTCGAAGCCAACGGCATCAAGCACGTCGAGTTCGAATTTTTGGTCGATTGGTATCAAACCGGCGAGCGTCGCCGCACCTCCGACAGCATGCGGTACTACTACCTCAAGGCTGCCGAAGAGCTGCGCGCGCGCATCGTGAAAATCGGCCCAGGTATCGGCGAGGACACCGCAGACGTCCCGCTCATGGTCGAAGAGTTTGGCAAACTGGCGGAGGACGCTGAGAAGCGCGGAACGCAAGTCATGCTCGAAATCATGCCTTTCAGCAACGTCCGTACGATTGAAACCGGCAAGGCCATTGTCGAAGGCGCGAACAAGGCGAACGCCGGTCTGCTGCTCGACATATGGCATCTGAGCCGCGGCAATGTCGATTTCAAGGAAATCGCCACGATCAAGCCCGAGTTCATCAAGGGCATCGAACTGGACGACGCAGACCGTTACGCAATCGAGCCGCTGTGGATGGACACCTGTCATAAGCGTCGCCTGCCGGGCGAAGGTGTCCTCGACGTAAACGGGTTTATCAAAGCAGTGCAAGCAACGGGCTTCGATGGTCCGTGGGGCGTCGAGATTCTCTCGGAAGTCGAGCGCAAGCTCCCGTTGGAAGAAATGGCTATGCGCGCATACGACGCGACGATTCGCCACTTCGAAGACCAGGCAGGATAGCGAAGAGTCTCCCGACGGCTGCAACCACAGGTTAGCGGCCGTCTTGCTACTTTCAATTCCACCGCCGACTGCTCGACGAAATGCTCTTCATAGGCCTCGCAACGCGCCTGGTCGCGATCTTCAAAGCGAACACTGACAACCACGCAAAATGCTGGCTCTCTACGTCCGATTCAAACTCGTTGCCTCGGCCAAGTGCCAGTTCTTGCCGCATCTCGACGAGCTGATTCAAGCGATGGCGGAATCCAGGCTCGGCTAGGCAGTTTGTCCGTCAGCTTCTGAGCTATTGCCGACGTTCGAATGGCAGCAGTATCCGATGGCCAGATGACTGCTTGTGGCCGCGTGCTCCGATGCAGTCGGCATACGTCGACCGCAATATTCTTTGTTCACCTCGGCGGCCGGCGCAGCGCAACGAACGGGCGCCTGGCGCCCCGCTGCTGCGTCCGGCGGCGGTACAGTTGTAGTGGTCCAATGACTCTGGACACCTCTAAAGGGGATAATCTCCAACCGAGGTGAGAAATGAGCAGACGGAACATAACCGACGAATTCAGGGCCGAAGCGGTGCAGCTGGTTGTCGCGCAGGGCTATTCGTTTGCCAAGGCCTGCGAGGCGCTGGGCGTTGGCGATACCGCGTTGCGGCGGTGGGTGGCGCAATGGCGGGCCGAGCAGGCTGAGCCTCCGCGCACCGAGGTGCAGTTCAAGGCCGACCAGCGACGTATCCGGGAGCTGGAGGCACGCGTGACCGAGCTCGAAAGGGAGCGCGAGATACTAAAAAAGTCCACGGCCTTCTTCGTCAAGGAACTGGATCGCTCCTCGAGGTGATC
>Ga0207713_1001487_pt1 | contig 18540 bp, 13 predicted proteins | sample KBSS64metaG_FD_184404 | JGI IMG/M metagenome (GOLD analysis project Ga0207713, IMG submission 184404) | Switchgrass rhizosphere microbial communities from Kellogg Biological Station, Michigan, USA - KBS S6-4 metaG (SPAdes) (version 2) | ecosystem: Host-associated > Plants > Roots > Rhizosphere >... | reverse complement strand
TGCGTGAGCACCTGATAGACCGATAATGTTTCCAGTCAGCAAAAGTATCAAAATACTTCGTTTCAACACAACTTTCATTCCTCTGTTTTCTTATTTATTCAAGGCTTTACTGAAAAGTTAATATTGAGAAAACATTAAAAAATCAGTCTAAAAACCTTATATTCAAAAAATTTATGCGCAGTTTATCATATAAACAAACATATTTTATATAAAAATCATATCAACTTAAACTAAAAGTAAATAGTTAAGATGGTTATAAAATATAGCTTAATAAAGTTATTCTTATAAAAATATAATATTGTTATTTTTTGTAATTAAAAATAAGGTGTTGATTTTCATGAAATAAATAAAAATAAAAACTGAATGAAAAATTTATTTAAATATCATTCATTTAGTTTTTTTGAAACATTTGCTTAACAATATTTAAGTTTATATTAACTACAAGGTGCTTCTATTTGGTTACGAACAAACCATCAAAACTTATAGTAAAAAAGTTCACTACAAAAAACCATAAAACTTGTCAAGACTAATCTGTCTATCTATTATACTTTTTTAAATAAATTTAGTTTCCATGATAAAGGTTAAAAAGTACCACTCCCACCCCTAGCATGCTTTTTCAATATATTTTCATCAAAAATCTAGAAGAAAAAAAATTAAGTTTGTTTTTGTAAACATAAGGTAAAGAATTATAAATTCCCCTTTTGACTATCAAAAAGGTATCCAATCTATACTTCATTTATAAAACATCTTAGTTCTTTTTAATTTTTCATAAACCATAATGATTATTCACTGATTTGAATAATAAAACCGCTCTTTATATCTTTTACATCTCTTACTAAAATAGTTTTATCAATATTCAACCTAATGATTTCCAACAAAATGATGAAACAGAATATAGCTGTTGTTTTATTTTCAAGTCTTGCTTTAAGCACGTGTGCTAAATCAACAAATAATACACAGCAAATAGAAACCCCAACGACCAACCAAAACCTCTCATCAGAACAACAAAAGAAGTTGCAACAACTACTTGATAAAACGAAAAAGAATCTTGTAGAGATTAAAGGTGGTACTTTTATGATGGGGGATTTTGGTGAGCAAAAAAGCCCAGACAAATTACCCTACGATAGTGACGCAGATAGTAAGCCTTTACACAAAGTTACTTTAGACAATTATGCATTAAACGCAACAAAAGCGACGTATGCTGATTTCGATATATATACCGATGTTACTGGACAGCAAAAAATTGGAAAGTTTGATAAATTCTCAATAAGGGAGCGGGTTCCCACTGCGGCAGCTGGTATCAATTGGCAACAAGCCCAAAATTATTGCCAATGGCTAGGAAAACAACTTAATTTAAAAATGGATTTACCTACTGAAGCACAATGGGAATATGCAGCAAGAAATCGTGGACAATACATTCTTTACCCTACAGACAACGGTAAAATTGATATTGGTAGAAATGTTTGGAGTTTCAAACAAAGACAAGAACTAATAACAAAATATAAAGCTGATGAGAAAATACCAGAATTGCAACAATTTCCAGCCATCCCTTTAGGGCTATATGACATGATTACCGATAATTATGAGTGGATGCTTGATTGGTATGACCCACAGTATTATAGTAAATCTCCTGAAAAAAAACCGAAAGGACCCGCGAAAGGGACTCTTAAAGTTGTACGAAGTGCAGAACCATCTGATGGACAGAATTTACAAATGTTTGGCGGATTTACCTTTAGTCGCCATGCCATTCATCCTGTAGAAGATCCTAAACTATCTAATGATCCTGATATTAAAAAATATAACATAGACTTAAATCGATTTAATTCTGTTCGATGCGCGGTTACTTACTAAGTTCAATCTTAGATTTCCAATAATTAGCTTTCTCAGGATTATATTTAGGATTTCTATCATTTGAATAAATATCAACCAATAATTGTATAGCAGCTTTATTCTTCGCATTCGCTGCTTTTTCCGCATACTCAATTAATTTTGAAAAATCTTGCTCTACACCATTACCATCAAAATACTTAAGAGCAAGATTATATTCCCCTAATACAAAACCATTATTAGCTGCTTTTTCAAACTATTTTTTAGCAAGCACCGGGTCTTTTGCAACCCCATCTCCATTTTCATAAGCTAAACCAATATTGTTTTGCGACTCAACATCCCCCTGATTGGCTGCCTTTAATGCCCACTCAAAAGCCTTTTTATGGTCTTTAGTTACACCTTCATCGCTGTATAAAAGACCCGCAACTATTACCTGTGATTGTAGTAAACCTAATTCCGCAGATTGACTAAAATACTTAAAAGCTTTCGCTTTATCTTCTGTTATACCCAATCCTTTATAATATGAAACTCCTAGATTATGCATAGCAGAAGGATTACCTTTTTTAGCCCCTTCTTCAAACCACTTTAAAGCTTTTAAATCATCTTTTTTGATGGAATCATTACCATTTCTATAAATTAATCCTAATTACAACATAGCATTAGAAGAACCTAGTTTTGCAGACTTTTCGAATAATTCGAATGCCTTTTTCTGGCTAAACTCAACACCTTCACCTCTTGCATACATAGAACCATACAAACAATGCTTCAGGATCATTCGCCTTTGCCGCTTTCTCTAAATATTCCTTCGACTTATAATCGGAAACGTTTCTGTAATCTTTGGTTAGAGTCTCTTGTGTACTATTTTGACTATCTTCACTACAGCCAAGGGTTAAGATAATCAATATTGAAGATAAAATAATATTTTTCATAACTTATATTATTAAAAATAAGACTTATTAGCTTAAAGTACAAATAAGTCTTATAAACTTTATGAATTGTAAAAATTAAAGCTTAGCTCGCCAATAATTTGCTTTCTCTGTATTATATTTTGGATTTTTTATATCAGAATAAATATTAATCAATAGTTGAATCGCTGCTTGATTCTGTACTTTTGCTGCTTTTTCAGCATATTCAATTGATTTATCAAAATCTTGATCAGTACCATTTCCGGCAAAATATTTTAACGCGACATTATATTGAGCCTCAGGGTTACCATTGTTTGCTGATTTTAGAAACCAATTCATTGCTTGGATTGGATCTTTTTCAACACCCTCACCTTTTTCATAATTAAGTGCAACATTATTCTGCGACTTAATATCACCTTGTTGAGCTGCTTTAAGAGACCAATAAAAAGATTCTTTTAAATCTTTCTTTACTCCTGTACCAGTATATAGTTGATAGGCAATAATTTTTTGTGATTGTAAAAAGCCGAGTTTCGCTGCCTTAACAAAATATTCATAAGCCTGTTTTTTATCTAATTTAGTTCCTATACCCTCATAATAAGCTACTCCAACATTGTGTAAGGCCATAGCATTATTCTTTTTAGCTGCTTGCTTATACCAACTTAATGCCTTTTGGTCATCAATATTTATATAACTCGATCCCTCTTGATAAATTAAGCCAAGTTGCAACATAGCTTCATCATTGCCGAGCTTTGCCGATTGTTCAAATAATTCAAAAGCTTTTTTTTGATCTTCAACATCTGTACTGTTTGTTGCATAAGTAGAAGCCAAAGTATATAAAGCTTTAGGATCATTTTTTTGTGCAGCTTTATTGAGCTCATCTTGAGAACCATAAACTGATTTTTTTAGATGTGTATCGGACACAGTATGATTATTTCCACCTTCACTACAAGCAAGATTCAAAAGAGTACAGAATAATAGCAATATAAAATTTTCTTTCTTCATAACTTATAATAACTTAGTTAAAAATAGGCATGTTCCTACTTAATATTAACATGCCTTAAAAATTCTTAGGCTAATCTCACTTAGAGCTTAGATTTCCAATAATTAGCTTTCTCAGGATTATATTTAGGGTTTCTATCATTTGAATAGATATCAACCAACAATTGTATGGCAGCTTTATTCTGCGCATTAGCTGCTTTTTCTGCATACTCAATTGATTTTGAAAAATTCTGCTCAACACCATTACCATCAAAATACTTAAGAGCAAGATTATATTGCCCTAATACAGAACCATTATTAGCTGCTTTTTCAAACCATTTTTTAGCAAGCACTGGGTCTTTTGCAACCCCATCTCCATTTTCATAAGCTAAACCGATATTGTTTTGTGACTCAACATCCCCCTGATTGGCTGCCTTTAATGCCCACTCAAAAGCCTTTTTGTGGTCTTTAGTTACACCTTCACCGTTGTATAAAAGACCCGCAACTATTACCTGTGATTGTAATAAGCCCAATTCTGCAGATTGACTAAAATACTTAAAAGCTTTCGCTTTATCCTCTGTTATACCTAATCCTTTATAATATGAAACGCCTAAATTATGTATAGCTGAAGGATTACCTTTCTTAGCCCCCTGTTCAAACCACTTTAATGCTTTTAAATCATCTTTTTTTATTAAATCATTACCATTCCGATAAATTAATCCTAATTGCAACATAGCATTAGAAGAACCGAGTTTTGCAGATTTTTCGAATAATTCGAATGCCTTCTTCTGGCTAAATTCAACACCGTCACCTGTCGCATACATAGAACCCAACACAAACAATGCTTCAGGATCATTCGCCTTCGCCGCTCTCTCCAAATCTTCCTTCGACTTATAATCGGAAACTTTTCTGTAGTCTTTGGTTAGAGTCCCTTGTGTACTATTTTGACTACCTTCACTACATGCAGAGGTCAAAATAACACTTAAAATCAATAAAAAATGAAACTTCATTACATTATTCCACAAACCTAAAGTTAATCACTTGAAAGTATATGTTCTTCATACATTCCGACACCATATTGCTCCTGTAACTCTTTATGATATTGTTGCTTCTCTTCTGGTGTCATACTTGTCATATCCATAATTAACCCTTCCGCAACATCACCACCTGTTTTGTCGCCTGCATACCATAAGATCCCAAAACAACTCAATCCTGCAACTGCTAACCCTATTGGCCTTTTCGATCCTTTAACCATTTTAGGACAAACTTTTCCAGCTATTCCAACTGCCACACCACTACCATACATGGATCCACCTATACTTGCGACTTTAGCAGTGCCTTCTGCAGGTTTATTCTGCTCAAAATAAATTGCCGCTTCAGCAATATCCATTCCAGTACCCCAATTGCCAACAGCCTTACCTAGGTGACCAATTGCTTCTCCAACATCAACAACTTTAATATTTGAAATTCCTCCTCCTTGATATTGACGAGATGCTGTATTAGGCTCCGGTGGATGATACATTTTCGATTGATTACCTATAGCTTGTTTTAATCCCGCCCCTGTGCTACCTAACTTTTGTTTGGCCTTTTGAATTTGCACATTCACTAAATTCTGAGGATCAATCGCAGGCTTACTACGATTAAATTTTTTATCAAATTCTGCCTGACCTTTAGCGAAATCTTTCTTTAGAATCTCATAATCAAACACTCTTACCTTGGAGTCTTCAATTACTGCTAAAGAATTCATTAATAAATCAGCAGCTTTCTGACCACTTTGCATTTCTGTTAATAAATCACCTTTTTTTTCATAGTCTTCTTGCTTCTGTTTATCTTGTTCTTTTTTATACTCCTTAACACTTATTTGAGTTTTATTAACTGCATTTTTATACTTATTAAGGATACTTTCTTTGATACTTTTTTGTTCCTCCTGACTCATCTTTACAGGACCAAGGATATAAAGAGGATTCTTTTTAGGGTTATGAAGTGTATCTTTTAGAATATTATTTTTCGATCTTTCAAAGGTATTTTCAGGCTTTAAAAGATAAATTGGCACACCTTTCTTACTATTTTCTTGTTTACCATTAGCCATTTTTCCATTCCTCTCTATTAATATAATTTGGTAATTTAATATAAGCTCCTTCGACCAATTTAGTGTTTACATCAATATTTTCCATTCCTGTATTTAAGGAAATTATTTCATCTGTAGTAATGGAATACTTATCAGCAATGTTTTGTAGGCTTTCACCTTCTTTCACTTTATAGCCAGCTCTTAAATACTCTCCTTTTTGCCCCTCCTCTAATAAAGCTAAATTAGCTTTAACTTTAGGACTAATAAATATATATTCCCTACAGTTATGATGATTTACATAGCATATAGGTTTGACTGTATTATCATCGAATTTCATTACGCCCATAATTGGCAAGTATTCATCCGTATATACAAATTCTACCTCGCCATTCCCATCTGTAACTTCTTGCTTAACTATATTTAAAGAATTATCCAAAAGATAACATTCCATTCCAATTATAGGCTTACCTACATAATCTAAAAATTTAAAATAGAACGGATCATCTTTCGTACCACCAATATTCTTAATAAAATAATTCCAAACATCACCACCGACTAATACTTCGACTTCTTTTGGCTCAGCATCTGAAATTCTAGGACTTCTTCCATATTTATCAATTTTATGTTCTTCAACAACCCCATCACTTCCCCTTACAGACATAGTTAAATCTGTAAATTTGTTTGTTGGGAAAACTTCATAAACATCTAATTTATTACTATATTTTTTTATTATATTTAATTCTTTTAGTTTAGGCACTTTAACATCTACTTTTCCGCCCCCCATAAACAAATGTTGACCAGCTTTCACCTCAAGCTTACCACCCGTAACAGGGAAAATACCTGAACCATTCAGCTTAACTTGAGATCCATTTGCTGTCAGATTAATTTCAGTTGGGCTAGTAATATAAACCGTGTCTTCGGTTGAAGTAATCTGCACACCTTTTCGAGCAATGACATCTAAGCCATCATCTTGAGCCTGAATTTCTACCTTACCTTGACCAGTAAAAAGCCGAGCACCTTCTTGGGCGGCAAATAGACTTATTTTTTGACTCGCATGGCTCACTATATTCTTTTGCGTACTGATATTAATGCTATCTCCAGCACTTTGAGTGAGCTGACCATTTGCACTGAGATGTATATCTTCATTACTACTTAAAGCAATACTTTTTGGAGATGCTAACACCATCACCGCTGATTGAAACTCAGCAGCCTTTTTAAGATCTTCTTGTTTAAGAACTTCTAAGAAAGTCTGAATATTCTCAAGCATATCTAATGGATCAGTTTGCTGGTTTTTAGCAACTTCACTGAGTGCCTTGGCATTATTTAGGCTGCCTTCTATTTGTTGCTTAGCCTCATTTGCATCGAGGTGTACACCTTGAGCTTGATCCTGCTTCTGGGTACTAACGAGTAAACCACTGCCTGCTCTTACTGCACCCCACTGATCTGTTCTTAGCTCAAAGCCTTCACCACGACCTTCACTCTCCGCTTTATCTTTTGGATGGCTTAAGTTACCCAAGTTTAGCTGACTAGCTGCATGGCTACTTTTTAGCTGAGCACTGATCTGGCCTGTGGTGTCATCAAAACGTAGCTGGTTAAATCCTTTACCATCGACTTCTTCAGAACGGATGCCGCTGAGCTTTTTAGTATCAGGTAACTGGCCTTTCTGGTCGAACTGAGTTGGGTGACGTTCAGCTTCGTGAATACGGCCCACCACAAACGGGCGGTCAATGTTGCCGTCAAAGAAGTCGATCACCACGATCTCACCGACACGTGGCAAGAAGCGTGCACCGTAACCTGCTCCTGCCCATGGAGTCAGCACATCTACCCAAGCCGAATCGGTATCATTGTCGTTACTTCCTGCTCCACCATCATGGCTATGGTCATCTGTTCGGGTAAATAGAAAGCGGACTTTAATACGCCCCCACTGGTCGACATGAATGCTTTCGCCTTCCAACCCAACCACTCTAGCGCGCTGTGGGTAAGCCGCAGGTCGGTGCTCTAGGGGATGATACTCAGGAACAGTTTTAATATTTCGACGTGACAGAATGAGTTCATTACCAAGTCGCTCTGCTTGGCTATTTAGATCTATTTGACCACTATGCCATTGGCTTAGACTAAAAAGTTGATTGATTTGCTGTTGTAAATCTTTAGGTAAATTATTTTGCAGATAGAAGCTTTTTCCAATAATCAGAAACTCTTTATCTGATCCAGTATGTGTATCTATTTCTGGATGTTCATTGAGTTCAAACCAATAACCAACCTGCGCATCACGTACTGTGGTTTTTGCACGGAAGTATTTCGATTGAGACGCATAATAATCAGATAGATTTTGATTGAGTTTTTCCAGCTGTTGGTGACTCGATGCGGTGGCTTGATCTTCACCGTTTAAATCTTGCATCCAAGCAGGACTCATGTGCCATGCCTGCTCCAGACTTAAACTTGCATTATCCTGATTAACACTATGACTATGCTTTGACTGAACACTCCCCATGCCTTCTTCTTGACTTAAGGTATCAGCCTGCCAGCGTTGCACATGCACGGCTGTAGATTGCAAGTTTCGGGTTGCCACAAGGCTCGTCATACTGTCTTGTTGTTCAACTGCGCTACTACGGTGATAACGGATATTTCTTCGATTTAATGCTAGATATGATTCATTATTATCAATTAAACGTAATTTTTGCGGTTGAATCTCATCTGAGCTATTAGTGACAAACAACTGAGCTTCATCAATTAACCAGTTAATGCCTTCAGTACGCCAAAGTCGGGTTAAAAAATCATAATCCGTTTCATTACTTTGCATAACAAAAGGTCGAACATCGTAGTTTTCAATTAAACTTTTTAAATCTAAAGTTAAGCTAGACGCAAACAATCGGCTTTTATTCTGCCACTCAGTAAATAGAATTTCAGTAATGTCCCGTACACTTTTATTCATAAATACACGGCTATTTCGGCGTTTATGCCATAGCACGGTCGGATCTTGTAATCTCAGTTTATACAGTGTTAATGAACCATCACTCTGCCCCTGACTGGCTTCGGTAATAATTCCCGTAATTCTGAATAATTGCCCCTGATCAGATACTTGATCGACTGCAACCTGACAACCAATAAATTGTTTTAATGAAATATGGGCATTGGTAGAAAGACAAAATAAATCGGCAGTCAGTCCTTCATTTAGCTGATGCTGCCCTTCAATACTTTGTAAAAAGACTTGAGTATTCAACGATGGATTAGAAAACTGAATATGAAGCACGCGTTTTTGCGAGCTGATACCCAAATCTTCTAAAATTGTATGTATATGAGATAACATCTTTTTATGAAAATTTTGTCAGGATTGGCATTATTTTATAAAATACAGACACATCTGTCTATTTTGTAAAGAAAAACTTAACCATATGAATACAAGAATAAAGCTACCTTTTAAAAGTACTTAATTTCTTTTACTAAATTGATTAAGTAGACTATATCACTTATATAAGACCCCATTATTTAATGGGGTCTTTATTACTTATATATTTTAAATTTTTATTCTTCTTTTTCAAACTGCCAGTAAACTTCTCCCCAGTCTTGGTTTTTAATTTCTGGAAGAATCTCTCCAGCCTTAAAATATTGTCGAGAATTATCACTAGCTACTGTAAACCAATAACCCGATTGAGGAGCCTTCTCACCTGCTTTAATCGCTATTCTATTATATTTATTTAATAAATTTTTTTCTCCTTCGGTTGGATTAAATGAATGAAAGAAAACAACTAAATCTTTAGGATAATAAAGATAATCGTATAATTCTTTGTCGTCATCTATTTCCAATAAAATAACGGCACAAGCAGCTTCAAAAGACCAATATCCATAATATCCGCCATCAGATTTATGGGTATCATGCCAAGGTGCACCTGCTAAATCTTTGTACCATTTCTTTAAAAATTTATGCAAATGCTTTAGAGAAATCTTATTATCTTGGCTCACAAAAGCATTTGAAAGCTCAAAATAAGGCTGTGGAAAAAGAACATCAGAACAGTCAAAACGATTATCATCAGAAAAAGCTAAAAACTCTTCAACTATCCAGTCTTTACCTCCATTTTCTTGAGTCTCTCCATCTACTAATTTGGCAACACTCATCAATAAGTCATTTCTTTTTAATAAATAACAAAGACTAATTAACCCAATATATAAGCAATAATCATCAATTAATTCTAAATCAAAGACACTAAAATTCGGATTTTTATAATAATTTCTTTGCTTTTCAGATAAAATATTAAATAAATTTATGACACTCTCAAAATCTACACGTAAGTGATCAATAGATCTTCCAGCAGTATAGTCTAGTATAAATAGATCAAATTGATATCTTGCAGTTATAGAATAAGAATCAATCCACCCCGCTTCAACCTCCTCATCACTATTAGATTCACTTAAAAAGTCTTGAATAGCATTTATTAAAGCAGCTCTGGTAAAGAGATAATACTTTTCATCCATTTTTTGTCTTTGCTGATTAATAAATATCATTTCAACCCTACATTTAATAAATTTCAAAAATTAAATTTTAAAAACTTAATATATGTAAATTTCATTAATTTCCTATATTTATTCCTAGCTCAAAACTATTTTTGATCATTTACTACATTTTATAACTATCTTTTGTAGATAAGAATGCCCTATTGGGCATTCAATTAATTCTCACCATCCCAATACCAATATACCTCCCCCCAATCCATTTCAATAAGTGTGGGAAGAACTTCATCCTGAACAAAATACCGGCGTAAATTTGGCTGTGCAGGTGTTTGCCAATAACCAGTTCTTGTACATTTCTCTCCCCCTCTTAATTTTATTTGTATTACATCATCATTTACTGCTTTTATTTTTGTTTGATTACGAGCCCACTGTACAATATCTTTAGGGTAAAATAGATGTTTATATAAGGAACTATCATCTAAATCAAGTAAATAAACTAATGCAGCTGCTTCAAATGCCCAATAACCTACATAGGAACTTTTATTTTCTAAATCCAAGTGACTATTATACCAAATTTCATTTCTATTCATTTGATACCAATTTGATAAGTATTCATCCAAAAGCTCTACTGAATGCTTTTTATCACTTTTTACTAAAACATTATCAATAACATCACATAACTTAGCATAACTTAAGGAAAATAAATTTCCTTCATTGATAGTTGGATGAGTAGAATCATTTAACTTAAAAAATTTATTAATAATTTCATCTTCGCCTGTATGACTATCTCCCTCACCATTAACTAAAGAATGAATACGGAGAAAAAGATCATTGCGATGTAGTAAAAAAGCAAGGCTTAATATATTTAAAGTTTCATTTTGGCTAGTAATAACAGAAGGTTTTTCTGATTTATGAAAAAGAGCCAATGCTTCTGATTGCTTTTCATAACCATCAATAACTTTTTCAAATAAGGGGATAAGTTCTTGTATAGAATGTCCAGCAGTATATGTAAGATACAATAAAGAAGTATATATATCTGTAATTGCAGTCCAACGACTTGCTTCACCACAATTATATTGATCATCTTCAAATGCATCACTTTCTAGATATAGGGGAATTCCTTCCTCATTGTATTCTTTAGTTTTTAAATAATAATCTTCAGTTAGAAATTGCTGCCTACGCTGTTCTGTAAAATTTGACACGTTTTATTCCTCATATCTGACAAGTCAACTTTACTTAGTATGACCATTCTTAATGTTCGCTCGAGTAACTCGATTGTTTAAAGCCTCATCTATTTTAGCTGCCCCCCAAAAGTTTGATGGAGTATGTTCATTTAAATGTTCACTATGATCAACTGGCTGATTATCTTGAATAGATATAGCTAAAACATTTAAGTGTTCTACAGTTTCAGGGTGAGCGTAATTAAAATAAAGTAAATGACGTGAAAATCCTGCAATTTCAACATTTCTTAACGAAGTTTCTCTTAATCTTTTTTTAACCCATTCATCACTCATCTGTTGATTAATTAAAAACTTTTTCTTTGGTATTAATTTCTTCTCAGCTCTTTTTTCTTTTTTAGCACTAGCTCTTTCTATATGCCTTTCTCTCGTATCCTGTTGTTTATCCAAATCATTTAATAGGGAACCTGGTCCTGTACCTTTCCCCATACTTAAACTAGCTTTGGCTTCTATAATTGCGTAACTCTTAGTATTCATAATACCAATATTTTTTTTATCAGATTTCCATATCGCATCAATACCTTGATCATGAATACCTATGTGTAATTTCGTCATAGGGCGTTGTAATTTGGGAGTCAGTTGCTGCCCAGAATCATGAACTGCCTGAATTGCCAACTTGTTAGCAACCCAATAGTCAGCCATATGTTCACCAACACCTCCAACTTCAAGATTTGATAAAACTTTTGAAATATCAACTTTTGATAAAGTCTTACCCTTGCTACCATGACCATTTCCATTTTGACCAGTTTTACCGTCATAAGTTGTTACATGGGCAGAGTTATTTTGATGACCTTTACCACCACCTACATGCCGTTTATCCGCTGATGATTTAGGAATTTTTGTCTTCCAATGTAAAACTTTTCTTGCGAGTAATTGCACCAAGGATGAAATAGATGCTTCTAAAAAATTAAATGTAATTTCGATACTTTGGTTAATCCAATATTTTGCCCATCTATTGCCTATATTTTTATTAGATGCATTTAAAGCTTCACGTTTACCGCTTCTAATCAACTCTCTTATTTTTGTATCACTGATTATTTCACTCAACCACTGTTCAGGATTCCCATATATTTTACAATGTGTCATGATAAAACGTATTAATTCAAACAGTATTTCTGGTTTTCTGTTTACAATTCTTAACCCTGCTTTTAACCCATCTCCTGGTCCTGGAATAAATCCAATCACACATAAAATAACTTCAAAATAATTATCATCAGACTTTTCTTGATATAAATTATATGAGGCTCTTGCTAAATCAGCCACATCAAGTGCAACTCCAGCCGGAGAAAAACCAATAGCAATTGCTTGAGTAATAAGTGCTGCATCATCTTTATTTAAATCAACCATATACCACCTATTTTAATTTTCAACGTCCCAATTTTTTAATAATTCATCAAGCTCTATTTCATCTTGATCTGTAAAGTTTTCTAAAATACTTTCTTCTAAAACTTCAATTTCAACTTTTCTTTGATCTTCACCATACCAGACTGTATAAGATTCATTTGTTGGTACATTTGGAATTTTTGCGAACCCTTTATCATCTAAATTTCCTTTAAATTCTTGACCACTTTCAAATACAACTAAATACGGAGCTCCTTTCATCGGTTCTAACGTAGGCCAATGATAATTTAATTCCAAGAAACTTTTTAATTCACCGAGTGGTGGTAAATTGTATGGAACTTTTTCCCCTGATTGGAACAAATGCTGCCCAGCTTTCACCTCAAACTTACCACCAGTGACAGGGAAAATTCCCGAGCCATTAATCTTGAGTTGAGATCCACCCGCCGTGATAACAATTTCTTTAGAAGCACTAATTTCAATTTTGTCTTCTGTAGAAATAATCTGAACCGTTTTACGGGCAATTAAATCTGCTCCGTCACCTTGGGCTTGTATCTCAACCTTGCCTTTGCCTGCATACAATCTTGCCCCTTCTTGAGCCGCAAAAAGACTGATCTTGTTTTGGACATGTGCAATCAGGTTCTTTTGTGTAGTCAGGTTAATGCTGTCGCCCGCAGTTTGGCTTAACTGAGCATCTGCGCTTAAGTGAATGTCTTCATTACTAGCTATGGCAATACTGTTAGGTGCAGTTAATATCATCAAGGCTTGCTTAAAAGCAGCAGCTTTGTCTTGATCTTTTTCTTCAATTTGCTCTATGAAGGTTTTTAAGTTCTCAAGAACTTCTAATGGATCAGTTTGTTGATTTTTGGCAACTTCACTGAGCGCCTTGGCATTGTTGAGGCCACCGTCGATTTGTTGTTTGGCCTCGTTTGCATCAAGATGTACGCCTTGAGCTTGGTCTTGTTTGTGGGTGCTAATGAGTAAACCACTACCAGCTCGCAATGCGCCCCACTGGTCAGTTCTGAGTTCAAAGCCTTCTCCACGACCGTCACTTTCGGCTTTGTCTTTTGGATGACTTAAGTTACCCAAGTTGAGCTGACTAGCCGCATGGCTACTTTGTAGCTGGGCACTGATTTGTCCTGTAGTGTCATCAAAACGTAGCTGGTTAAAGCCTTTACCATCGACTTCTTCAGAACGGATGCCACTGAGTTTTTTAGTGTCAGGTAGCTGCCCTTTCTGGTCGAACTGGGTTGGGTGACGTTCAGCTTCATGAATACGTCCAACTACAAATGGACGGTCAACATTGCCGTCAAAAAAATCGATCACCACGATCTCACCAACACGTGGTAAGAAGCGTGCACCATAACCTGCACCCGCCCACGGGGTCAGCACATCTACCCAAGCCGAGTCGGTGTCATTGTCGTTACTTCCCGCTCCACCGTCATGGCTATGATCATCAGCTCGGGTAAAGAGGAAACGGACTTTAATACGTCCCCACTGATCGACATGAATGCTTTCGCCTTCTAGCCCCACCACTCTAGCGCGCTGCGGGTGAGCGGCTGGTCGGTGTTCTAGTGGGCGATATTCAGGCACAGCTTTAATGTTGCGTCGAACAACATTCAGCTCAGCAAAGTGGCGCTGCTCAGGATTTTGGCTGTCGAATTGAGCTGCCTTGAGCCTGTTTTTTGGTAATAGGCGCTCAAGTTGCTGTTGTAATTCTTTCGGTAAATTATTCTGGTTATAGTAATGTTTGCTTAAGATTAAAAACTCTTTATCAGTACTGTCATGCTGGTCGAGTTCTGGGTGGTCATTGAGTTCAAACCAGTAGCCCACCTGAGCATCACGGACGTTACCTGAAACGGTAAACTGTTTAGAGCTCAGGTGATGGTAAGCATTGATATGCTGGTTAAGCTGTTCAATCTGGCTATTGCCTGAAGCGGTCGCTTGGTCTTCACCGTTTAAGTCCTGCATCCAAGCGGGGCTGACATGCCATGCATCTTCAAGGTTTAAGCTCGCATTGTCATAGTGTTCGCTGTGCTTTTGTGTGCCTTGTACGCTGCCACTGCCTTCTTCTTGTTGCAAAGCATCGGCTTGCCAGCGCTGCACATGAACCGAGGTTGGCTGTAAGCGGCGCTCAGCTTTAACTTGCGTAATGGTATCGAACTGTTCTGTGGCACTGCTGCGTTGGTAACGTAGGCTACGGCGTTCAAGGGCCTGATAATTTTGGTTATCGTCAATTAAACGTAGCACTTGTGGCTGAATGGACGCATTCGGGTCAGCGACCAAAAGCTGCGACTCATCGACTAACCAGTTAATGCCTTCACTACGCCATAAACGGGTTAAAAAGTCATAATCGCTTTCGTTTGACTGCATCACAAATGGGCGTACATCGTAGTCTTTAGTTAAGCCTGCCGTGTCGAGTATTAAGCTTGAGGCAAATAACGAGCTTTTACCCTGCCATTCTTTAAACAAAATTTCGCTAATATCGCGCACGCTTTTATTCATAAACACGCGGCTATTACGGCGTTTATGCCAGAGTGCAGTTGAGTCTTTTAAGGTTAAGTTATAAATGGTGAGTGAACCGTCGCTTTGCCCTTGGCTCGCTTCAGTAATAATGCCTGTCGTTCTAAAAAACTGACCCATGTCAGTGACCTGATCGACGGCAACCTGACAGCCAATAAATTGTTTTAATGCAATATGTGCGTTCGTCGACAGACACAGTAGCTCAGCAACGCTGCCCTGATTAAGCGTATGTTCGCCCTCAATACGTTGCAAGAAGACTTGATTGTTTAATGATGGGTTGGAAAATTGCACATGAAGTACACGATTCTGTGCAACCAAACCTAAACTATCTAAAATTTGAAATATTTTATTGGACATCATTATTATAAAACTGAGTCATAATCAGCGCTATTTTATAAAAAACAGACAGAATTGTCTATTTATATAAAATAGCTTATCGTCCATAACTTACATACTTTTTAGTTTATCTAAAAGAAAGACGGGCTACCAAAAAGTCTATAAATGCCCGAGTTTTGGCTGGTAAATTAGAAGTACTAGGATAAAGTAATTGAATATTTTGTAACGGTAACGAGAAATCAGGAAATAACCGAATTAAGCGGTTTTGTTGAATATCTTCATCAACTAACCATGCTGGGCAAATCGCAATACCTAATGATGAAAGAGCCATTTGATGAATTGCGGTTACCGAGTTTGATTCATACTGACTTCGAATAAAAGGTAATGAATATTGCTCGCCTAAACTATTTTGCAAAATATATTGTGAATCTTGCCAATTTAATAAGGTGTGACCAATCCACGGAACATCTGCCAAATCGGATATATTTTCTACAGGATGGTTTTGTATAAATTGCGGAGTAGCCACAAGATAAATTGGATATTCTCCGATTTTTCGAGTTTTTAGAGATGAGCTTTTTAAATTTCCTAGCCGTATAACAAGATCTAATTTTTCAGTCACTAAATCATCGAGAGATGAATTAAACGAATACTGTAGTCGTAAATGTGGGTAAAGCAGACAAAACTCAGGAAGTAAAGGCAAAATGAAACGTTGGCCAAACTCATTGGTAGACGAAAACCGTAAAGTGCCTGTAATGCTTGTGCCTAAATGTTGGCTTCGCTCAAAAGCCTCATCAATCTGAAGCTGGATTTGTTTAAAATCTTGATAAAAATGCTGACCTATTTCAGTTAATGCAATATTACGGGTATTTCGAATTAAGAGACTTGTATTTAACTGCTTTTCTAATTGTTTTATATCAATACTGACCATTGATCGGCTCAGTCCCAAAATTTCGGCAGCCTTAGTAAAAGATCCGGAATCGACAACTTGTAAAAAACTAGTAATTTGCTTGAGATTTTTTTGCACAATTCAGCCGATTGTTTGAAATTATTAAACAATGATTTTACTTCAGCTGCATCGACAATAAAAGAGCCGAATCTTACCCTGCCTGCACGGAGGTAGGTATGTCTTATCGATATAAAATAGCAACGGTGTTTTTACTTGGGTTCTTTATTGATTGCATTAACATTTTTATGTCAGCAATTGCTTTACCTAATATTGCATCATCATTTTCAGTCAGCCAATCCATGGTCACTTGGGTAACAAATGCCTATATTCTCGGCCTGATTTTAATTATGCCCATGAGTTTATGGTTAGCCACCAAGTTCGGAAACCAAAAGTTATTGTGTTATTCAATGCTGTTATTTTCTATAAGCATTTGCTTTATTGGATTTAGCGAATCGATTTATAGCTTAATTTTTTGGCGTCTTATTCAAGGTATAGCTGGAGGTTTATTAATTCCCGTCGGCCAAGCTCTCGTATATGCCTTATTTCCCAATCAAGAACGCCAACGCATTTCTACAATGATTATGGCAATTGCCTTAATTGCTCCAGCTTTTTCACCAGCCCTTGGTGGTGTGATTATTGATTCATTGAGTTGGCGATGGGTATTTTTTTCTAATCTTCCATTTTCTTTACTTGCATCATTTCTAGCGTGGCTATGGGTTAAAAAAACAGAGAATGTGTCGAGTGAAAAACCAGACATAAAAGGCTTGGTTATTTTTAATATAAGCCTGTTATGTTTGTTACTCTCATTTTCATTCTATGGGGATTATCACAATCTCACGTTGGCTGTAAGCAGTTTTCTAATTTCGGTGGGAATGCTTATTTTTTACATTCAACATTCGAAAAAAATTTCCCATCCTGTTCTTAATCTTCAGTTATTAAAAAATAAAAATTTACGCAATGCATTTATTGTCTATTACGCTGTTCCCGGTATTTTTACAGGTGTTAATTTACTCAATATTTTTAATTTACAGGTTAACCTTGGCTTTAATGCAAAACAAACTGGCTCATTCATGTTGCTCTATGCAGCAGGTGCGCTGGTGGCAATGATCAGCGGTGGCCTGCTCTATCAACGGTTAGGAAAGAAATATTTACTTATTATTGGCATTACTCTTCATAGCCTTGGTATCTTTTTCTTATTTTTTATTTCAAACACTAGCCCAATCAGCTTTTTAGTATTCGCCTATTTAGTAATGGGTATGGGAGGCGGCTTAAGCGCCAATATAGCCCAAATTAGTTCGTTAATTGACTTTACGGGTCAAGATTTACTACAAGGCAGTGTGCTCTGGAACATCAATCGACAAGTTTCATTTAGTATCGGTACTGTTGTTCTCATTTCAATCTATAACTCGATGTCTGGCTCAACTGATCTCATTCGTTATCAACATACATTTCTTGTTGCAGCAGTCCTCTGCTTACTTTCACTCATTCCCATTTTAAAGGAGAAAGCACATGTCTAACCAAATGGATCAGGCCATTCAAAGCGTGATTGACCTACACGTTTTGATCGAAAATGTATTTACAGGCCAAAATGCAGAACAGAGTCTTAAACCGCTTTTAGATAGTTTCGATCAAAATTTTAAGATGGTTACGGTTCAAGGCCACTGCATTGGTTTAGCCGAAGTGAATAGTTTATTTAGCCAAAATGTTGGGAAAAAAACCTCTTTAAAAATCACAATACTTAAAAGCACAGCTTTATACGAATTTGAAAATTATTGTTGGGTGCAATATCAAGAGCATCAACAAACGAGTGAAACCGAGACAGTACGTACTTCCACAGCCTGCATTAAAGTAGAAGGCGAAAAATGTTATTGGGTTTATTTACATGAAACTTTAGTTCCCTCATCTTCTTAACTCATCTAGAGCACCTTAAAGATG
>Ga0207713_1001482_pt1 | contig 18559 bp, 13 predicted proteins | sample KBSS64metaG_FD_184404 | JGI IMG/M metagenome (GOLD analysis project Ga0207713, IMG submission 184404) | Switchgrass rhizosphere microbial communities from Kellogg Biological Station, Michigan, USA - KBS S6-4 metaG (SPAdes) (version 2) | ecosystem: Host-associated > Plants > Roots > Rhizosphere >... | reverse complement strand
CATAAAGGCCATCGCCCAGGCGCTTGGCACTTTGGTCGGGGTCGTAACCCAGGTTCGACAACAGGTAATCCGAACTCATGAATTGCTTGAGGTCGGTGAGTATCGGGTTGGTTTCGATCAGGTATTTCTGGGGTTTGGACTGGCCGCTGCTGGCCGGCAACCCTTGGACACGATTAACGGCAAAGGCTGTGGAACGACCAGGCAGTGCCGAGCCGGTCGCGTTGGCCACCGGTGTGCTGACGTCGATCGCGCTGGCACCGACGCCCACGTTCGACGCCTGATGATCCGCCGGGTTCAGGTCAACGCTGCTGGCGGAGGCCTGCGTGTTGCTGCCCAGTAGAATGTTCCGTGGCTGGACGCTGGGCAGCGATTGCTGACGCTGGGTCGGGGTGACGCTGGCGCCGCCCATGCTCCAGCTTTGCGGAGCGCTGGCCACTGGCGTGCTGCTGTCTTGGCCGCTCAGGCGGAACAGGCCGTTCTGCCCGGTGGGTAGAGCGAAGCCGGGCAAGGTCAGTGGATTGACTTGCTGTTGGGCCAGGTTGGGCGGCAGTTGCTGATTAACTGTGGTCGGCTGTGTAATACATTTCGCCGCCTTTCCCTACGACGATTCGCTGAGGTCCTGGCCCTGCAATACCGGGCGTAGGATGGACGTATTCAGTGTAGTAACCGGCTGGTTTCTGCGGCAGATCCGATGCGCGATTCTGGAATATAGAGCCGTCGTTTCGATGAGGGAAAGATCCACCGGACTTTATCCGATCCAAGGTTGGGCCAAGATCAACTGTGCCTTGGAAAATCTGACCAGTTTTTTGATCAACAACCTTGATGCCATCGATGAAGCGAGTGGTGTCTTTTGCACCTATGTCACAAAGCTTTTAGCTGCTTAGCTATTTTTCTGGCCGAGTGACGTATTTGTTGAGTCTCTCCAGCCTTACTCAACGCCTCCAACTCCGCCTCCAAACTATTAGATCTCTGGACGAATAAAGCCCATTTCAATGCCAATCCAGACCAGTACTCACTCTGACTTCTAAGGCCTGCCAAAACAATTTGCTCAAATGGAAATAAGTCTATGAACCCCTCGGAAAGCCCATAACTTTTAAGCCCATCGATCATCTTGCAACGAACCACTTCTGGTAGATCCTCTAATACTGGCAGAAAAAATACACACGCAGTTTCGTCGCTGACTGTTTGAACAACAGACTCTGTCGATCTAGCCCAAAGCCCCTTGGAAGTAAGCCCCAAAAGAAAACGCCCCCCACACAACTTTGCGACAGGAAGCCAACTCAAATTAGCCCCTTCAGAGTTGTACTCAATTTTTTTTATCCATGGAGCATCTAGCTTACCGAGCTCCATCAATAGCTTTTTTTTCAGCTCATCCATCATCTAGATATCCCGGGAGTATGGGTAACATCCACGCCATGGCTGCTCATAAAGGACTTGAACTGCTCACGAAGCTCGGGAGTCCAGTTCATCCCGTAATGTCCGCTCCATTCATAGGTTCGAAGAACTCCATTTTCCTTCCAGATCCCGCCGCCGACGATAGCGTCAGATGAAGGGATTTTTCCAGCATCCAATATCCCATCATGCCCAAATTGATTCCTCCCCATGATGAATCGTTGACTAGCTGGATCGTAAATAAAGTCAATAGGTTTTGAATTACTCAACCCTTGTACAGCTTTGGAGGATGAATATGCATCACTGACTTCTAAGAAGCCCTTAGCTGGCCCACTGCCATTTGCCGCAGCTTTTGCACCTTTTGCAGTCCCCTCGGCCAATGCTGCACCGAACTTCTTCTCCAAAGACTCCAAAATTTCTTTGCTGACGGCCTCCGATATTGTAACAGCCGCCTTCGCCTTACCAGTCGGCGTTGGGAAAAACAGATCGATTCCCAACCCTACGATTTGCTCCGTCAGGGTCGGCTCAAAGAATATTTCACGCAGGTCTGCCGGAGAGAATTGATTCAGAAACTCAACGGTCCCTGGATTCAACTTCGAGGGATCTTTCTCACCATCCGCAATTTTTTGCAGGTCAGCCAATACGTCCTGCGGCTTCAGATCTACAAACTGACCTTGTTCATGCAGGGTGGAGAAGCCTTTCTCCAAACGGGCGGCGGCCTCTCTATGCACTTGCTGGTTATAGCGCTCGGCATTGCCCGCGACCCAACTTGCAGTCGCCGCATCCCCGCTACCACCCAACGCGCCCGCCAAAACACCGATGATCTGCGCAGTACCGATTTTAAATTGATCATCGGTAGTAAATCGATCATCCAGATATCGTCCCAAGGCGTCCGTTGTGAGCTGCGTCAGGCCTTCAGCCGCAGCGCCCGCCAGGGCCCCCGTCTTAAAGTCTCTTCCTTGTGCTGCGGACAGCGCGCCACCCAGCACCGCATGCATCAAAATCTTTCCTGCTGTACCTGGATCGATGTCCAAGTAGTCTGCGAGATCGCCCACTTGTTTGTTGCCGAAGGCGGCAAGGAAGTCGAGCCCTTCAGAGACGAAGGCGTTGCCCAGGTTATCCTTCAAGCTGCCGCCGTTGATGGCGGTGTTAATCCCGCCCGCTACCAGCGCATGCGAGCCGCTGCGCAGTACATTTTGCACTGCGGTGTCCCAGTTCAGGAGGCTCGATGAGTAGCCTGGGTTATTGACCCCGTTTCCATTGAGAATCTGCCCACCGTCTACTTTCCAACCACCAACGGCGGTATCCATATAACTCAACGCATAAGCGGTCGCCCATTGGGTGGCATAGCCTTTGAGTGCGTCGCTACTGGTGGCGGCCTTGAAGCCTGCTCCCAGATCACCGCCACCGTTGATCGTACCTACTGCAAAATTACTGGCTATTGCCCCCATCAGAGGCCCTAAGAACATACTGGCGACAATAGCAATGATCAGCTGTGCCGCTGGCCCAAGCCCCGAATTGTCGTACTTAAACGACTCGTGGATTTCCTTGACCATCCGCCAATCGATGTCTCCGTGAGCTTCGGCGTCTTTGAGCCAAGCCAACTGCGGATCGGCCTTGACCATCGCATCGATGGATTGACGGTCTGCTGATCGATCTGGTTCAGATCAATGTGCAGCCCCTCGACTGCTTTGATCGCAATGCTGCCGCCAGCCACCATCTGAGTTTGACGAAGCGTTTCGTCGGTGCTGCCCTTACCTTCAGCCGAGAACCAAGCAGCATTACTGCTGCTTTTGGTATGGCTTTCATCATGAAAGTCCTTCACCGCTTCGAAGGTGATGCTGCCACCGCTATCGAGGGTGATGTCTTTGCCACTTTCCAGGTGGGCATTCTGGTAATGCTGATCACCCCCACTGACCAAACTTAGGTCGCCACCGGCCTTGATCTGGCTGCCGATGTTTTTGATGTCGGTGACTTCATCGTGCTGGGTTTTCTCGCTGCCAAAGGAGCCCTTCTTCTTCATGTCATACAGCGAGTAGTCGCTGTCTTGCGCCGCCAGCAGCTCGAGTTTGTCACCCGCCACCAGGTAGGCCTCATCCCCGGCGGTGATCTTGCTTGAGATCAGCGTCAAATCCTTGCCTGCATTCAGGGTAATGCTGCCGCCCGCATTGACTGTGCTGGACACTTGGCTGACATGGTCCTCCTGACTCGTCACCTTCTTACTCTTGCCATACGAGTGCTGCTCATCCGCCGCCGAGGCCAGGGTCAAGTCGCCGACAGCGCTCATGCTCACATCGCGTTTGGCGTCGATCTGGCTGGCGATAGCGGTGATATCCCGTCCGGCATTGACCTTCAGGTCCTGCCCGACATCAATGTCTGAGCCATATTGGGTAATGGTCTGATTGCGGTGCAGACCCTGCTCGCCGCTGACGATCTGTTCAGCGGAAGTGAGGTTGACGTCGCGACCGGCAGTGATCGTGGTGTCAGCCCCGCTTTTCAGCACGCCGCCAACGTTGTTGATATCGCGTCCGGCGTTGAGGGTGAGCGAGTTGCCGGCTTCGATGCGGGCGGCGTTGTCGACGAAGTCGGTGCGCTCGCTGCGATAGCCGCTGCTGCTTTCGTGGGTGGTGACGGTGCGTTCGTTGATCACGTCGCCCCGGGTGGCGGTCAGCGTGACGTCACGGCCGGCGATGATGCCGCCGGCCTTGTTGACGATGTTGTTGCCGGCTTTCAGGTCGAGGCGATTGCCGGCTTCCACCAGGCCGCTGTTGACCAGGTCGTTGGTGGCGGTGGCCGACAGGTTGTTGGAGGCGCGCAAGGTGCCGGCGTTGTTCAGGTCTTTGCCGGCGATCAGGGTTACGTCGCTGCCCTGGATCAGGGCGCCGTTGGCGGCCAGGCGATTGTTGGCGTTGGCCAGGTACAGCACCGGCACCAGCACTTGTTCGCCGTTCACTTCGGCGTTTTCCATCCAGACAATGTCGTGGGTCAGGGCCGCGACTTGCTCGGAGGTCAGGCTGACGCCCAGCGACAGGTTGAGCTCTGTTTTGCTGGCGATGGCGTTGTTCATCAGGTATCTGAACAAGCCTTCGTCGCTGGTCTGGCCATCGATAAAACTTGGCAAAGGCAAAGCTGAAGATTGCGATATTGACTACGCCTGCCCAGCAAATGCGCATTCAACTAAAGCTACCCCCATCACGCCTTCACTTCGGAATGATGATTGGAATGATCATGGCGTCGTAAGTGCTGGCTGGTTCATCATGCCTATCGGCTGGACATAAGTAGGCCCAAGCCGGTTTCACCAGGCGATTTGAGGGGGGGGTTGCCTGGACCATCACATCGATGGCCTGGCTGACACTGAAGGTGCTGGGATAGATTCGTGGGTATTCCTCAGGGTCTGTCCCCCGTTTACCCCTCCTTAACAGAGCAAACGTCGGCGTTCACGCTTAGAAAAGAAAAAACACGGTCAGGTATAGAAAAAAAGCAAATCCCGCCAACCCTACACGCAACGTTGGATCTGCATAACGCCCCAGCCCTCCTGGGCCAATACTTACCCGACCATCCCGTAAATAATTGTAAACAGCCTGACCAAACCACAGCTGAGCCAATACCATTGAAAAAAATCGCTGCCAGCTACCATCGTACCTAATAAAACCGCCAACAACCGCCACGACTAACAAAATCAATCCAACGCAATGCTTATGTTTTTTCAGTATTTCTATCATTTACTTCCCCTTAAATATCTCTACCGCTTTTTCATTAATAGCGTCCCACACCCCGGCAGCTCCAAATCCATTAGATAGCTGACTAGCAACTTTTTCCGACACACCGCTGGCCACAGCATATTTTTCAAAAGAGGCGCTTAATGCACTACTTGCCAAACCGGAAACCAATTCATTTTTCAAATAACCAGATAACAAAGATGCGGCAGTCGAGCCATTAGATAAAATGGCAGCACTGGTGCCACTTGCCGGTATCGCGGCCACCCCCATAAGCCATCCCACATCGTTAATTGCTTTAGCATTTGCTGCCCTGAGCCATTTCAGAGTTCCTGCATCAGCGAAGTCAATATTCGCTCCCGTTGCTAGACACTCCGCATTTCCGCAAGGTAAATATCGAGGAGTGTATGCTACCCCATCTATTGCAATGGGTACTCTATACCCCCCATTCTCATCAATTGAATAGCCCGTCAAGCGATCTCTGAGACCACTAGTTGTCTTTGGCCAATCCGACTTATCATTGACAGAGTTGAATCCCGTTTGCGCCGTAAGTGACCAAGAGTAAACATTAGTATTTTCTTTAATATAAGCGATTATCTCTCTGTTGGCCGACTCAAAATTTTGCACATATTGCCCGTCCCCCAGAGCAATCCAATTTCCTCCTGTATCGTATATGCCAGCACCACTGGCTACAATATCTGTCGCACCAGTGTTATCTGTACCATTCACAGACGACAATCTAAGCTGAGCTTCAATCTGCTCGACGGTATATTTTCCGCCGCTGCGCGCAGCCAGTTGCTCGGCGAGCTCGCGATCCTCTTTATGCAGCTGCCTGTTGTACTGCGTCCCGTTCTGCGCAACCCATGCTCCCGTTTGTAGCTTGTCGGTATCAGCATCAGGGTCTTGAGCCGCAGTCGTCAGCACCCCAATCAATTGCGAGTTCATCAGCAACAGACGATCTCTATCCTCCGTTGGCATCCCTGCATAGACCGAAGCCAAATCGTTGACAAATGCTTCGTTGACCCCGGCCGCCAAGGCACCCGTTTTGAAGTCACCGCCCGCAGCGAGCGACGCCAAGCCCCCCATCACCGCGTGCAGGCCGATTTTGGCGATGCCTCCGTCTGACAGGTGGTTGTCCTTCCCGATATCACCCACCAGGTTGAAGCCATAGGCAGCAAACGCATTCACCAGACTGCTTTGAAAGGCATCACCAAGGCTGCCGTCGCGACCCAGTGCTTTATTGAGCACTGCAGAGGTGCTGTTTTGCAGAGCCTGGTTCGCAGTGAACTGGGCGATACCTTCCAGGCTGCTCAACCCGCCGGAGTTGGAAACGGCAACCTTGCCCGTGTTAGCCAAAGCCCCACTGGTGGAGTCAGTCAACGCAGTGCCTGATTCTGTTGTGGTACTGGTCCAATCGTTGAACAGACCGGTGGTAAGACCTGCCACGGCCCCGGCAACGATGTAGTTTTTCATGCTCTCAGCGCTGAAGGTCTCTTTGACGGCCGCGCCAAGATTGCCTTTATTGTTGATGGTACTGACCGTGGCTGTACTGGCTGCGGAGGTGAGCATGGCGGTGAGGGCAGCGTTCGCCCAACCAGCGGCGACAGCTTGCGTCGCTGCGGTCGTTGCGGTCGCTGCGGTCGCTGCAGCACCGGCTGCGAATGCGCTGCAGCACCGGCTGCGAATGCGCTGCCCGCCCCTGCGTTTGCGGCAGAAGCTACGAAACCGGAGGCTGCACCGGCCGTGAAGTAGGTGACGATGATGATGATAATGATCATCGCCGGCCACCTAGCCCGGAATGGCTTTCATCCCAGCTGTCATGCAGCTCTTTAACCCGACGCCAATCCACATCGCCCCGCGCTTCGGCGTCTTTGACGCCAGGCCATGCTCGGGTCAGCTTGCACCATGGCATCGATCGCCTGGCTCACGCTTTGTTGATTGATGTCTTTGATATCGATGTGCAGCCCATCAACCGCTTTGATGAGCGTCTGGCCTTTAGCAATCAGCTGGCTTTGCCGCAGCGTTTCATCAACCTGGCCTTTGTTTTCCATGCTGGTCCACGCCCAGCTATTGCTGCTCTTGTCGTGGCTCTCCTGATGAGAATCCTTCACCGCTTCGAACGTGATGCTGCCACCACTGTCCAGCGTGATGTCCTTGCCACTCTCCAGCTTCGCCACCTGATAGCGCTGATCTCCTTCACTGATCAGCGTCAGGTTGCCACCGGTCTTGATCTCGCTGCCCACATGGGTGATCTGCGTGACTTCATCACGCTGGGTTTTCTCGGCGCCCCAACCGCCCTTCTCCTTCATGTCATACAGCGTGTAATCCTTGTTCTGCGCCGCCAGCAGGTTCAGGTCATTACCCGCGTACACATACGCCTCGTTCCCCGCACTGATCTTGCTCGCGATCAGCGTGGTATCGCGTCCTGAGCGGGTCACCACATTGCCGCCTGCACTGAACTCGGCCGCTTTCTGAACGGTGTGGTTGTCCTCTTCGTGGATGCGCTTTTTGCCGTCCTTGCTGCGGGTTTCGACGTTGTGTTCGTCGCCGGCCGAGGCCAGGGTGAGGTCGCGCCCGGCGTCGGCGGTGAGGTTGCCTTCGGCCTTGGCGGTGCTGGCGATGACGTTGATGTCGCGGCCGGCGTCGAGGGTCAGGTTGCCGCCGGCGGTGACGCTGGACGCCAGGTTTTCCACGGTGGTGGTGATGGTGGAGCGATGGCCGCCATCTTCCATCTCGTGGAGTTCGCTTTCGTTGCGTGTGGCCAGCAGGTTGAGGTCGCGGGGGCGCTCAGGTTGGCGTCGCCGCCGCTGCTGATGGCCGATGAGTTGGTCAGGTCGCGGCCAGATTTGATGCTCAGCGTGTCGCGGGCGCTGATGCTGCCGCCGTCGTCGACCAGGGTGCGCATGCCGGAGCCTTCGCCCACGGCGATGGCGGTGCGGTCATTGACGATGTCGCCCCTGAGGGTGGTGAGGCTGACCTGGTTGCCGCGAATTTCGCCGGCCAGGGCGTTGCGAATGCTGTCCGTGGCCATGAGGCTCAGGCGTTCGTTGGCTTCGACCAGACCGCCCTGATAAAGGCTGCCTTTGACGTCGGCGGACAGGTCGTGGGTGCCGCGCAGGGTGCCGACGTTGACCAGGTCATTGCCGGCGATCAGGGTCAGGTCGCGGCCCTGGATCAGGCTGCCGCCGCGCACGTTGCGCGATTCGGCTTGCGCCAGATACAGCACCGGCACCAGCACTTTCTGGCCATCGACGATGCGCTCTTCCATCCACACGATGTCGTGAGTCAGGGCCGCGACTTGTTCGGAAGTCAGCCTTACGCCCACGGACAGGTTCAACGCAGTTTTGCTGGTGAGGGCGTTGTCCATCAGATAACGGAATTGCTCGTTATCGTCGTTCAGCCCGTTGGCGAGAAAGCGTTGGCCGGTCTGGGCCATTACGGCATCGCTGATCAAGCGGGATTCATAGCGACCATCGCCGAGGCGACGCGCGGCGTCATCGGCACGGGGAGGAATCGGGGACAGACAACATTTAAATCGAAGGAGTACTGTCCCACCCTAAGGAAAACGTGGTCTGTTCCCGTTTGTCCTTCCGGCTCGAACGTTTGGTTTTCGCTTTTTTGCTAAATCCCAAAAAATCTAAGCCAACTCTTCGTCTTTTTTTCTAGCTGCGGTGTATGTGTGCTCGGGCCGTTTGGGCGTAGCAAGTCGCCTGGATAATGTGGATGCCCCAAACATTGGCTGTCATCTAATCCAAAAGCCACGACTGCTGCTACAGCTTCAATGCACCAACGTCCAAAGTAGCTGCCCGCTTCCAACGGGTGCTTTTCAGGATCACCGTAGTGATACCACCACGGTTGCTGCTTGCCGCGTCGGTTGAGTTCCGGGTACCAACTGTCGACAAACTCCCGCAACAGTATCGCCTGTTGCTCAGTGGGTGCATCTAGGGTTTTGAGCAATCGGGCATAGGGTTTTTGATGCAGGAGAACATCTCCAATGACGCGTGATGGCTGGCGACTGGCGATTATTCGATCCAGCAAGATGTCGTTGCCTTCTCCACCAACGAGGGCCAGCAGTCGGTTCCACTGATCGTCAGGAATTCGCAAGACAAGCGCCAGCCCAACAAGCCAGAAACACCAGATATAGTGGTTGAGGTCGGATAAATCGAATACCCAATCGCGGCAGGTTTTCAGATTGTGTTCGGCACACACTCCGTCTGCCAGGTCATCCGACAATTCCCAGGTATCGAGAAGTTGGGAAAACAACTGACCAATCTCGGAAACAGAATCGCCTTGGGAATAGCGCCGAAGAATAAGACGCAAAATATCTCTTGAAAGATCAAATGAAAATTGAGGGTCGTACACTGGATTTTGTGATGGCTCAGATAGAAGTTTTTCCGCTTTTTCTATCCAGGCAAAATCTTTAGCCACTCGCTCACGCCAGTAGCTTATGCCCGCGACTGAGTCCCGGATCATGGCTGTGCTCCTGAAAGATTTGTTTTTGAAGCTAATATTTTGGACGTATCAATGGGCTTTGGTTTGCCTAAAGAATCGAGCACCTGGATCTCGGTTGCCCCATCCACCCCCGTCTTTATGGCAGTGGCGATATCCCTAGCTGAATCAACACCCACTGTCTTTTCCAACCGGCCGGACCCCAGCGTCCAGCTTTCACTCGCCTGATTACCTTCGCTCGTGTTTATCAGGCTTATTTCGGCCCGCACACAAAAAATCTGACACTCTCGATCAAAATTTCTACAACTCACCAGACCTCATGGGTCTCTGCCCTGTAGTTGTTTTCAATACGTTCAACAAGCAATGGAATACTGATAATACCTCTTGTGGAATGTTTTAGCTCTTCCGAGCTAATCTCTCGCCAGCCGAAATGATTCGCTTCCATCCCACAGCCAGAGAGAGCCACCCTGCCCGCCATTCCAGGAACGGAATGTAGGAAATACTTGTAAATTTTCGGGAACCGGAACATTTACTACAACGGACAGGAGGCCTTGATTCGCCACGCCGGGCCGTATAGCTGAGTACTCCTCCATTGGAGTTTCCAACTTAGGACCTATGATACTTCTATCTACCAAAACAGCAGCTTCAGCAGTAAATAAATCCGTCCACTTTACGTTTGACAACTGGAACGGCTGATCGGCATCGGCCTGTACTTCCAGCTGTGGAAAGCGTTTAACAGTCGCGCTGTTGGCCCGGCTCCCCGCCGTCAGTTAAACTCAATGGCATCCAGAATAACTTGTAACTTTACCGGATCAGCAGCACCGCCAAAATAGTATTCATTACCGCCAAAGTCCTTGAGATCCTCAGGGACTCCTTTCCAATAAAGCACATAATAAATCTCATCCAAAACTTCTTCCAGTGCGCCACCATCTTGAAATGTTGACACGCGAATATATGGACCATAAACCTCATCCAGCTGGACCAAAATTCGCTCACCAGTTTTTGAGTCAATCATCTCATCAGTCCCATTTAATACTATCAAACCATTCCAGCTCCGCTTTTGTCGGAGCTCGCTTATCACCTTGTTTATTCACAGCATCGTCAAATTTTACTGGTCTAGTGCGACCTGGAACATAAGGATTACTTTCGGTTTCCTTAACTCTAGTTCGCGTCATATCAAATTCGGTGCCGTCCTTGAACACTATTTTTACACCAGGCTCTCCTGGTTGACCACCTAGACGGGTTTCATTTTTCGTTGTTCTTGTCGTGATGGTTCCAATCTCCTTCTGTGTTGTCGTTCCCTTTCCACCTCCTAGACCAGGAATAATTCCGACGCCCATTCTTACAAAATCTGCAGCAATCCTAGTCAGGACACTACCATTCGAAGAACTCACATCAGCTGCCATAAACCCTGCGGAGCTTAGATTCCCTTCCTGTATATGACCTACTAAGTGAGCTGATCCTCCCTTACCTTCTGTTCTCAGCTGCTCAATCAGTGCAGTCAGTTTCTGATCGTCATCCACCAGACCATGTGCAATTGCTTGACAGATTTCGGGGGATCGCTTGCAAAGCTCATCACGCTCCAGCTCACGCTGCTCGTCGAGGTCGGCGTATCGATCTCTAACAGCTCGCTTCTCTTCCTCAGTCTCCTTGCTGTCCATTTCCGCCAACATTTCTTTCACCTCGCGGTGATAGAGATAGTTGTAGGTCGTGGCATTCCCAGCAATGCTGGCTCCCTGCTGGAGATCCCCATCTACCGCCGCAGCGGCCACCAGCCCCGTCAACTGCGACATCATTACTTGCAACTGGTCGTTGCCATCCGCAAGGCTGATCAGCTGGTTCATCATGACTTCGTTAAGTCCGGCCGCTGCTGCACCGGTGGCAAAATCGCCCCCCATCGCCTGCGATAGCAGACCGCCCATCAACGCATGCGCTACGGTTTTCTCAAGACTACCCTCTGGAAACTTGATGGTGTCGCCGATCCAGTTGAAGCCTGTGGCCATGGCCACATTCCCGGCCTCTCCCACCAGCGCCGCACCAAGGTTGTCGCCAAAGTTGCCGCCTCCAATCGCGGTTGAGATACTGCTGGAGATCACCGCCCGCCCAGCTACCCGCGCCGCAATGTCGGTGAAATTAGTGCTGGTCAGCAGGTTGGCGGATGTCGAGCCTTGCGATGCGGCCGCAAACCAATTTTCGTCCGCATAATTGAGCATGCCCGCAGTGAACCCAGCAATTGCGGCACTTTTTAGGCTGTCAGCGCTGAATGTTTCTTTGAACGCCGCGCCCAGATTGCCTTTGTTGCTGATGGTGCTGGTAACAGCAGTGGTCGCCAGGCTGGTGGCAACTGCGCCCCCGGCACCAGCGCCCACCAAGCCCAGCCCCGCCGGGCCCATGATGAAAGACATCAGGATGGCAATGGCGATTTTTGCCCCCGCCCCGAGCCCCGAATTGTCGTACTTGAAGCTCTCGTGAATCTCCTTCACCTGACGCCAGTCGATGTCGCCGCGGGCCTCAGCCTGTTTCATCCAGGCAAGATTCGGGTCGGCGTCAACCATTGCGTCGATGGTCTGGCTGACGCTTTGCTGGTCGACTTGTTTGATGTCGATGCTGATCTGGCCAGCAGCCTTGATGACCAGTCGGCCTTGGGCAACCAGTTCACTCTGACGGAGGGTTTCATCGGTGCGACCGCTGCCTTTGGCTTCGAACCAGGCGAGGTCGCTGTCACTCTTGGAGTGGTTCTCGTCGTGAAGATCTTTCACCCCTTCAAAAACGATCGAACCACCGCTGTCGAGAATGATGTCCTTGTCACTGTGAAGTTTTGCCACCTGATAACGCTGATCGCCGCCGCTGACCAGCGTCAGGTTGCCACCGGTCTTGATCTCAGTGCCGACGTGGGTTACTTGGGTGATCTCGTCATGTTGGGCTTTCATCGCACCCCAACCACCCTTCTCCTTCATGTCATACAGCGTGTAATCCTTGTTCTGCGCCGCCAGCAGATTCAGGTCATTACCCGCATACACATACGCCTCGTTCCCCGCGCTGATCTTGCTCGCGATCAGCGTGGTATCGCGTCCTGAGCGGGTCACCACATTGCCGCCTGCACTGAACTCGGCCGCTTTCTGAACGGTGTGGTTGTCCTCTTCGTGGATGCGCTTTTTGCCGTCCTTGCTGCGGGTTTCGACGTTGTGTTCGTCGCCGGCCGAGGCCAGGGTGAGGTCGCGCCCGGCGTCGGCGGTGAGGTTGCCTTCGGCCTTGGCGGTGCTGGCGATGACGTTGATGTCGCGGCCGGCGTCGAGGGTCAGGTTGCCGCCGGCGGTGACGCTGGACGCCAGGTTTTCCACGGTGGTGGTGATGGTGGAGCGATGGCCGCCATCTTCCATCTCGTGGAGTTCGCTTTCGTTGCGTGTGGCCAGCAGGTTGAGGTCGCGGGGGCGCTCAGGTTGGCGTCGCCGCCGCTGCTGATGGCCGATGAGTTGGTCAGGTCGCGGCCAGATTTGATGCTCAGCGTGTCGCGGGCGCTGATGCTGCCGCCGTCGTCGACCAGGGTGCGCATGCCGGAGCCTTCGCCCACGGCGATGGCGGTGCGGTCATTGACGATGTCGCCCCTGAGGGTGGTGAGGCTGACCTGGTTGCCGCGAATTTCGCCGGCCAGGGCGTTGCGAATGCTGTCCGTGGCCATGAGGCTCAGGCGTTCGTTGGCTTCGACCAGACCGCCCTGATAAAGGCTGCCTTTGACGTCGGCGGACAGGTCGTGGGTGCCGCGCAGGGTGCCGACGTTGACCAGGTCATTGCCGGCGATCAGGGTCAGGTCGCGGCCCTGGATCAGGCTGCCGCCGCGCACGTTGCGCGATTCGGCTTGCGCCAGATACAGCACCGGCACCAGCACTTTCTGGCCATCGACGATGCGCTCTTCCATCCACACGATGTCGTGGGTCAGGGCCGCGACTTGTTCGGAGGTCAGGTTGACGCCGAGTGACAGGTTCAACGCGGTTTTGCTGGTGAGGGCGTTGTCCATCAGATAACGGAACTGCTCGTTATCGTCGTTCAGCCCGTTGGCGAGAAAGCGTTGGCCGGTCTGGGCCATTACGGCATCGCTGATCAAGCGGGATTCATAGCGACCGTCACCGAGGCGACGCGCGGCGTCATCGGCGCTGAAGTTGAGCTTGCCCAACAGGTAATCGGAACTCATGAACGCCGCGGACTGGGTCAGCTCCGGGTTGGTTTCGATCAGGTAACGGCTTTGCGGATTGCGACTCTGTACGAACATGCCGTACGGCCCTTGGGGCAGTCGGAAGGTCGAAGACGCCGTCGGGTCGACGGCGGCAAACGGCACACCCCGGAAGTCCACCGGGACGAAGCTGACTTGCTTCACACCTTCGGCATCCACACGTTCGATGCGCGTGACGTCCTTGGGCACCTGGGCGCTGGCGTCGGTGCTGCGTTTGCCCAGGTTGATGTTGATACCGCCGACCGAGGCGGTCTGGTCGCTGCTCAGCGAACCGGTCAGTTGGTCGTAGGTGTTCTCGTAAAGTGTGCCGTTCTGGATGTTGTTGGTGACGTTCAGTCTGACGCTGCCACCGGCTTGCAATACGGCCGCGTAGACGGTGTTGCCGTTTTCATTCCAGGCGGTGACGTCGCTCTGCTTAAACGCCGACGGGTGTTGTCGCTGTGGCGACGGGGCTTGGAATACTGGCGCAGCGGACGCGGCTCAAGCTCTCGAAAAACCTTGGAAAGACTTGAGCATGCGTTGCGAAACGAGGTACATCAACAGGCGCAGGTGTTGGAGTAAATTTGTGGGGATCCCCCCGGTCTGTCCCCGTTTATCGACGCCAGCAAGAGCGGCGAATCTATCTCCGAAGGTAAAAATGGCCAGAAATCAGCGTAAAGATAGCAACAGAGAGCCGAAAAATAGATACTTCAATTAACCCTCACCAGAACCAGAGGTGACAATGCCAGGAATCGACCACCACCAAGGTTTGCTCTGGAAAAGCCTCACTGAACGCGATGATTTTGAAACGCTAGACAAAGCTATTTCTTGCACCCTACCCAAAGTCAGAGTAACAACCATGAACAGCAAACAGCTCAACGAAGCCAGTAAGTTTCTCAGCTATGTATTGCGACATGAACCGCAGTCCATTGGACTCCAGTTAGACACAGAGGGCTGGGCAAAAATTGATTCCTTAATTGCAGGTGCAGCTAAGGAAGGGCATATTCTAAATCGCGAACTGCTCTTGGTAGTAGTCAGCAGCAGCGATAAAAAGCGTTTTGCTATTTCTAACGATGCGCAATACATTCGCGCCGTGCAGGGGCATTCAACTGAAAGCGTAAACCTCCAGTACATTGAGAAAGAGCCACCCGAATTCTTGTACCACGGAACAGCCACTCGCTTTCTAGAGTCAATTCAGCAACAAGGATTAATTGCAGGCGCTCGCCATCACGTACATCTATCACAAGATATGGCCACAGCTGTAACTGTCGGACAGCGATATGGAAAGCCTGTGGTGCTAAAAGTTGAAGCCCTGCGGATGCACCAGCAGGGCTTCAACTTTTTTCAGGCTGAGAATGACGTATGGTTAACGGGTCATGTCCCCATTTTTTTTATACATCAGGAATAGTCTTCGCCTTCGACTCCATCAGCTTTATAGCGAGCAGATTCTTCTTTAGCAGCCCTAAACCATTCAGAGAAGCCAGAGTAAGCAACGTTATCCCAAGGGCTCGATTTTGGCCTTGAATAGTCATAAATCCGAACATCTGAATTGCCCGCCTTGCTTCCATCAAAACAAGCGAGGACTACCCAACCATCATTATACAATCCTGACTCATCTTGAATAATTGCAAATGGAACCAGCACAGCCCCCGGAAATTTCAAAAGCATAGAGCCATAATAAAAGAGAGAGCGCGCCATATCTTCCGTTAAAAATCTCCAAGGCCCTATATCTATCTCGCCAGCCAAAACCACATTTAGATAGTCAATCGGAAATTGAAAGCCATTTGGCAAAATTGGAAGCTCATACAAAAAAGGCTTCATCATTTCCCGCCTCCAGAAATACGTGGTGGCTCTGTTGAGCCGTAAGGATTGGAAGTAGAAAACCCTCCTGACTGCTTGTTTATACGACCAGTTATTGCCTCTCCCCAAGTATCAAAACTCTGCCATCCTCTCGCCTCTTGAATAGCTGACGTCAATGGATCATCAAATCCACGAACGCTAGCGTTAACGTCGATCCCCGCTTCTCTGGCAGCAGCAATTCGGGTGTTATCCATACTAGTCAGCTTGCCATCAGGCATTTTCACCACATCCACCGGATCACCTTTCCAGCCATTGGTTTTCATGCTTTGGACTAAATCGTCGTAGGTGTAGTTCGTGCCAGAAATCCGGTCCATTTTGTTGAACGAAACAGTATTCTGCGAGAAGCGAATATCATCTGCATAAAGTGTTGCATTGCCTACGCCTTTTGCCTCTCCTGCGGCGTTTCCCAAGCCTTTCGCCACGACAGCCGAGCTTCCCCCACCTATCGCCTCGCTCGCAACCCCTTTTCCAAAAACAGATCCCAGGACCTTACCAACCCACGCCATTGGCAAAGGCGCGAGCGACCCGACTGCCAAGGCATCTTTTGCCGCCTTCGTGTTTCCTGCACTGATCCAGCGCTGAGTTTCTGGATCCTTCAGGTCAATGCCGGCCCCGCTTGCAACACACGAAGCGTCACCACAAGGCAGGAAGCGTGGATTGAACGCCTCTCCATCGACAAGAACAGACGAGCGAAAACCACCCTGAGCATCAAGCACCCGACCCGAGAGACGATCACGAACCTCGTCACTCACATTCGGTGTTTTGCTCCAGTCATGATCAGGTGCAACGGGGAAAGCCGCCCAAGTGTAGTTGTTGGTCGACGCTCGGATGTAGGCTACGAGATCCAGGTCGAGCTGTGCTAACTGCTGGACGTATTGACCGTTACCCAAGTCGACCCATTTTGCCGAAGGATCGTAAAAACCATCCTTGGTGGCAACGTCGTAGCCTGGTTGAATGTCAGTGCCGTTGATACCAGAAAGCCGCAGTTGCTCTTCGATTTGTTCGACGGTGTACTTTCCACCACTGCGCGCAGCCAGTTGCTCGGCGAGTTCGTGATCTTCCCTATGCAACTGTCTGTTGTATTGCGAAGCATTCTTTGCAACCCACGCAGCCTTCTCCAGCGTGCTCGCATCGACATCTTTTTGCGCCGTGGCGGCCAAGACCCCAACGATCTGAGAACTCATCGTCAAGAGGTTGTCATTACCTTTGACCAGGTTATCCAAGACACCTACAAGCGCTTCATTCGCTCCTGCCGCCAACGCACCAGTCTTGAAGTCCCCTCCAGTCGCTTCAGCCAGCAGCCCACCCACCATTGCGTGAATAGCGATTTTTTGCACAGAGCCGTCGTCAACTACTCCTTTCGTGTAGTCACCTACCGCATTGAAACTAGCTGCCGCCAAGGTGTTGAATAAAGCCGTTTTCAACGCGTCACTTGCACTCCCCCCTTGCCCGAGTGCCTTGCCCAGCAGCGCTGATGTTTCGGCTTGCAGAATTTGATTACCGGCAAACCGACCGACCCCTTCCAGGCTGCTCAGGTCAACGGTGACTTTCCCTGTAAGCGGATTGGTGGTTGTTTTCACAATGCCGTCAAAGACACCAGCCGTTAAACCAGCCGTCACCCCTGAAATGACATAGCCTTTAAGCGCATCCGAAGACGTCACGTCCTTGAATACCGCCCCAAGATTCCCTCCATTGTTGATAAAACTGGTCGTCGCATTCGTCGCAGCGCCAGTAGCCACCGCCGCAAGGCCTGCGGCTCCGACGGTCCCCATACTGGCAAAAGCACTCAGTGCCGCGGGGCCGACAATGGCCGCCATGACAATCGCAATGATGAGTTGCGAAGCCGGGCCCAGCCCCGAGTTCTGGTACTTGAACGACTCGTGGATTTCCTTGACCAGCTGCCAGTCCACATCACCGCGTGCTTCGGCCTGTTTGAGCCAGGCCAGTTGCGGATCGGCCTTGACCATCGCATCAATGGTTTGGCCGACGGTTTGCTGATCCACCTGTTTGAGGTCGATTTGCAGACCTTCCACGGCCTTGATCGTGATGTTGCCTTTGGCAATCATCTGGGTCTGGCGCAGTGTCTCGTCGGTATTGCCCTTGCCTTTCGATGACGTCCAGAAGGCATCACCATCACTTTTGGTGTGGCTCTCGTCATGCAGGTCTTTCACCCCTTCAAAAACAATCGCCCCACCACTGTCCAGCTTGATGTCCTTGCCGCTGTTGAGCTTCGCCACCTGATACCGCTGATCCCCACCGCTGACCAAGGTCAGGTTGCCCCCGGTGGTGATTTCACTGCCGATGTATTTCACATCGGTCACTTCGTCGCGCTGGGTTTTCTTCGCGCCAAAGGAGCCCTTCTTCTTCATGTCATACAGCGAGTAGTCGCTGTCTTGCGCCGCCAGCAGCTCGAGTTTGTCACCCGCCACCAGGTAGGCCTCATCCCCGGCGGTGATCTTGCTTGAGATCAGCGTCAAATCCTTGCCTGCATTCAGGACAATGCTGCCCCCCGCAGTGACCGTCGTAGAGACCTGACTGGCATGATCCTCCTGGCTCGTAACCTTCTTGCTCTTGCTGTACGAGTGCTGCTCATCCGCCGCCGAGGCCAGGGTCAAGTCGCCAACAGCGCTCATGCTCACATCGCGCTTGGCGTCGATCTGGCTGGCGATAGCGGTGATATCCCGTCCAGCATTGACCTTCAGGTCCTGCCCGACATCAATGTCTGAGCCATATTGGGTGATGGTCTGATTGCGGTGCAGACCCTGCTCGCCGCTGACGATCTGTTCGGCGGAAGTGAGGTTGACGTCTCGACCGGCAGTGATCGTGGTGTCAGCCCCGCTTTTCAGCACGCCGCCAACGTTGTTGATATCGCGTCCGGCGTTGAGGGTGAGCGAGTTGCCGGCTTCGATGCGGGCGGCGTTGTCGACGAAGTCGG
>Ga0207713_1001481_pt1 | contig 18579 bp, 20 predicted proteins | sample KBSS64metaG_FD_184404 | JGI IMG/M metagenome (GOLD analysis project Ga0207713, IMG submission 184404) | Switchgrass rhizosphere microbial communities from Kellogg Biological Station, Michigan, USA - KBS S6-4 metaG (SPAdes) (version 2) | ecosystem: Host-associated > Plants > Roots > Rhizosphere >... | reverse complement strand
GCAAATCTTCCTGAATTATGTGCAAATCAAAAGGCGGGTGCAGCCGCCTGATATGGAGAAATAGCATGAATCAGTTAACCGCAAAGGGTGTTGTGACAATGTCCAGCCGTGAAATTGCCAGGCTGGTGCAGAGCAAACATGGTGATGTGAAGCGCTCAGCTGAGCGCCTTGCATCTGCTGGTATTTTAACCGCGCCGTTGGCGCACACCCCCTACACACACCCGCAAAACGGGCAAACCTACGAGGAGTATTGGTTCAACAAACGTGATTCTCTGGTGATCGTCGCCAGGCTGTCGCCAGAATTTACCGCCGCTGTTGTCGATCGCTGGCAAGAGCTGGAGAACAGCCAGGCCGTAAGTGTCCCGCAAACATTGCCGGAGGCATTACGTCTCGCCGCGGATCTGGCCGAGCAGAAAGAACAACTCAGCCAGCAGTTAGCCGCTGCCGCGCCAAAAATTGAGTTTGTCGATCGGTATTGTACTGCCAAAGGCTCAATGTCTTTCCGCCAGGTGGCAAAGCTGTTGCAGGCCAAAGAGACCGATTTCCGCTTGTTCCTCATTGAGAGCGACATTATGTACCGGCTCGGCGGAGTGTTGACACCGCGGCACCAGCACATTGCAGCCGGGCGGTTCGAAGTTAAAACTGGCACTTCGAGCGAAACTAACTACGCCTTTAGCCAGGCACGTTTTACACCCAAAGGCATCGAGTGGATCGGTGGCCTGTGGACGGCACACATCGCTAAGGGGCATGCCGCGTGAGAGGACTGTTTACAGCCGAGACTGTTCCACGCCTGGGGCTTGTGGTGTTAAAGCCGGGTAGCGAACTGATGTCTCTGTTTCAACAGGGGCGTGTGCTGGTGGAGCCTCAGCCAAAAAGCATGGCTGGACTTCCGTCGGGGCTCGTCCCTGATGCCAGGCAGCCGCTGGCAGAAGATAAGTCCCTCGAGGGATTCTTCACCGACGAGAGAGTTATCCGTGCAGCAGGAGGTTTGAACGCGTTGGAATCCTGGTTAGAGCGAAACGTGAAGGAATGCCAGTACCCGCACACTGATTATCACCATCATGAGATGGTAACGATGCGACACCCCCCTGGATCAATATTGCTCTGTTGGCATTGCGATAACCAGCTGCGCGATCAAACCACCGCGGCGCTGGCAGAACTGGCCCGGCGTAATCTCATTAACTGGCTGATCAGTTCCATCCTGTCATCGCTTGGCTATAACAACGAGCGTGAATTATCCCTCGGTGAATTGTGCTGGTGGGCCGTTTATTCAGGCATTGCTGATGCAATCACGGCAAGGATGGCCCAGCTTGCGCTTCGATTACCGGATGAGCCGTTTTTATCCGTATATCGAGAAAGTGACATTGTGCCGATGCCCCCGGCAAAAAGCATTTTGCAGAAGAAGGTCACCCCTGCGGTCACGGCTGCGAAATTGAAGTATGGAGCAAATCAGGAAGTAGCCTATGAACAGCCAAAGGTTCTGGCTCTGCATGCGGATCCTGAATCCCCTGAATCATTCATGTTGCGCCCAAAACACCGCAGGTGGGTGAATGAGGACTATACCCGGTGGGTTAAAACCCAGCCCTGTGAAGGTTGCCGGCGGCCAGCGGATGATCCACACCATGTCATTGGTCACGGCATGGGCGGCACCGCCACTAAAGCCCACGATTTGTTTGTGATCCCTCTGTGCAGAGAGTGTCACGACAAATTACATGCTGATGTTACAGCGTTCGAGAAAAAACACGGTACCCAGCTGGAGCTGCTATTCCGGTTTATGAATCGAGCAATGGCGATCGGCGTAATAACAAAAGCGTAATTGTATGGAGCGCTGAGCATAATGAATTTACAAGAACTGGAATATACGCGGATTGAACTGCGCCGCGCGCTGGCGGATTTATCAGGATCGACAAAAGGACAGCTGCAGGCGTTCAGTGAGCATCCACCAGCAGATAAGAATAAATACCCTCGGCACCATCCTGAAATCGTCATGGAGGGTGGGGAAGGTTGTGGATCAAAGGTGGTAAAAACTCTGGCCACTCCGCTTTATGTTATTGAGACAAGGAGCCGTCGCCGACCTTTACCGCCTATTAAGGATACGGAGTTCGCTTGTTCAGCATGGCGTCGATCGGTCAATGGTCTGGGGGAGCATTTGCAGGCATGGGTGCGGTACTGCTATGGGCATGACCTTGCTTTCCGGTACCAGAGGTTAATGTGCCAGCACGTATGGGAAGAGTTTCAGCGTCAGCATAGCGGCAAAAAAATCCAGGACCGTGTCACTAAAAAACTGGTAGGGCTTGTCTGGCTGGCGGCGCAAGAAGTTGCTGCCTCGCGTAATAACGATACCTATCAGGAGTATGCTGGTGCAGCTCTGGCGCGCATGGTCAGCGTTGAGCGTTCCACCTGGCTCAGAGTGTATTCAGGCCACTGGGCGGCTTTCAAAGCGTCTTTTGCTGAAATGGACAGCCAGGCACTAAGCGAAATTTTGTCACGGTACGAAGAGTATCAAGAACTGAAAGTGGCGGAAATGTGAGGTAACTTTCACTAACTCCCTCAATTGGGCTTGCAAAATGCAACAAAATGAGCCATATTTGAAGCTAATTTGATATTTTGTCATAGTTACATCCAACCTCGCTCAGGCGGGGTTTTTTGTTATGATGTATTTCTTTTTAATGGAAATCATCATGGACTTATTGAGCCTTCTAGAGGTGTTGAAGCCTCTCGATCACGTAGTTACAGTTAAAGTGAGTAATGATGTCGGATTGTGGGACTCACTCAGTAAATTTGCGATTGCAATAATTCCAGCATTAATTTCTTTCCTTGCACTACTTTTTTCATATTTTCAGTTTAAACGTAATGTTAGATATCAAAGCGAGCAATTTTCTTTAGGCATTGAGCAGCAGTTAATGGCTTTAAAGTTAAACACCAGACTTGCTACTGAAATAGAACTAAAAAAAGATGTATGCAAAGAAGTTAGAACGGCTTTTGTGGGCTTTATGAAATATCATGTAGAGGTATATCAGAGTAAAGTCAGCTTCCAGAGACTTAAGGATAAAAATGATGATGAAAGCATTAAGCAAAAAATAGAGTTAAATAATATTATTATTAGTAAAACTCATTTAATGATAGAAAGCAAAATGCTTCTTGATTCCTATTTAGACTTGAATGACCAAGAAGATAAAGAATTTTTTGATCAACTTAATGAAACTACAGATATTGCAATTAAAGGGGGAGACGGTTCTGGTTATGATTTAGGATATTCGCAAGGGAAATGTAGTCGACAATGTTTCAAATACATTGAAAGAAGACGTAAAGAAATCACCAGCCTGGTAGATACTATCGGAAACTGATTACGCGCTCCTATAATGGAGTACCCCATTGTGGAAATGGGCGGCTGGTGGGTGTTGTCGCACCCAACCAGCCATCAGCTCATGCTTACAGGTCACAAGCTAATCAAGGCCCACTGCTTTAGCGCAAAAGCATAGTGAGCCTATCAGAGTTACGCTTACGGATCTATGAAAAATACTGTAAATATAAACAGTGTTGAGCTTGTCAACGCTGATTGCCTGCAATACCTCGCTACCCTCCCAGATAACACCATTGACCTTATTGTTACGGATCCGCCTTACTTTAAGGTGAAGCCGAACGGCTGGGATAATCAGTGGAACGGTGACGCCGACTATCTTCGCTGGCTTGATATGTGTCTTGCCCAGTTCTGGCGAGTGCTTAAGCCTGCCGGCAGCCTTTATTTGTTTTCAGGTCACCGACTTGCATCCGATATTGAGATCATGATGCGTGAACGCTTCAACGTCATGAACCACATTGTCTGGGCGAAGCCATCAGGGCGCTGGAATGGGTGTAATAAAGAAAGCCTGCGCTCATACTTCCCCGCGACGGAACGCATCCTTTTCGCTGAGCATTATCAGGGGCCATATAGGCCGAAAAGCGACGGGTTTGCTGAGAAAAGGAACGAGGTCAAACAGCACGTCATGGCTCCGTTAATCACCTACTTTCGGGATGCAAGAGCCGATCTGGGGGTCACGTCCAGGCAAATAGCTGACGCCACCGGAAAGAAAAATATGGTGTCTCACTGGTTCGGTGTCAGTCAGTGGCAACTACCGAACGAGCAAGATTACGAAAAGCTGCAGAAATTGTTCACTCAGATCGCCATTGAGAAGCACCGCGCCTCTGAACTCAAAGCACCGCATCACCAGCTGGTGGCCACATGGCATTCGTTGAACCGGAAATACCTTGATCTGCTGGAAGAGTACAAATCTCTTCGGCGGCATTTCTCTGTGACAGTAGCCGTGCCCTATACAGACGTCTGGACACATAAACCCGTCCAGTTCTATCCAGGCAAACACCCGTGCGAAAAGCCCGCTGATATGTTGCGGCAAATCATCAACGCCAGCAGCAGGCCCGGCGATGTGGTAGCTGATTTCTTTATGGGCTCGGGATCAACTGTTAAAGCAGCCATTGAACTGGGCCGCCAGGCTATCGGCGTAGAACTGGAAGAGGAACGTTTCAACCAGACGGTAAGTGAGGTAAGGCAGCTGGCAGGAGAATAAAAGCTTGGGTCGCTATCGCGGCCCTTTTTATTACCTCAACTGGACACCCGCAACGTAGCGAGGTGAGAGCATGTATCGAATGGAAAAAATCACGACGGGTATTGCATACGGCGCATCGGGAGGGGGGACCGGATACTGGTTGCTGCAGCTCCTCGATAAAGTCTCCCCATCTCAATGGGCGGCCATTGGTGTGCTCGGTAGCCTCATGTTTGGTTTGCTGACGTGGTTAACGAGTCTGTACTTCCAAATCAAAGCGGATCGCCGCAAAGCTGCGCGGGGTGAATGATGTCGAACAAAGCAAAGCTCAGCGCAGCAGTGCTGGCGCTAATCGCGTCAGGGGCATCTGCTCCACTCATTTTCGACCAATTCATCAGCGAGAAAGAAGGCAATGCGCTGGTGGCCGTTGTTGATCCGGGTGGGGTCTGGTCTTTATGCCACGGCGTGACCGTTATCGATGGCAGGCGTGTTGTTAAGGGCATGACAGCCACTGAGGAACAATGCCGGAGGGTTAACGCTATTGAACGCGATAAGGCATTAGCCTGGGTTGATCGCAATATCAAAGTGCCTCTGACAGAGCCGCAGAAGGTGGGTATCGCATCCTTCTGCCCGTATAACATCGGCCCCGGTAAATGCTTCCCATCGACCTTCTATAAGCGCATCAACGCAGGTGACCGCATCGGTGCATGCGAGGCAATCCGCTGGTGGATTAAAGACGGTGGCCGTGATTGCCGTCTAACCAAAGGCCAGAAGAATGGCTGCTATGGTCAGGTTGAGCGACGGGACCAGGAAAGCGCACTGGCGTGCTGGGGGTTAGACCAATGAAAATTAATCCGGGTCTTTTAGGCGTTGTTGTTGTTGCCGTCCTTTCGGTCGCTCTCGTTAAGAGCTGCTCAGACGCCAGTAGCCTTCAGAGCGATAACGACGTTCTGCGAAGTGACAACTCTATGCAGGGGCAGGTGATCGCCACCCAGGCATTCAACTTCAATCGATTCAATCAGATTTCAGAACATGCCAACAGGCTTAACTCCCTGATTGATACCAGGACCGAAGAAACCTTAATCGAATATCGGGAGATTCTCCGCCGTGAAAAAACCTGTGATATGCCTGTTCCTGCTGACATTGCTGGTGGGCTGCTCGAATACGCGTACCGTTTACGTTCCAGCGCAATGCACGCCGATACCGACGGAACTGACGCAGCCGATGATAGTACCACTACCGCCCGCTCAATAACGTACTGCCAGGCTGTGCTCTGGATTAAGCCGTTGCTGGCCGTTATCGAAAAGGGTAACAACAACTTAGCAGGCATTAGAAATATTGAAGAAATCAGGCAACGTTGATTATCCCCACCAAGGGATAATCTCTAGATAATCCGCGTTAGGGTATAAAAGTTCACTTTCTTGGGACATTCGTGCAGACTGAACGTCCAAACAGGGGGTGATATGAATTTCTTCTTTCAATTAATAATAGGTCTTGTTTCTGGAGCTTTTGGCGCGTGGGTTGCAACTCTCTTTGCTTTGCGTCGTTTTTACAGTGAAAAATGGTGGGAAAAAAGAGCAGCAGCATTCATTGAGCTTACTGATGCAGTTTACCATTTAAAAAATTCTTTTTCGTACTATTGTGAGTTAAGGGAAGTGCAACATTACGGGCCAGATCATTCTCCCGATTTCGTTAAGCTCAATGCTGAACAACAGAAAGAAATGGATGCAGGAAACGTCCAGTCAGGTAAGTTAATAAAAAAATATAGCCAATCAGGTTTGCTTTTATTAACTCCAAAAGCTACTCAACTCCTCCGGGATTATTTGAAGGAGGAGTTGAAAATAAACGACGATGTTAACTATAAGGGCATGGAATATTACGAAGCAGAAGAGTTGTTATACGAAAATGCGAATAATTTATTTAATGAACTCATCAAGGAGTCACGAAAAGTTTTGAAAGCGAAATAATAATTTTATTATTATCTGTTCTCGTTAGGATATTTATTAGAACCCTATTTCTTTTGGGTCCTCCCGGCGGGGTTGCCTACCACGGGGCGGCGCGCTCGCGGGAAACGGCTAGTTTTTCGGATCCAGGGTCATCATCATCATGTGCGCAGGTCTTTGATTTAATTAGAGGCCATTTTCGCAAGATGTCGAATCGTTCAAAAAGTGTTCACCATCATGGACCAGGAAATTGCCACTTTAAAACTCAATATCAACCAGCTGGCAGGGATAACCGGCGTACACCGTCAGACGGTTGCCGCGAGACTGAAAAATGTTGAACCTGCTCCAGGCAGCAACAGCAAGTTAAAGCTCTATCTGGTGACCGACATTCTGACCGAACTGATGATCCCTACCGTTTCGGCCAACATCGATGATATGCCCCCCTCTGACAGGCTGTCCCACTGGAAAGCAGAGAATGAGAGGCTGAAGTTCGAACAGGATACGGGGCAGTTAATACCCGCAGATGAAGTGGCGCGAGAATTCTCATTGATGGCGAAAGCCGTCGTCATGGTACTTGAAACCCTCCCGGATGTGCTCGAGCGCGACTGTGCTTTAACGCCTGCTGCGGTAGTTCGTGTGCAAAGCGTTATTGATGATCTGCGCGACCAGATGGCGGAGAGGGTGCAGGACGCTGAAAAAGAGGAGGAAGAACCTGAGGAGGACTGATGGCAAAGCGGGCATCCGCCAGAGACATCCGCCGCGATGTTTCCGGTATTTTACGAGCCCCGCGTCGTATGCCGGTGGCCGATGCGGTCAGTACTTATATGCGCGTGCCAATGGGGGCGGGAAACTCAGTTCCGTGGGATCCGGATCTGGCACCCTATGTGATTGAGCCGATGAACTGCCTGGCATCGCGCGAATACGATGCGGTGGTGTTTGTGGGCCCGGCGCGAACGGGTAAAACCATCGGGCTGATTGACGGCTGGATTGTTTATAACATTGTCTGCGATCCGGCAGATATGCTTGTGATTCAGGTATCTGAGGAAAAAGCGCGCGAGCATTCCAAAAAACGCCTAGACCGTACTTTTCGCTGTAGCCCTGAAGTTAAAACCCGGCTAAGCCCAAGACGTAACGATAACAACGTCTACGACCGTACATTCCGCGCCGGTAACTATCTGAAGCTGGGCTGGCCATCCGTCAATATCATGTCGTCCTCGGACTATAAGAGTGTGGCGCTGACGGATTATGACCGCTTTCCGGAAGATATCGACGGGGAGGGAGATGCTTTTTCACTGGCATCGAAGCGTACCACGACATTCATGTCCTCCGGGATGACGCTGGTTGAAAGCTCGCCCGGGAGGGATATCAGAGACACAAAATGGCGGCGTTCCACGCCCCATGAAGCCCCTCCGACCACCGGAATTTTATCGCTCTATAACCGTGGTGACCGCCGTCGTCTTTACTGGCCATGCCCGCATTGCGGCGAATATTTCCAGCCGGAAATGGACAATATGACCGGGTACCGCGACAGCAGCGATCCTGTGCTTGCCAGCGAAGCGGCTTTTCTACAGTGCCCGGCCTGTAAAGGCAGGATCACACCGGACATGAAGCGTGCGCTTAACATGAAATGTGTCTGGCTCCGGGACGGGCAAACCATCGACAGTAAAGGCCAGGTTAGCGGTGATGGCCGTCGTTCCCGTATTGCCTCCTTCTGGATGGAAGGTCCGGCAGCTGCTTACCAGACCTGGGCGCAGCTTATTTATAAGTTCCTGACCGCCGAGCAGGAATATGAATCCACGCGCAGCGAAGAAACCCTGAAGACGGTGATCAACACCGATTTCGGCAGGCCCTATTTGCCGCGGGCAAGCATGGAGCAGCGTAAAAGTGAATTGCTCGAGCAGCGTGCCGAAGAAGTCCCAAAACGTTCGGTACCCGATGGCGTGCAATTTCTCACTGCGACCGTGGACGTGCAGGCCGGGCGCAACCGGCGCTTTGTTGTGCAGATTACGGGTTATGGAAGTATGGGTGAGCGCTGGATAGTTGACCGTTACAACATCCGGCATTCGCTGCGCTGCGACGGCAACGGGGAAAGCATTCAGGTGGATCCGGCGAGCTATCCGGAGGACTGGGATCTTTTACTCACCGACGTCTTTGATAAAACGTGGCCACTCGCAGCTGACCCGTCAAAGGGCATGCGGCTGATGTCGATGGCCGTGGACTCAGGGGGTGAAGATGGCGTGACGGATAATGCCTACAAATTCTGGCGCAGATGTCGCCGTGAGGGGCTGGGTAAGCGTATCTATCTCTTCAAGGGGGACAGCGTCAGGCGCAGCAAACTTATCCAGCGAACGTTTCCCGACAACACGGGCAGATCAACGCGCCGCGCACAGGCGACGGGTGATGTGCCTCTTTATCTTCTCCAGACCGATGCCCTTAAAGACCGGGTGAATAATGCGCTGTGGCGTGATTCACCCGGCCCTGGCTATGTGCATTTCCCCGCCTGGCTGGGCAGCTGGTTCTATGACGAACTGACGTATGAGGAACGCTCGAATGAAGGGAAATGGAGTAAGCCCGGCCGGGGCGCAAACGAAGCATTTGACCTGCTCGTTTATGCCGACGCGCTCGCCATCCTTAGTGGTTACGAAAAAATCAAATGGCCGTCAGCTCCTGAGTGGGCACGGCGGGAAACGTGGATCGAGGACACGCAGACGGAAACTGGCGAAATGCCATCCCCGCCGCCTGCGCCGAAATCTAAATCAAAACCAAAACGTGAGAAGCCCGTAACCGAGCAGGCTAATCCGTGGTCTTCGTCAGGAGGTTGGGTGTGAATCCAGCAGATATTCAAAACATGATCGACCGCTACGCTGCAGCCGAGCTGTCTGTTCTGGAGGGGAAATCAATCACTTTCAACGGGCAGCAGATGACGCTCGAAAACCTGTCGGAAATCAGAAAAGGCCGTCAGGAATGGGAGCGACGACTGGCTACGCTCAATAACAAACGCCGCGGGCGACCCGGCTACAGGCTGGCGAGGTTTGGATGAGTTTTTTAGATGATGCGATTGGCCTGTTTTCACCAGGCTGGAAAGCCTCACGCCTGCGTGCCCGCGCAGTTATTAAGGCGTATGAGGCGGTAAAGCAAACGCGTACCCACAAAGCCCAGAAGGAAAATCGTTCAGCCGATCAGCTCAGCCAGATGGGGGCGGTTTCACTGAGGCAGCAGGCGCGCTGGCTGGACAACAACCACGATCTGGTGATTGGCGTTTTCGACAAGCTGGAAGAAAGGGTGGTGGGTGCGAAGGGCATCATAGTTGAACCGCATCCGATGCTGACTAACGGGAAGATAGCTAAAAAGCTGGCCACTGATATCCGCAGAAAGTGGGGCGAATGGTCCGTAAGACCCGATGTTACAACCCAGTTTACCCGCCCCATGCTGGAGCGGCTGATGCTGCGAACGTGGCTCCGGGACGGTGAGGTATTTGCTCAGCTGGTTCGCGGTACCGGAAATGGTCTTCAGCCGGTTGCTGGCGTGCCGTTCTGGCTGGAAGCGCTGGAGCCGGACTTCGTGCCGATGAACAGCGATGCCGCCACCCAGCTCAATCAGGGCGTTTTTGTCGATAACTGGGGGCGCCCGAAAAAATATCAGGTCTATAAAAGCCTGCCAGTATCCGGGCGTCAGTTCGATACCAAAGAGATAGATGCAGAAAACATGCTTCATCTCAAATTCACACGACGCCTGCACCAGACCCGCGGAACGTCTCTTTTGTCAGGTGTTCTGATGCGTCTGAGCGCGCTGAAAGAGTACGAGGACTCGGAGCTTACCGCTGCCAGAATTGCTGCCGCACTCGGCATGTATATCAAAAAAGGCGACGGACAGAGCTTCGATTCTGATTCAAGCAGCGATGACCGCGAGCTGATGATTCAGCCCGGTATGCTCTATGACGAACTGCAGGCCGGGGAAGAAATCGGGATGATTAAATCCGATCGCCCGAACCCTAACCTCGAATCTTTTCGTAACGGACAGCTGCGTGCCGTGTCCGCCGGCAGTCGCCTCAGCTTTTCCAGCACATCCAGAAACTACAACGGAACGTACAGTGCCCAGCGGCAGGAGCTTGTCGAGTCAACCGACGGCTATCTGATTCTTCAGGACTGGTTCATCGGTTCAGTGACCCGGCCCATGTACCGAGCCTGGCTCAAGATGGCTATTGCTGCCGGAGAAATCAAGCTTCCGAGAGGCATTGATATGGACTCGCTTTATAACGCGGTTTATTCGGGGCCCGTTATGCCGTGGATTGATCCCGTTAAAGAAGCGAATGCCTGGAAAACGCAGATCCGCGGCGGTGCTGCTACTGAATCCGACTGGATACGTGCCAGCGGTCGCAACCCGGATGATGTTAAGTCACGCCGTAAAGCGGAGGTTGACGAGAACCGTGAACAGGGCCTGGTGTTTGACACCGACCCCGCCAATGATAAAGGAGGCACCAGTGCCGAAGCCAAAGAACCGGGCGCGCCACCGTCCGAAAGCCAGCGCAAAAAGTAATTCGTGGTTCCGCATGCAGGCCAGCAATAACAGTGAGGCCGACATTTTTATTTATGACGAAATCGGGTACTGGGGCGTAACGGCGAAACAGTTCGTCAATGATCTCCGAGCACTTGGGGACGTCACCCACATCAACCTTTATATCAACTCGCCCGGTGGTGATGTCTTCGACGGAATTGCTATTTATAACGCGCTGAAGCACCACGGCGCGGCGATTACCGTACATATCGACGGTCTGGCGGCCTCCATGGCCTCGGTGATTGCGATGGTAGGCAATCCGGTCATCATGCCTGAAAACACGATGATGATGATCCATAAGCCCTGGGGGTTTGCTGGTGGTGACGCGAGCGATATGCGCGACTATGCGGATCTTCTCGACAAGGTTGAATCCGTTCTTATCCCGGCTTATGCACAGAAAACCGGAAAATCCACCGAAGAAATTGCGGCAATGCTGGAGGACGAAACCTGGATGAACGGCAGCGAGTGCCTTGAACTGGGTTTTGCCGACCAGGTGACACCATCCCTTCAGGCTATGGCCTGTATTCATTCAAAACGTATTGAGGAATTTGAAAAAATGCCAAAAAGCATTCGCAACATGATCACCCCGCCGCGCAACACTACCCAGCGTGACCCGGTTATTACCCAGCCTCAGGCACCGCAGGCAAAAACAGACCCGGCACCGGATGAAAATGCGATCCGCGCGCAGGTGTTGGCTGAGCAGAAAACCCGTGTTAACGCTATCGGCGATCTCTTTGCCATGTTCGGTAATAAGCACATGGAACTGCAGAATCAGTGTGTGGCCGACCCTGATTGCTCCGTCGATAAGGCGAAAGATTTGCTGCTGGCAGAACTCGGTAAAACGGCCACGCCGTCCAATAAAACCACTCAGCCGCATATTCATGCGGGCAACGGTAACTTCGTCGCGGATGGTATTCGCCAGGCACTGATGGCGCGTGCCGGGTTCGAAGGTCAGGAGCGGGATAACGTTTATAACGGTATGACGCTGCGCGAGTATGCGCGTATGGCCCTGACAGAAAAAGGTATCGGCGTGGCCAGCTACAACCCGATGCAGATGGTTGGCCTGGCGCTGACCCACAGCACCTCTGACTTTGGCAACATTCTGCTTGATGTTGCGAACAAAGCGCTGATTCAGGGCTGGGACGAGGCGCAGGAAACCTTCGAGCAGTGGACCAAAAAAGGCCAGCTGTCGGACTTCAAAACGGCGCATCGTGTCGGTATGGGTGGGTTCCCTTCTCTGCGACAGGTTCGCGAAGGGGCTGAGTACAAGTACATCACTACCAGTGACAAAGGCGAAACCATCGCGCTTGCCACGTATGGTGAAATCTTCTCAGTAACTCGCCAGGCGATCATCAACGACGATCTGAACCAGCTTACCGACGTACCGATGAAGATGGGGCGCGCGGCGAAAGCAACGATTGGCGATCTGGTTTACGCCATTCTGACCAAAAACCCGAAACTCTCAGACGGAAAGGCGCTGTTCCATGCCGATCACAAGAACCTGAGCTCGGGTGCAATTTCTGTGGCCAGCCTGGACGAATCGCGCAAGCTGATGCGTCTGCAGAAGGAGGGGGAGCGAACCCTGAATATCCGTCCGGCCTACATGCTGGTGCCCGTCGCCCTGGAAACTCTGGCAAATCAGACCATCAAGTCGGCCAGTGTTAAAGGTGCAGACATCAATGCCGGGATCGTTAACCCTATCCAGAACTTTGCAGAAGTCATTGCCGAACCACGCCTGGATGAAGCTGATGCGAAAGCCTGGTATCTGGCTGCCGCGAAGGGCACCGACACCATTGAGGTCGCTTATCTCAACGGCGTCGACACGCCATACATCGATCAGCAGGAAGGCTTCACCACTGATGGTATCGCCACGAAAGTGCGTATTGATGCTGGCGTGGCGCCGCTGGACTATCGCGGCATGACCAAATCCTCTGGTCAGTAAAAAACAGTCCTGACAAACAGACGCCCGTAAGGGCTTTTTTTATACCTGAAACCGGCCCCGAAAGGGGCTGAATGGAGAAGTTATGGCTAAGAACTATGCGCAGGACGGGAAAACGATCCCTCTGGTAAACAGTGGTGCAACCGATGTTCACAGCGGCGACCCGGTTGTTGTTGGAAAACTTATCGCGGTGGCAATTACCGATATCCCGGCTGGCGATACCGGGGACGGTTTTACTGAGGGTGTTTTCCTCCTGCCAAAAGTATCCGCAGATGCGGTTACTGCCGGGGCGCAGGTGTATCTGAAGGACGGCAAAATCACGATCGAAGAAACGGACGCCGTTGCCGCGGGCATCGCCTGGGAAGATGCAGGGGCAAACACCACCGTTGTTGAAGTTAAGATCAATGCCTAACCCCTTTGACCGGATGGCGGCGCGCATGGACGCGGCCACCATAAAAAAGATGGGAAAGACAGCGATCATCAATGGCAGCAGCTATGACGTTGTTCCCGCCGAGCAGCTCGAGGAAATGGGGCCATTGTCGGGAACAGGTACTTCGCTGGTGGTTTTCTCTGAGCTTTACCAGCCACGCCGAAACGACAGCGTCGACTACGACGGTAAGAACCTGATCGTTACCCGCTATGACATGTTCAACGGAAAACCCCGCATCCATCTCGAATGAGGAGGCGCTATGTCTGTGAAAGGACTGGAAAGGGCTATTCAGAACCTGAACAGCCTCAGCCGGTTAATCGTTCCTGAGGCAACCGCAAAAGCACTTAACAGGGTGGCCAGCAGAACGATAAGCCAGGGGAGCAAAGCTGTAGCGAAAGAAGCAACAGTTGATGATAACCGGAAAAAGGGGCTTCCGGTTCGTCTGGTCCGCCAGCGTTCCCGTCTGCGCAAGGCCCGTCACGATCGCCCGGTCGCGTCGATAAAAATCAACCGCGGTAATCTTCCTGCGATAAAGCTCGGCACGGCGCGCGTCAGGCTCTCGCGTAAAAAAGGGGCCAGAAACGGAGCGGGCAGCGTCCTTAAAATCGGGCCCTATACCTTTCGTAACGCTTTTATCCAACAGCTTGCGAACGGGCGCTGGCAGGTCATGCGGCGCGTAGGTCAGGCCCGTTATCCGATTGATGTGGTCAAAGTTCCTCTTGAGACACCGCTCACCGTGGCCTTCACCGCTATTTCAAAGCGCCTTATTGAAAGCGATATGCCCAAAGAACTTTCCGCAGCCCTGAAAAACCAACTGAGGATTCACCTGAAGCGATGAACAGACTCAGCGCAATTCGTGCAGCCATTCTGGCAAAACTGAAAGCCGAGATCACCGACACGGTCACCTGGTTTGACGGGCGCCCTGTTTTTCTTGAAGAGCAGGATCTCCCTGCCGTGGCTGTATACCTTTCTGACGCGGAGTACACCGGCGATTCGCTTGACGAAGATTCGTGGCAGGCGGTTGTTCACATCGAGGTATTTCTTAAAGCCTCCAGCCCCGACAGCGCGCTTGATTCCTGGATGGAAGAGAAAGTGTATCCGGCAATGGCCTTCATCCCAGGTCTGACCGAACTGGTCGAGACGTTCACCCCGCAGGGTTATGACTATCAGCGGGATGATGAAATGGCCACCTGGGGTTCAGTCGATTTCACGTACTTAATCACCTATTCAATTTAAGAGGTACTTATGCCTACTCCAAACCCGCTGGCCCCTGTGAAAGGTGCCGGTACCACCCTCTGGCTTTACACCGGAACGGGCAACGCTTTCGCTAACCCACTCTCGGATATCGACTGGAACCGCCTGGCGAAAATTAAAGAGCTGACGCCGGGCGAAATGACCGCCGAATCGTATGACGACACTTACCTCGACGACGAGGATGCCGACTGGAACGCGACGGCCCAGGGGGCAAAATCTGCTGGCGATACCTCGTTCACCCTCGCCTGGAAGCCGGGCGAAGAAGGGCAAAAAGACCTTGTCGCATGGTTTATTGATGGCTCAGTACGCTATTACAAAATCAAATACCCGAACGGTACCGTCGACGTTTTCCGCGGCTGGTGCAGCAGCCTGGGTAAAGCCATTCCGGCAAAAGAGGTCATTACCCGTACAGCGAAAATTACCAATACCGGCAAGCCGGAACTGGCAGAAGAAAGCGGGACCCCGAATATCCCCGTGACAGGCGTTACGCTCGATAAAGCCACGGCAAGCGTGGCCGTCGGCGCAACCACAACGCTCAATGTGACGGTTAACCCTGCCAGTGCCTCAGATACCTCGTTCCGCGTGGCAACCTCAGACGGGGCAAAAGCAACGGTCACCGTTAGCGGTAATGCGATCACCGTCACCGGCGTGGCGGCAGGCACCGCTGACGTTATTGTTATGACCAGCGACGGTAATTTCGTTGCGGTCTGCAAAGTTACCGTAACTGCAGCGTAAGGAAGGACGCATGTTTCTGAAAAAAGAGAAGTTCACCTGGCAAAAAGAATCACTGACCATCTTCGAGCTGTCGGCGCTTCAGCGTATTGAGTACATCACGTTTATGGCCGCAGAGGAAAAGGCCGTCAGCGCTGACAGCGACGGCATCAGCGATCAGGAAATGACGGCCAGGCTGATTGGCTCAAATATTCGCTGCGGTGCGCGTTTGATTGCGATGTCTTTGTGGCATAACGATCCGGCTGGCACGGATGTGGAGACGCTTTACCAGCAGGTGCTTAGCGGCTGGCCGCCGGAGGCGATCGGTAAAGCAGAAATGGAAATAAAGCTGCTCTCCGGCATGCTCGTTCCGGTTGAGGATGACAAAGCTGCCGATCCGGATGCCCCAGCGGAGGCCGAAAGCGCAGAACCCGTTGCGGCGGAAAAGCCCTTGCCAGCGAGCTGAAGTTTGTCCTGAATCTGGCGCGCGAGTTCGGGCGACCCGACTGGCGCGCCATGCTGGCTGGAATGACTTCCACTGAGCTGGGCGACTGGCACCAGTTCTACCGGGAGCATTATTTTCAGGACGCGCAGCTCGATGCGCATTTCTCAGAGCTGCTTTATTCCATCTCCACTCTTTTCTTCCGCGACCCGGAACTTACCCCCGCACATTTCAGCCTGCTTTCTCCTTCCGGTATCGTCATCAGCGATGACGAGCCGGATGATGATGCGCTGATGGCCGCAGCTGAGGGGATAACAGGAGGTATCCGATATGGCCCAGCAGATTAGCGATCTGGTCATCAACCTTGACGTCGACAGCGCCACGTTTAGTGAGCAGGTTGCCCGCATAAAGGGCCAGCTAACCGGGATGGCTGAGGACTCTGAAAAAGTCCAGACGCGAATGCAGCGCGCTTCAGAGCGGCAGGCGGCTGCGTTTAAAACCGTGGGCGACGCTGGCGCGGCGGCTGCCGCAGATATGAAATCCCGCCAGTCGGCCGCAACGGAAGGGCTTACCAAAGACTGGCAGAACGTTTCCAGGTCCGTTGATGAAACTCACCGCCGCGTGACCGAGCTTAATCAGCGCATGCGTGAGAATGACGGGCAGGCCGCTGCGCTTGCCCGTCGACAGGATGAACTTGCGGCATCATTTTTCCGCCAGATCGACGGCGTACGCCAGCTCAACGGTGAAACACAGTCGCTTGCGAACGTGCAGGCGCGCTTTCGCGCAGCGAGGGCACAGGGCAACATAACCCAGCAGGATTATCTCGCCCTTATTTCCCGCACCACGGCCCGTCAAAAAGAACTGCAGATCGTGGAGGAAAAATCGGCCGCAGCGCGCACGCGATTCCTCAGCCAGCTGAAGCAACAGGTTGCAGAGCAAAAGCTCTCCGGTACCGAGCTACTGCGCATGAAGGCGGCGCAGGTAGGTGCCAGCGATGCGGCTGAAGTCTATATCCGCAAGCTCGAAGCTGCCAAAGTCGCCACGCACGGTCTGGGGCTGCAAAGTGCCGCCGCCCGGCAGGAACTGGGAATACTGATCGGCGAGGTCATGCGCGGTAACTTCGGCGCGCTGCGCGGCTCCGGGATCACGCTGGCTAACCGGGCAGGGTGGATAGACCAGCTTCTGTCACTGCGCGGTCTTGGGATCGCCGGCATGGTCGGAGGGATTGCCGCGGCGGTATTCGGGTTGGGTAAGGCCTGGTACGACGGCAGCAAAGAGTCTGAGGAATTTAACAGGCAGCTGATCCTGACCGGGAACTACGCGGGGAAAACGTCAGGGCAGCTGCAGGCGCTGGCGCGCTCGCTGGCAGGTAATGGCATCACTCAGCATGCCGCTGCAGGCGTGCTGGCGCAGGTCGTTGGCAGCGGCGCGTTCAGCGGTAATGACGTCAGCATGGTCAGCAATGTTGCCGCCAGGCTGCAGCAGGCTACCGGGCAGGCCGTTGACGAAACCATAAATCAGTTTAAACGCCTGAAGGATGATCCGGTTAACGCGGTCGCGACGCTCAACGATTCCCTTCATTTTCTGACAGCCACCCAGTATGAACAGATAGCTTCTGCTCAGGCGCTGGGGGATTCTCAGAAGGCTGCCGAGCTGGCCATGCGGGCATATTCCGACGCGGTCATTCAGCGCGCCGGTGCGGTCGAGGATAATCTCGGATCCCTCGAAAAAGCCTGGAACTGGGTGAAGAATGCCGCCTCCGGTGCGTGGGATGCGATGCTGGGCGTCGGGCGTAATCCTGACTCAGCGATGAAGCGCCAGGACTCTTTTGCTGAATGGCAGGCAGCAGAGAAAGAGTACCGCGCGCTGTCCAGTAATCTTAAAGTCGACCCGGATTATGCCGGTAACAACGTTCTGCAGAAAGCGGATGCGGAAAGGCTGAGAATCGCGCGCCAGCAGGTGGAGCTGAAAAAGCAGGCTTACGATCTTGCCGATCAGCAATACGCCCAGGAAGGGCTGGCAGCCGCGCGGGAAAAAATGCGGACGGACCAGCAGGCTCAGGCAATCCGCAACCAGCAGCAGTTTAACCAGCTGGTGGAGTTCGGCGCGACGGCGGCAGAAAAGCGGGCTTCAGCAGAGAAAAAGCTCAGTCAGCTTATTGAGAAAAACCGCCAGGATGCGAAAGACGGTGTCGCCACGCTGTGGACTGAAAAGGACATTGCCGCTGCCCGCGCCGGGATTGAAAAGCAATGGAAGGATCCAAAAACGCCGAAAGGCAAAAGCTACTCAACGCCCGCCGGGGATAAAGCCGAGGAAAAGGCGCAGGCCGAACTTCTCACCCTTCAGGCCCAGCTTAAAACGCTTGAGCAGCATACCAGCGTGAACGACGTCATAAGCAAACAGCGTCAGGATCTCTGGCAGACTGAAAATCAGTTCACCGTTCTGCAAGAGGCCGCGGGGCGTCGTCAGCTTACGGCGCAGGAAAAATCCCTGCTGGCGCACAAGGAAGAAACGCTCGAGTACAAGCGGCAGCTGGCCGATCTGGGCGATAAGGTTGCCAGCCAGCAAAAGCTCAACCAGCTGGCCGATCAGGCCGTGAAGTTCGAGCAGCAGCAAAAAGCCGCCAGGGCGGGCCTGCAGGCTCAGTCTGAGGGGGTATCCACCCGGGAAGCCGGGCGACAAACTACGCTGCAGCGTCTCAGCGAAAGCTATTCGTACAACCCTCAGGCGCAGCAAAAGGTTCTGGAAGAGCAAAGGGCGACGTT
>Ga0207713_1001480_pt1 | contig 18598 bp, 15 predicted proteins | sample KBSS64metaG_FD_184404 | JGI IMG/M metagenome (GOLD analysis project Ga0207713, IMG submission 184404) | Switchgrass rhizosphere microbial communities from Kellogg Biological Station, Michigan, USA - KBS S6-4 metaG (SPAdes) (version 2) | ecosystem: Host-associated > Plants > Roots > Rhizosphere >... | reverse complement strand
GCCTGTGCCTGACCACCCTGTTCCACCCGAAAATCACCGGCAAACCGGGGCGCATCCTGTTGCTGGAGAAACTCTTCGAACACATGCGCCAGCGCGATGACGTGTGGTTCGCCACCTGCCGCGACGTTGCCCGCTGGTGGCTGAAGGAGCATCACCATGGCTGACTCCAGCAAACTCTGGCCCGCCGGCAAACGCTGCGCGGTGGTGCTGACCGTCGATTACAACGACATCCACGGCATTCTCACTCAGGCCCCGGAAGTCGCCGGGCGCGACAAGACACTGTCGGTGTGGCGCTACGGCACCCAACGCGGCGTCGAGCGATTGCTCGGCCTGTTCAGGGCACTCGGGGTGCGCAGCAGCTGGTTCGTGCCCGGCATTGTCGCCGAGGAAAACCCGCAGCAGATCACCGCGATTCAGGCTGACGGCCATGAAATCGCCTGCGCCGGTTACCGCCACCAGGATTACGACACGCTGGATCTGCCGGCGCAGAGCGCGGAAGTCGCCAAGGGTTGTGCAGCACTGGAAACGTTGACCGGCGTGCGTCCGACCGGTTTCCGGATTCCTGCGGGTAACGGCGCGCCGGGCTTCATCGAAGCCTTGAAAGATCACGGCATTCACTGGTCTTCCTCATGGCGTGGCGATGACGTGCCGTTCTTGCACCCGACCGCGCCCGAAGTGGTCGAGCTGCCGCTGCATTACGAACTGGAAGACGAGCCTTACTTCGCCTTCAACCTGAGCCCGGCCGTGCCGCCGGCGCAATCGCGGATCGCCTCTTACAGCCACACCCTCGGCAACCTGCAAATGGACTTCGCCGGGTTCCACCGCTTCGGCCTGTGCTACGTGCTGCGCCTGCACCCGGAAATCATCGCCACGCCGGGGCGCATCGGTGTGCTGCGGGAATTGCTGCAAGGCATTCAGCAGCATGACGACGTGTGGATCGCCAGCGGTGCCGAAGTCGCGCAGTGGTGGGCGCAAACGGCGGCGCCGGTCGCGCAGGATCATCCGGCGTCGGTGTATGAACACCATTATCGGGACTACCTCGTATGACCGAACGCATGCAGCGGCTGGCGCAATTTTGCGTCGACACGCGGTTTGAAGATCTGCCGCCAGCGTTGGTGGAACAGGCCAAGCGACACATACTCGACACCTTCGGCGCAGCACTGGCCGGGGCCGACAGCGCGGTGGCGCTTCAAGCGCGGCAGGTGTTCGGCGCCGAACCGGGCACCGCGTTGGTCTGGGGTTCATCACTGCGCGTCGGCGCCGGGCATGCAGCATTGCTCAACGGCATCGCCGCCCATGCGCTGGAGCTGGACGACACCGGCGGGTGCGATCACTCGGGCGCGGTGGTGCTGCCGGCGGTGATGGCGGCGCTGTCGCTGGTGGATCGGCCGGTGGACGGTCGCGAGTTCATCACCGCCGTGGTGATCGGCTACGAAATCGGCCGGCGGGTGTTGGAAGCCTGCGGCAGTTACTCGGCGCACAACGGCGCCGGCTGGCACTCCACCGCCACCTGCGGCGTGTTCGGCGCGGCGGCGGCCTGTGCGCGGATCTTTGCCTTGGATGCAGGGCAAACCGTATCGGCGCTGGGCATCGCCGGCAGCTTCAGCGGCGGGTTGTGGGCGTTCATTCACGACGGCTCGCAAAGCAAGAAACTGCACAGTGGCCGTGCGGCCGAGGGTGGCTTGCTCGCGGCGCGTTTTGCACGTGAAGGCGTCAGTGGGCCGTCGGTGTTGTTCGAGGATGTCTGGGGTGGATTCCTCAAGACGCTGGCGCCGGGCAGCGCGCAACCGGATGCGCTGGATGCCGATTTGGGGAAGGTCTGGAAACTCGCGCGCTGCTCGATCAAACCCTACGCCGCTTGCCGTGGCACCCATTCGGCGATTGATGCGCTCGGGCTGTTGCTGGAGCAATTGCAGGTCGGCGCGGATCAGGTGGAAGACGTCCAGGTGAATCTGTGCGGCTTTCTGCTCGACATGTGCGGCGGTCGCGACACCCGCAGTCTGGCCGCTGCGCAGATGAGCCTGCCCTACGCCCTCGCCGCGCGACTGGTGCACGGTCATTGCCGACTCGAGGCTTACGACGAACAGCCGCGCAACGATCCGCGCATAGCCCACTGGCTGACGCGCATTCGCCTTGAAGTGGATGAGCGACTGTCGGAGGATGGCGAGCCGGTGGTCATTGTTCGAACCCGCGACGGGCGTGAGGCGAGTCTGTGTGTCGAGGTGCCGCTGGGCGCGCCGGGCAATCCGCTGAGCGAGGCGGCGCTGGAGCAGAAGTTTTTCAATTTGGCACTGCGAGTCATTTCACCGGTCAAGGCCGAGCCGTTACTGGCGCAGCTGCGACAACTGCAAACGCTGGCTTCCGTGCGCGATCTCGAGCACCTGTTAACCAAATAAGGACATTTGATTTTCCGTGGCTACCTACTCGCTCGTTATCCGCCGCCTGATGATCGTCTCGCTGACCATCGTCGTCAGCCGCGCCATCACCAGTCCGTTGCTCACGCTGTTTTTGAGCAACAAACTCGGCCTCAACCAACAGGATGTCGGGTTGTTGCTGGGCATCGCAGTGTTCATCGCCACCCTGCTTGCGCTGTACGGCGGCTACATCATCGACCGGCTGGAAAAGCGCCGGTTACTGATCCTCGCCATGCTTTCCAGCGCCATCGGTTTCGTGTTGCTGACGTTCGCCAAAGACCTGTACCTGACGACCGCCACCCTGGTCATCACTGAAACCGCCTCGGCGCTGTTCCTGATCGGCTCCAAGGCGATCCTCAGCGAAAACCTGCCCATGGGCCAGCGAGCCAAGGCGTTTTCCCTGCGCTACACGCTGACCAACATCGGCTACGCCACCGGCCCGATGCTCGGTGTGGTGATCGCCGGGGTGTACCCGATTGCGCCGTTCCTGATTGCTGCCGGTATCGCTTTCGGCAGCATCTTCCTGATGATCGGCATCCCCAAGGACGCCAGCCCGATTGCTGCCATCGGCCAGCCGCAAAGCTTCCTGAAAACCCTGATCACCCTGAAAAACGACCGCACGTTGATCATGTTCACCTGCGGCTGTCTGCTCAGCACCGTGGTTCACGGGCGTTTCACGTTGTACCTGTCGCAATACCTGCTGGTGGTCGAAGACTCGCAGCGCGCGTTGCAAACCATGGCCGCCCTGCTCGCCTGCAATGCCATCGCGGTGATCCTGCTGCAATACCAGATCGGTCGCTTCCTCAACCGGGAAAAACTGCGCTACTGGATCGCCGCCGGCACCAGCCTGTTCATCGTTGGTTTGATCGGCTTCAGCCTGGCCGACAGCCTGGTGACGTGGTGCATCGCGATGTTCATCTTCACCCTCGGCGAGATGATCATTTACCCGTCGGAGTTCCTGTTCGTCGACACCCTGGCCCCGGAAGAACTGCGCGGCAGCTATTACGGCGCGCAGAACCTGGCGGCGCTGGGTGGCGCGCTGAGCCCGGTAATTTGCGGCTTCCTGCTGATGCACACGCCCGCGCCGACCATGTTCTACGCCCTCAGCGCGCTGACCGCGATGGGCGGGTTCCTGTGTTTCATGAGCGGGCGCCGTGTAGCTTTACTGCATAAATAATGCACTGAAACTGCATTTATATGAATTTGTCAGCATCGTGAATGCTTGGCACACTGTGCGCGTTCCTCCCCCAATAGTTGGAACACTTCGAAGGACTTTCCGCGTTTACGGACAAGTCCTTTTTTTTGCCCTGAATTTCGCAAAGGATCGATTCTGCATGCTCGCTCGCTGGTTGCCCGCCGCCATCAACACCCGCCCCACCGAATGGAGCCGCGCCGCCATCGGCATGGCCCTGGGCACGTTGTTCAGCGTGTGGGCGTGCAGTCAGGTGTTCAGCATTGAAGTGGCCTACCACCTGATCGGCCCGCTGGGCGCCTCGGCGGTGCTGCTGTTCGCGGTGTCCTCCGGCGCCCTCGCCCAGCCGTGGTCGATCATCGGCGGCTACCTGTGCGCGGGCGTCGTCGCGTTGCTGGTGGCCCACGTCCTCGACCGAACCCTCGGCAGCGCGTGCCTCGCCGCAGGCATGGCGCTGATCCTGATGTGCTGGCTGCGCTGCCTGCACCCGCCGGCCGGCGCGGTGGCATTGACGATGGTGCTGGCCGACCCGATGACCATCGCCATGGACTGGAAAGCCCTGGAACCGGTGATGCTCAGCGCCGCCTGCCTGCTGCTGGCCGCACTGGCCTACAACAACCTCACCCGCATCCGCTACCCGAAACGCCCTGCGGAGCCCGCGCCGGCTGTGGCACCGGTCGACATTCAGGCCATCACGGCCGAGGACCTGAAACTGGCACTGGCGGACATGGAGGCCTTCATCGATGTCACGCCGGAAGATCTGGAGCAGTTGATTCATGCCAGTGAACTGCACGCCAGGCGGCGCAGTATTGGTGAAGTGCTGGCTGGTCGCAGGTAATACGTGATCCGACCGAAGGTTGTCGAACGCCCTTGCCAAGACATGACCAACGACTACCTTTCAGCTTTGTACCGCACAGATTTGTCTGCCTTTCACTTGGAAGTCTGGCCCGCTGTAATGTCCAGTAGCGATGACATCGGTAGTCTGGCTATGGAAAAACGCTCAACGTTGTTGAGAAGCGAGCTGGCTTTGCGCTTTGACTGAAACGTTACTTTCCTCAAACACCGCATTTCTGCGTAACCAGCAGTCCGCCCAAATGCCCCGCCTGTAGCATGCGGGCACGTGTGTTTTTCGCCAGCTCCGTGAATCTGGTGGTTTTCGAATCCATGGTTTCGAAATCTGCGAGAGGAACGTTTCATGAGCGACCCATTGCTGAAGTTGCTGCAAAAGCCCCTGTTCGACCCCGAAAAGCGCCATCGCGTGTCTCTGCGCGAATACATGGATCTGAATATCGATCGGATGCGCGCAATCATCGGCAACGGGCTCATGACCAATGCCATGTGGCTGAGCCAACCCCGTCAGTCTGAATTCCGGTTGATGCTTGAACGTGCAGCATTGATCGGTGCCGTGGATTACTCCCTGCTTGCCTGCATCGTCGACCACTTCATTGCCGGCGACGCATTTTTTGCACACGGCAGTCAGCACCAGATTGCGCAGTACCACCAGGAAATCTGCCAACTGAAAGCGGTTTACGCCTTTGGTTGCACGGAGATCGCCAGCGGCTCCGATGTGGCTAACCTGCAAACCACGATCAACTACGACCCACACAAACATTGCCTGATTCTGAACTCACCCACGCCGCAGTCCTGCAAGTTCTGGATCGGCAACGCATTGCACGCGGCGGTGGTGGTCATGGTGCTGGGACGTCTGATCGTCAAGGGTGTGGATGAGGGCTTGCACTGGTTTCGGGTACGCATTCGCGAGCAAGAGAATGGCCCGCTCCTGCCAGGTGTCAGGATCACCACCTGCGATCCCAAGGGAGGGATTCACGCCAATCAAGTTGCCGGCATCCGTTTTTGCAACATGAAGCTGCCACTCGACGCACTGATGCAACGCTATGCCAGGTTTTCTGCGCAAGGCGTTTTCAGCAGTGAGATCCCGCCAAAGGAGCGCCTGAAAAGCGCTATGCAGACATTCATCCAGGAGCGCCTGTTCCTCATCGCTGGCGCCCGTGGTGCCGCCAGCATGTGTGTTTATCTGGCGTACCGTTTCGCTTGCCATCGCCTGGTCAAGGGGAACGAGGGAAGCCAGTCTCTCCTGACCAAGGCACTTTTCCGACAACGGCTGTATGCCGAACAACTTAAGGTATTGGCCCTGAAGTTGCTGGAGCAGGCGGTTCTGTCGCGGTTCGAAGCGTGCTGGCATCAGCCAGCACGGCGAAAGGAGCTGCATATTCTCGCCGCTGTCGTCAAAAGTGTCGGCACCTGGCTGGGTCTCGAAGTCATGAGTGCATGCAGGGAGCTTTGTGGTTCGCAAGGCTTCCACCATCACAACCGAATTGTCACTTTGGTCATGGATCACGGCATCAGCACCACCTTCGCGGGCGATAACAACATCCTGTGCTGTCAGGTTGCACGGGACGCCATCAACCGGCCACGATTTGCCAACGAGAACATCGCCCAGCGAATTGAATCGCTGATTGTCGATCAGTGTCGCCGTGCCGGCGATTTTTCCCATCGCCAGGCGGTTGCGCTCACCTATGCTCGAGCGCTGGATCTGATCATCAATGAGGGTAAACACCATCCGCTCGTGTCATCCGAGATATTCGAAGACATCGTCCACGTCTTTTCGCCGAAACTTTACGAATGGGAGCTTGTTGCCAGCACCAAGCTGGAGCAGAACGCCACCGAAGCTCAACTGATCTTGTTAAACAAGCTGCTCAAACCGCCGTCAGAGCTGGTCAGGGCCCCCATCGACAAAAAGAACTACGTAAAGCACTTCACAAAACCGCTGTACGACAACAAGCCGGACTTCTCGAACCGCAACACGATTCGTAACCCTTACCGGGCGTATACGTGGCTGCGAAAACATCAGCCGGTGTACTGGTGCGAACACTTACAGGCCTGGTTTTTGACCCGTTATTGCGATGTCATCGCCGCACAGGCCGATTCCCGACGATTTTCTTCAAACCGCATGCAACAACTGATCAACGCACGTGTACCTGAAAACAAGCGCACGCATCTGAACGAATTCATCAAGCTGGCGTCCAGGTGGATGTATTCCCAGGATGGCGATACTCACAAGGCCAGTCGCCACTTGCTGGGCAATGCCTTCACCCCTCGCTCCATCGAGGCCTTGCGGACAATCATTCAAGACATCACTGATCGAGAGCTGTCCCGCCTGCACGGACAGACCGATTTGAAGACCGCGCTCTTCGACCGGGTCCCCGCCCTGATTCTGGCCAGGCTTTACGGCATGAAGGATGACGAGGCATTGAGGCTTCGCCGCTGGACACGAGACATCGTCATGTTTCTAGGCGGCAGCCAGGACGCGGATCAGGGGCCGGACCAGGCTCTGGAAGGCATCAAGGAAATGTACGCCTTTTTCGCTGAGCTCATTGAACAACGGCGCAGGCAACCCAGGGATGATCTCGTGAGCCGGGTACTGGAGAGTGGCCAGAACAGCGCCGCCAGTCTTGATGAAGTGCTGGCACAGATCGTGTTCATTCTGGTGGCGGGTTATACCACCAGCGCAGACCAGCTATGCCTCGGCCTGTTGCATTTACTGAAGCATCCCCAACAACTCGAAGCCCTGTTGGCAGACCCGACATTGATCGGCTCCTTCATTGAAGAAATGCTGCGCTTCGATCCTGCCGGCTCCCTGAGCCATCGGTTGCTGATGGAAGACGTCACCATCGATGACGTCACGATGAAAAAAGGACAGCTGGTTTACCTGATCCGGGCCTCCGCCAATCGTGATCCGGAAAAATTCCCCGATCCCGACAAATTCGACATTCGTCGTGCGAAGAACGAGCACCTGACGTTTGGAAGAGGTGAACATTTCTGCATGGGCACGGCGCTGTTCAGACTTGAGGCCGAGATTGTATTCAGCTCGCTGTTGAAACGCTTCCCCCACTTGCACCTCATCGCGCGCCGGCCTGCCACGTGGCGCAACAGCAACCTGCAGTTCCGGGGGTTGAAGACGCTTCCGGTCGATCTGGGAACAGGAGTCTGAACCATGAAATTCAAACGTGTTTATTCCGGAGCACCTTGGGAACGCCTTGCCGGTTACTGCAGAGCCGTGAAGGCTGGAAACACTATTCTGGTCGGAGGTACGGTGGCATTTCGCAAGAACGGCACGCCCTTCAAACCCGGCGATGCCTATGCCCAGACACGGCGATGTCTGAAAATCATCGAACAGGCGCTAAAGCAACTGGGTGAGGATCGTACCCGCATCATTGCCACGCGCATGTACACCACCAACATGGATCTCTTGCCAGAAATCGCGCGGGCGCACAAAGCGTTTTTCGAAGGGTATCCACCGACGACAATGCTGCTGGAAGTCTCTCGACTGGTCAGCCCTGAATACGTTATCGAGATCGAGGCAGAGGCCCGTTCGGGCAAGGGCTGCGGCCGTGGATGAAACCTCGTTGACTGTAGAGGACGCCAGATCGGCGTTGCGTCAGGCGCAAGTCACCTGCGTTCATGATCTGGCGATCGAAAGCCATGGCCGGTCACTGCCGCTGCGTCTCTACGCGCCACCAGGCAAGGGGCCGTTTCCCGTGCTGGTTTTCTTCCATGGCGGTGGTTGGGTCACGGGAGACCTGGAAACGCATGACGGGTTCTGTCGGTTGATGTGTGAGTGGGCTGGTTGCGCCGTCGTCGCCGTTGATTACGCCCGCCCTCCGGAACACTTGTTTCCGACAGCTCTGGAAGACTGCTGGACAGCTTTCAAGTGGGTGACACGTCAAGGCGCCGATTGCAAGCTGGATACTTCAAGCATTGCAGTCGCAGGGGGTGGTTCAGGAGGCGGGATGGCCGCCGTCATCAGCCAGCGCGACGCTAAATGTGACAAGCCATGTATATGCTTTCAACTGCTGCTTTACCCTTTGCTCGACTGTCACACTCGCCGCCGCTCCCACACGAGATTCGGGCAAGGATATGGACTGACTGTCGACCTGCTCGAATGGTACCTCGGCCAATACCTGCCACCCGGAACATCGCGCGTGGATACACGGCTGTCGCCCCTGCTCAGTGACTCGCTGCATGGATTGCCCCGGACAATGATCATCACCTGCGGACTTGATGTCCTGCGCGATGAAGGCCGTGCTTACGCTGCGCAACTGCGGGCCGCGGGTGTCACTGTCGAACACAAAGAGTTTTCAGGGATGCGCCACGGTTTCATGAACTACCCGGCCGCCCATGATGAGGCCCGACGAGCACTGCTGCTTTGCGCCCGAACCCTTCAGGCACAGCTTCGCGCAGAGTAATGAAAGGGACTCGAGTCAGCGTCTGCAAGCCGCTTTCCAGACAAGGCAAAAATGCAGACACCCCATGCACATATCCCCGTTGTACATGGCAAATTTGCACTGTTACGATCCGGTAACGCTCGCGCGCGAGCTTCTCGAATAAAGACAATAAAAGCAGGGAGTTAGTGATGACTGCTCAGGCTTCATCCCCGCGGACTTCGTCCATGGATGCCACGCCGCACGAAGTGCTGGCCGAGGTTCGCAATCACATCGGTCATCTGACCCTCAACCGCCCAGCCGGCCTCAATGCCCTGACCCTCGACATGGTGCGCCAGCTCCAGCAACACCTGGACGCCTGGGCCGCCGATGCCGATATCCACGCGGTCGTGCTGCGCGGTGCCGGCGAGAAAGCCTTCTGTGCCGGTGGCGACATTCGATCGCTGTACGACAGCCATAAAAACGGCGATACGCTGCACGAAGATTTCTTCGTCGAGGAATACGCCCTCGACCTGACGATCCACCACTACCGCAAACCGGTGCTGGCGCTGATGGACGGTTTCGTCCTCGGCGGCGGCATGGGTCTGGTGCAAGGCGCCGATCTGCGGGTGGTCACCGAGAAGAGCCGTCTGGCGATGCCGGAAGTGGCGATCGGGTATTTCCCGGATGTCGGTGGCAGTTATTTCCTGCCACGGATTGCCGGCGAGCTGGGGATTTATCTGGGCGTCAGCGGCGTGCAGATCCGTGCGGCGGATGCGCTGTATTGCGGGCTGGCCGACTGGTATCTGGACAGCAGCAAACTCGGCATCCTCGACGAACAACTCGATCACCTGGAGTGGCACGACACGCCGCTTAAAGACCTGCAAAACCTGCTGGCCCGCCACGCCGTGCAAACCCTGCCGGATGCGCCGCTGGAAGCCTTGCGCCCGGCCATCGACCACTTCTTCGCGTTGCCGGACGTGCCGAGCATTGTCGAGCAACTGCGCGCCGTGACCGTCGCCGACAGCCATGAATGGGCGACCACCACCGCCGACCTGCTGGAAACTCGCTCGCCGCTGGCCATGGGCGTGACCCTGGAAATGCTGCGTCGCGGCCGCCACCTGAGCCTGGAACACTGCTTCGCCCTCGAACTGCATCTGGATCGCCAATGGTTCGAACGCGGCGACCTGATCGAAGGCGTCCGCGCCTTGCTGATCGACAAAGACAAATCACCACGCTGGAACCCGCCGACCCTTGCCGCGCTGCACGCCGAGCAGGTCGAGAGTTTCTTCCACGGTTTCGAAGAGAGCGGGAGCTGAGCCATGCACGATCTCGAATTGACTGAAGACCAGGTAATGATCCGCGACATGGCCCGGGACTTTGCCCGTGGCGAAATCGCCCCCTACGCGCAAGCCTGGGAAAAGGCCGGCTGGATCGATGACGGTCTGGTGGCGAAGATGGGCGAACTCGGCCTGCTGGGCATGGTGGTGCCGGAGGAATGGGGCGGCACTTACGTCGACTATGTGGCCTATGCGTTGGCGGTGGAAGAGATTTCCGCCGGTGACGGCGCCACCGGCGCCTTCATGAGCATTCACAACTCGGTGGGCTGCGGGCCGGTGCTGAACTACGGCAGCGAAGAACAGAAACAGACCTGGCTGGCGGATCTGGCCAGCGGTGCAGTGATCGGCTGCTTCTGCCTGACCGAGCCCCAGGCCGGCTCCGAAGCACACAACCTGCGCACCCGCGCCGAACTGCGCGACGGCCAATGGGTAATCAACGGCGCCAAGCAATTTGTCAGCAATGGCAAGCGGGCGAAACTGGCGATCGTGTTTGCGGTGACCGATCCGGATCTGGGCAAGCGTGGCATCTCGGCGTTTCTTGTGCCGACCGACACGCCGGGCTTCATCGTCGATCGCACCGAACACAAGATGGGCATTCGCGCCTCCGACACCTGCGCGGTGACGCTGAACAATTGCAGCATTCCCGAAGCCAATCTGCTGGGTGAACGCGGTAAAGGTCTGGCGATTGCCCTTTCCAACCTGGAAGGCGGACGTATCGGTATCGCCGCGCAAGCATTGGGCATCGCCCGTGCGGCGTTTGAAGCTGCACTGGGTTATGCCCGTGATCGAGTGCAGTTCGGCAAGGCGATTGTCGAGCATCAGAGCATCGCCAACCTGCTGGCGGACATGCAGATGCAGATCAACGCGGCGCGCTTGATGATCCTGCACGCGGCGCGGCTGCGTACGGCGGGTAAACCGTGTCTGTCGGAGGCTTCACAGGCCAAGCTGTTTGCGTCGGAAATGGCCGAGAAGGTGTGCTCGTCAGCGATTCAGATTCATGGCGGGTATGGGTATCTGGAGGATTACCCGGTTGAGAAGTACTACCGGGATGCGCGGATTACCCAGATTTACGAGGGATCGAGCGAGATACAGCGGATGGTGATTGCTCGTGAGCTGAAGAACTATCAGTTGTGATCGTGTCGGCCCCTTTCCCTCACCCCCGCCCTCTCCCGGAGGGAGAGGGAGCCGACCGAGGTGCCTGGCGTCATACATCGGCCTGAAAGATCGAGTCGATTCTGGATTCACAGGCGATCTTTCAAGTCGGCGTATCTCTTCAATATCCCCCGGTCAGTCCCCTCTCCCTTTGGGAGAGGGTTAGGGTGAGGGGCTCTTGATTTTGCCGTTTTACTTGCCCTGAAATTCAGGCGCACGCTTGGCCACAAACGCCGCCATCCCTTCCTTCTGATCCTGCGTCGCAAACGCCGCATGGAACACCCTGCGTTCGAAGCGCACGCCTTCAGTCAGATTCACTTCAAACGCGCGGTTGACGCTTTCCTTGACCATCATCGTAATCGGCAGCGATTTGCTGGCGATCACCGCCGCGACTTTCAGCGCTTCGTCCAGCAACTCGGCACTCGGCACGATCCGCGCGACGATGCCGCAGCGTTCGGCTTCCACCGCGTCGATCATGCGGCCGCTCAGGCACATTTCCATGGCCTTGGCCTTGCCCACCGCGCGGGTCAGGCGCTGGGTGCCGCCCATGCCCGGCAGCACGCCGAGGTTGATTTCCGGCTGGCCGAATTTGGCGTTGTCGCCGGCCAGGATGAAGTCGCACATCAGCGCCAGCTCACAGCCGCCGCCGAGGGCAAAACCGTTGACCGCGGCGATGATCGGCTTGCGCCGGTTGGCCACGCGATCGCTGTCGCTGAACAGGTCGTCCATGTAGATCTGCGGGTAGGTCAGATCGGCCATTTCCTTGATGTCGGCGCCGGCGGCGAAGGCCTTGGTCGAGCCGGTGATGACGATGCAGCCGATGTTCGCGTCGGCTTCAAATCCATCGAGCGCGCGATTCACTTCGCTGACCAGTTGCGCATTCAGGGCATTCAGCGCCTGCGGGCGATTGAGGGTGATCAGGCCGACGCGGCCATGGGTTTCCAGCAAAATCGTTTCGTAACTCATGTGCAGATTCCTTCTCAAAGATTGCGCGAAATGACCATGCGCTGTATGTCGCTGGTGCCTTCGTAGATCTGGCAGACCCGCACGTCGCGGTAGATGCGCTCCAGCGGGAAGTCGTTGAGGTAACCGTAACCGCCGAGGGTTTGCAAGGCCATGGAGCAGACCTTCTCGGCCATTTCCGAGGCGAACAGTTTGGCCATCGACGCCTCGACCAGTGCCGGCTGACCGCTGTCGCGCAGGGCGGCGGCGTAATGCACCATCTGCCGCGCCACGGCGATCTGGGTCGCCATGTCCGCCAAGCGGAACGCCACGGCCTGATGCTCGATGATCGGCTTGCCGAAGGTGTCGCGTTCGCGGGCGTAATCGCGTGCCGCTTCGAACGCGGCGCGGGCCATGCCCACCGATTGCGAAGCGATACCGACACGGCCGCCTTCGAGGTTGGCCAGAGCGATCTTGTAGCCCTCACCCTCCTCGCCCAACCGGTTGGCCACCGGCACTTTCACGTCTTCGAACAGAATCTGGCAGGTGTCCGAGGCGTGCTGGCCGAGCTTGTCTTCGACGCGTGCGACTTTGTAGCCCGGCGAGTCGGTCGGCACGATGAACGCGCTGATCCCGCGCTTGCCGGCACTCGGATCAGTCACGGCAAACACGATCACGATCCCGGCGTTCTGCCCGGAAGTGATGAACTGTTTGCAGCCGTTGAGCACGTAGTGATCGCCTTCCAGCCGCGCGCGGGTTTTCAGGCTGCTGGCATCGGAACCGGCCTGAGGTTCGGTCAACGCGAAAGCACCGAGCATCTCGCCGCTGGCCAGCGGCTTGAGGAAGCGTTCGCGCTGGTCGTCGTTGCCGAACTTGAGGATCGGCACGCAACCCACCGAGTTGTGCACGCTCATGATCGTCGAGCAGGCGCCGTCGCCGGCAGCGATTTCTTCCAGGGCCATGGCGTAGGCCAGGTAACCGGTGTCGCAACCGCCCCACTGCTCCGGCACCAGCATGCCGAAGAAGCCCAGCCCGGCTATTTCGCCGATGGCCTCTTTCGGAAAGCGGTGCTCGCGATCCCACTCGGCGGCAAACGGTTTGAGCCGTTCCTCGGCAAACTGCCGGGCCATGTCGCGGATTTGTTGTTGGTCGTCATTGGGAATCATGGCAAATCCTTAACTCGGGTTCAGACGCACTCGACAGCCATCGCCGTGGCTTCGCCGCCGCCGATGCAGATCGCCGCGACGCCGCGTTTCAGGCCTTTCTGGCGCAGGGCCGAGAGCAAAGTCACCAGAATCCGCGCGCCGGACGCACCGATCGGGTGACCGAGGGCGCAGGCGCCGCCATGGATGTTGAGCTTGTCGTGAGGGATTTCCAGGTGGGTCATCGCCGCCATGCCGACCACGGCGAAGGCTTCGTTGACCTCGAACAGATCGACCTGATCCAGCGACCAGCCGGTCTTTTTCATCAGCTTCTTGATCGCGCCAATCGGTGCCACCGGGAACAGGCCCGGGGTGTCGGCAAACGCTGCGTGGCCGTGAATCACCGCCAGCGGTTTCAGTCCTTGTTTCTGCGCTTGCGACTGGCGCATCAGCACCAGTGCGGCGGCGCCGTCAGAGATTGAGCTGGAGTTGGCCGCGGTCACGGTGCCGCCTTCGCGGAACGCCGGTTTAAGCGAAGCAATCTTGTCCAGTTTAGCTTTTGGCGGTTGCTCATCGTTGCTGATCACAACCTGTTCCTTGCCGACGGTCACGGTCAGCGGAACGATTTCAGCCTTGAAGCTGCCGTCCTTGATCGCCTGCTGGGCGCGGGTGGTCGAGGCGATGGCAAAGGCGTCCTGCGCTTCACGGCTGAAGTCGTTGGTTTCGGCGCAATCCTCGGCGAAGGTGCCCATCAGGCGGCCCTTGTCATAGGCGTCTTCGAGGCCGTCGAGGAACATCGAATCCAGCACCCGGCCGTGGCCCATGCGGTAACCGGCACGGGCGCGATCCAGCAGGTACGGCGCGTTGGACATGCTTTCCATGCCGCCGGCGATCACCACATCGGCGCTGCCGGCCAGCAGCATGTCGTGGGCCAGAATGGTGGTTTCCATGCCCGAGCCGCACATCTTGTTGACCGTGGTGCAGCGGGTGGACTTGTCCAGCCCCGCGCCCAGTGCAGCCTGACGCGCAGGCGCCTGACCAAGACCGGCCGGCAACACGCAGCCGAACAACACTTCATCGACCGCATCGGCGGCCACACCGGCACGCTCAACCGCCGCCTTGATTGCAGCGGCGCCCATTTGCGGCGCGGTCAGGCTTTTCAGTTCGCCCTGGAAACCGCCCATCGGGGTGCGGACGGCGCTGACGATGACAATCGGATCGTTGGAGATGGTCATGGGAAATCCTCCTTACTTGGCAGCCATGCGCAAGGCACCGTCGAGACGGATCACCTCGCCGTTGAGCATGCTGTTTTCAATGATATGCCGCACCAGCGCGGCGTACTCGGCAGGTTTGCCCAGACGCGGCGGGAACGGTACGCCGGCGGCCAGCGAGTCGCGCACTTCCGGGGTCATGCCGGCCATCATCGGGGTTTCGAAAATGCCCGGGGCGATGGTCATCACGCGGATGCCCAAGCGCGCCAGTTCACGAGCGGCAGGCAGAGTCAGGCTGGCGATCGCGCCTTTGGACGCCGAATACGCGGCCTGGCCGATCTGGCCGTCGAACGCCGCAACCGACGCGGTGTTGATGATCACACCACGCTCGCCGTCGGCGTTGGCTTCGCTTTCGGCAATCGCAGCGGCTGCCAGACGCAGCATGTTGAAACTGCCGATCAGGTTGACGTTGATCACCTGGGCGAAGCTCGCCAACGCATGCGGACCGTTCTTGCCGAGGATCTTCTCGCCGCGAACAATGCCGGCGCAGTTCACCAGTCCATTCAGGCTGCCGAAGGCATTAACGGTCGCCTGCACGGCAGCTTCGGCGGCGGCTTCGTTGCTGATGTCGGCAACCACGCTTTGCGCGCCGAGGCGTTGGGCCTGGGCGGCAACGGCTTCGGCGTTCATGTCCACCAGCATCACTTTGGCGCCGGCGTTCACCAGCAATTCAGCGGTGGCGGCGCCCAGCCCGGACGCACCGCCGGTGACGATAAAAACCTTGTTCTCGATCTGCATGACTGTTTCCTTGGGTTCAAGCTGAAACGTTGTGCGCCGCAGCCTCTTGAGCCTTGGCGATTTCCTGGTTGCGCAAGATAAAGCGCTGCAATTTGCCGCTTGGGGTTTTCGGCAACTCGCTGACAAATTCGATTTCACGGGGGTACGAGTGCGCGGCCAGACGTTTGCGAACGTGTTGCCGCAGCTCTTCGGCCAACGCCGGTTCGGCGCGGTATTGCGGGTTGAGCACAACGAACGCTTTGACCAGCTCGGTGCGCTCCGGATCGGGTTTGCCGACCACGGCGGCTTCGACAACGGCCGGGTGTTCGATCAGTGCGCTCTCCACGTCGAACGGGCCGACGCGATAGCCGGAAGTGGTGATTACGTCATCGCTGCGGCCGACGAAGCTGATGCTGCCGTCCGGGTTCCACTCGACGGTGTCGCCGCTCAGGTAGTAATTGCCGACGAAGGCCTTGGTCGGCACGCCTTCATAGCCGGCGAACCAGCACATCGGCGACTGTGTGCGGTCGATGGCGAGGATGCCGGGCTGGCCGACGCCGAGTTCGTTGTTTTGCTCGTCAAGGACCACGATACGATGGCCCGGCGAGGCGAAACCGGCAGCGCCGAGGTGGATCGGGTGTTCGAGGCCGTGGTGGTTGCACAGGACCATGCCCAGTTCGGTTTGGCCGTAGTGGTCGTGAATGGCCACGCCGAGGTTGTCGGCGAACCAGCGGATCACTTCCGGATTCAACGGCTCGCCGGCGCTGCTGACGATGCGCAGCTTGCCCTTGATCGACTTGGCGAACTCATCGCCACCGGCAATCAGCAGGCGATACGCCGTGGGCGAACCGGTGAGGTTGGTGATCCCGTACTTGTTGATCACCCGGCAGGTGCTTTCGAGGGTGAACGGGCCATCGTAGAACGTGATCGGATGGCCCATCGACAACGGGCCGGTGACGCCGAAATAAATGCCGTAGGCCCAGCCCGGATCGGCAACGTTCCAGAACGCATCTTCCGGGCGCAGATCCACGGCATCGCGGGTGTAGCTCTGGAACGCGACGATGGCCTTGAGCGGCACCGACAGCGCCTTCGACGGGCCGGTAGTACCCGAGGTGAACATCAGCAGGAACGGGTCTTCGCCGGTCAGCATCAGCGGCTCGCAGACACTGGAATGGTTGGGCAGCTCGGCCCAGAAACTGAAATCGCCACGGACGATGCCCTGGCCTTTCGGACCACCGACAGTGACCAGCGTCGGGCAATCGGCGACTTCGCTGAGTTTTGGCCGATTGACTGCATCAGTGACTACAACCTTGGCGCCGGAGCTGTTCAGGCGATGCTCGAGGGCCTTGGGGCCGAACGCGGTGAACAGCGGTTGATACACCGCGCCGATGCGCCAGGTGGCGAACACGGTGATCAGCAATTCGATATTGCGCGGCAGCAGGCCGGCGACCTTGTCGCCCTTCTGCACGCCTTGGGCGAGAAGGAAATTGGCGAAACGCGCGGCTTTGTCCTGCAGGTCGCTGAAGGTGTACGTCGCACTGGCGCCGTCGCGGCCTTCCCAGAACAGCGCAATGCGCCCCGGCAGCGCGTGCCGGTCACAACATTCGACGCAGGCGTTGAGCGCCTCGAGCGTGCCGCTGAGTGCGGCGTCCACGGTGTGCTGATAATCAAACTGTGCGGTGGCAGACAAGTAATCGCGCATTGCCAGAATCCCTCTGTTCTTATTAGGTTGGGGAACCGTAAACAACAGAGGAATACTCGCGCCGCACGCCGGCTGCGGCAATGGTCAAAGCCCTCAAAGTGGATGACTGGTTTGGCCAAGGTTTGCGTCGATGATCGTTCCCACGCTTCGCGTGGGAGCGAGAGTTGGCGGTGAGTCGGTGACGGATCAGACCGCTTCGTTGAGAATCAAGCTGCGGTAATGCCCCGGATTGGTCCCCGACCACTTGCGAAACGCCCTGTAGAACGAGCTCGCATCGGCAAACCCCAGGCGCGTGGCGATCTCGGCAAAACTGATCGAAGGCTCCGCCAACCAAGTGATCGCAAGCTCCTTGCGCACGCTGTCCTTCAAGCCCTGATAAGTCTGCCCTTCCTCGGCCAGTCGCCGACGCAGGGTCGAGGCCGACATGCACAACTGCTGGGCCAGTGCGTCGGTTTCCGGCCAGTGATCGGCGGACAACTGACGCAGATCCTGCTTGATTCGGCTGGCGAGGCTGTCCGGGTCGCGGTACTTCACCAGAATGTTGGCCGGGGCATGGGCCAGGAAGCGTTTCAACTCCTCGGCGCTGCGCTTGATAGGCAGATCCAGTACGTCGGCGGCGAAGATCATCCGCGTGCGCGGCCGGTCGAAGCGCAGGTTTTCCGAGAACATCACCCGATAGTCATCGCAGAAATCCGGCGCGGGGCAGCGCAGCTCGATAGCCAGGATCGGGATCCGTCGCCCCGCCAGCCAGCACGCCACGCCATGGACGATCATCCAGTAGGTGAAATAGGTGAAGGCGCGGCGCGGTTCCGGGTCGTCTTCCAGCAGAACGATCTCTGCCAGACTCTGCTGGTGCACCAGTTGCGCCGGCAGACGTTCAAGCATCAACGACAGAAAATTCAGACCGCTGCTCAGCCCCGCAGCCAGATTCGGCTGGGCCATGGCGCTGCGGCAGAGGAACTCCAGGCTGCCGGATTTCAGCTTGCGTGGGTCCATACCAAAGAATTCGTCATCGCCGCGCCGCGCGAGCAGGCGCCATAACCGCGCGTACTGGCTGGCCGGCACGCGGGCGTCATCGGTGGACAGCAGCGCCGGGGCAATCCCGACCTTGCTCAAGACTTCCTCCGTGGGCAGGCCCGGGGCACAACTTTGCAGCAGTGCTTCGCGCACCAGTTGAATGGCGATGGTGTCTTTTTCCGACATGGAACGCGCGCAATCCTGTTGTTGTTCGAGTGGCGGGCATCTTAGCGCAGCTGACTCGGTGGCGTGGATGTTCAGACTCGTTCAGCTCCGGTTCAGCTAAATGTCAATGAATGCCATGTGAGAATGACTTTCATTATGTTACAACTTGTAACCTCATTTCGTTACACAGTGATCGTCGAATGCTCGTTCCCTTTTTGATCATGTTGCGCGAAGGCATCGAAGCCGCGCTGATCGTTGGCATCATCGCCAGCTACCTGCAACAGACCGGCCGTGGCCAGTGGATGCCGGCGGTGTGGATCGG
>Ga0207713_1001478_pt1 | contig 18613 bp, 19 predicted proteins | sample KBSS64metaG_FD_184404 | JGI IMG/M metagenome (GOLD analysis project Ga0207713, IMG submission 184404) | Switchgrass rhizosphere microbial communities from Kellogg Biological Station, Michigan, USA - KBS S6-4 metaG (SPAdes) (version 2) | ecosystem: Host-associated > Plants > Roots > Rhizosphere >... | reverse complement strand
GGTCGCGCAGTCCTACATCAACCCGTTCATTCGTCTCGAACTGCGCAGCGGCATGCTCGGCAGCGACCTGAAAGTGAACCTGAAAAGCACTGACCCGCTGGCCCTCAGCGTCACCGGTCGTGCTCAGATCGATCAGTTGCACACCCTCGACACCCTGAAAACCCGCGACTTCCTCAAGTGGCAGCAAGTGGTGGTCGAAGGCCTGAACTATCAGCACGGCGACAGCCTGTCGATCGACAGGGTCAACCTGTTCCAGCCGTATGCACGGTTCATGATCAACGATGACCGCACCACCAACATCGACGACCTGCTGATCCCGCAGCAGGCCGACTCCGGGGCGAAGACCGCTGCGGCGAAACCGGCGAGCAATGACAAACCACTGGGCATTCACATCGGTGGCATCGCGATCAACGACGGCTCGGCCAACTTCGCCGACTTCAGCCTGACCCCCAACTTCGCCACCGCGATTCAGCAGCTCAACGGCCAGATCGGCACCATCGACAGCCGTCAGGCGAAACCGGCCAGCGTCGACATCAAGGGCAAGGTCGACCGCTATGCACCGGTGACCATCAAGGGCGCGGTCAACCCGTTCGATCCGATGGCCAGCCTCGACATCGCCACCAGTTTCAAACGGGTCGAACTGACCACCCTGACCCCCTACTCCGGCAAGTTCGCCGGCTACCGGATCCGCAAGGGCCGGCTCAACCTCGACCTGCATTACCTGATCACCAAAGGCCAGCTCAAGGCCGAGAACAAAGTGGTGGTCGAGCAGCTGCAACTGGGTGAGAAAGTCGACAGCCCGGATGCCGTGAGCCTGCCGCTGAAACTGGCTATCGCCCTGCTCAAGGACGTCGACGGCAAGATCTCCATCGAGCTGCCGGTCACCGGTGACCTGAACAACCCGCAATTCAGCGTGATGCCGATTGTCTGGCAGACCCTGCGCAACCTGATCGTCAAAGCCGCCGCCGCACCGTTCAAGCTGATTGGCGGTCTGGTCAGCGGTGGCGGCTCGGAAGACCTCGGCACCGTGTCCTTCGCACCGGGTTCCAGCGACCTGAGCAAAGACGCCGAAGCGGCGCTGGTGAAACTGTCGCAAGCGCTGAAGGAGCGTCCGGCCCTGCGCCTGGAAATCGAAGGCACTGCGGCAAAAAGCAGTGACGGTCCGTTGCTCGCAGAACAGCGCCTGGAACGTGAATACCAGTACAACTACTACAAGATGCTCCAGCGCCGCGGCGACAAGGTGCCGGCTCAGGCTTCGCTGATCCAGGTACCGGAAAACGAAAAAGGTCCGCTGCTTGAAGGCATCTATCGCACTCGCCTGAAAACCCAGCCACCGGCCGAGTGGAAGGATCTGGGCAAGGAAGAACGCACCGCGAAAATGCGCGCCGACGTGATCAAGTTCTGGAGCTCCAGCGACGTGCTGCTGCGCCAGCTCGGTCAGGACCGGGCCAGCAGCATCAAGGACTATCTGGTGGACAAGGGCCAACTGGCCGACGATCGCGTGTACTTCATCGACGCCAATCTCGGCGAAGCGGAGAGCGACGGCCGGGTGGTGACGCAAATGCATCTGGATGCCGAGTGATGAACCGAAACTGGCTGACTGCAATGGGGCTGGCGTTGATCGCCAGCCAGGCTGCGGCGTCCGATACCCTGCGCTGCGGCAGCCAGCTGGTAAGCCTTGGCGACCGTGCCAGCGAGGTGCTGCAAAAATGCGGTGAGCCGGTCAGTCGCGATCTGCTCGGTTACAAGCGCAGCGTCAACCGCCGGGAAGAGTTTCAGGTCGAGGAATGGACCTACGGCCCGAGCAACGGCATGTACCAATACCTGCGTTTTGAAGGCAATCGCCTGAAGCAGATCAACAGCAAACGCGGCAACTGACCTCCGCACTTTTTTCCTCCCCTGAAATAGAACAGGCCCCGACATAAATGCCGGGGCCTGTAATGGCCACATTCCGTGTGGCCGGTCGCATGAACTCTAAAGTGCGGCAGACGTATTGCTCGGCCCGCCTGTCGCGTCTTCTCCCGGTCCAGGCGAGAAGTCTTGCCTTACTCGGCTTTCAGGCCGTCAGCGGAGACCGCTTTCACGCCTTTGATTTTCTTGGTGATGTTTACAGCAGTAGTTTTCTGAGCCTCGGTGATCGCGACATCAGAGGACAGGGAAACCACACCTTTGTTGGTTTCGACTTTGATGTCGGTACCAGGAATGCCTTTTTCGGTTACCAGATCGCTTTTCACTTTGGTAGTGATCCAGGTATCGGAAGTAGCTTCTTTCGCCTTGGTGACTTCACCGGCAGCCAGGGTCATTGGAGCCTGAGTAGTCTGAGTCGATTGAGCAAATGCACCGGAAGCCATGGTCAGGGTCAGCGCGGTAGCAGCAGCGGCAGTGATAGCGAACTTCTTCATACGAGTAACTCCTGTTTTTCTGGAAAGTCTGCTGGTTGTCTTGTCAGCAGGGTTACTGGAGATATTGCGAACGCTGTGCCAACTTTTAAAAATCAACTAAATCTTTACAAATCAACAACTTACAAATTAATAAAATCTCCGAAATCATGCAATTTGCATGACCCTGTGCAAAAAGACGTGCAAGTTACGGCTTTTCTGAAAGTTCCTAACTCGCTGAAATAATTGAAGCTTTTATTAAACCGTCAGCCAAAAAAAAGCCCCGCAGTGCGGGGCATTCTTTATAGAGCAGCAGCTTTAAGCAGTGTGGATCAAACGCCCGGGCAACTGGTGGTCGAATAGTCTTTCGAACCAGAGAACTTGCACGACCAACCTGCTGCCGCTGTACGGGTCAGGGTGACGGTTTGCCCCAACACAGGCGCCGGAGCGTTGAGCAAGGTGCAGGTGATGGTCCCTGTGCCGTCGGCAACTTTACCGCTCGCCGCCAGCGTGCAATTTTGTGTAGCAGTCGTACCTGCATTGACGTTAGTTATGCTCGGATCAGTAGAGCCGGCATTGATGACATCTTCGAAGTTGACCTTCAGCGCCGACGCTTCGGCAATCCCCGCCGTGACCTTGGCCCGCGCCTGATATTTGGAGTACTGCGGCAAGGCAATCGTCGCCAGAATCCCGATGATCGCCACAACGATCAGCAGCTCGATCAGAGTGAAACCTTGTTGTTTCTTCATAGACACGCTCCATGCATGAGTCGGAATCTCATGATCTGAAATTGACTCAGCACAGCCCGTGCCAAGCGCTCGCAGCCCCGGCCTGCTGGGCGTGACCCGGACTCCCTGCCGATTCCTACAACCCGTAACCGCACTATCTGACACTTTTTGTCACCTGCACCCCGCGTGTTTGGCGCTGTCACTTGACTAGGCTATAAGTCATGAACTGTCTGCATCCGGGATTCCCATGAATGACATCGCTCTGAGCGGTCTGGCCAAGCAATTGGTACAGGCCGAACTGCTCACGGAAAAAAGCGCCCAGCACGCCTGGCAGCAGGCCCAGCGCAATCGCCTGTCGCTGGTCAGCTATCTGGTACAAAACAAACTGGTGAAGAGCGCGCAGGTCGCCGAGATTGCCTCGGAGCACTTCGGCATGGCGTTCCTCGACCTCAACTGTCTGGACAAGGAAACCCAGCCCAAGGGTCTGGTCAGTGAAAAACTGGTGCGCCAGCACCATGCCCTGCCCCTGTGGCGTCGCGGCAACAAGCTGTTCGTGGGGATCTCCGACCCGAGCAATCATCAGGCGATCAACGACATCCAGTTCAGCACCGGGCTGAGCACCGAAGCCATTCTGGTCGAGGACGACAAGCTCACCGACGCCATCGAGAAATTCTTCGACACCCACGCCTCCGGCCTGGAAGACATGGCCGATGTCGACCTCGACGGGCTGGACGTCGAGTCCATCGATGACAGCAAGCAGGACGCCATCGGCGGGCTCGATGCCGACGATGCGCCGGTGGTGCGCTTCGTGCACAAGATGCTGCTGGACGCAATCAAGAGCGGCTCTTCCGACCTGCACTTCGAGCCTTACGAGAAAAACTACCGGGTGCGGGTGCGCACCGACGGCATCCTGCGCGAAGTGGCCAAGCCACCGATTCAATTGGCAGGACGCATCGCCGCACGCCTGAAGGTGATGGCCAGCCTCGACATCTCGGAGCGCCGCAAACCTCAGGACGGGCGCCTGAAGATGCGCCTGTCAAAGACCAAATCGATCGATTTCCGGGTCAACACCCTGCCAACCCTGTGGGGCGAAAAAGTGGTGATCCGGATCCTCGACCCCTCCAGCGCGCAGATCGGCATCGACGCCCTCGGTTATGAGCCGGAGCAGAAAGATCTGTACATGGCCGCCCTGAAACAGCCGCAAGGAATGATTCTGGTCACCGGCCCCACCGGTTCGGGCAAGACCGTTTCGCTGTACACCGGGCTGAATATCCTCAATACCGTCGACATCAACATCTCTACCGCTGAAGACCCGGTGGAGATCAACATGGAAGGCATCAACCAGGTCAACGTCAATCCGCGCCAAGGGATGGACTTTGCCCAGGCCCTGCGCTCGTTCCTGCGTCAGGATCCGGACGTGATCATGGTCGGCGAGATCCGTGACCTCGAGACCGCCGAGATCGCCATCAAAGCAGCGCAGACCGGTCACCTCGTGCTCTCCACGCTGCACACCAACAGCGCCGCCGAGACACTCACCCGCTTGCACAACATGGGCATTCCCGGCTTCAACATCGCCACGTCGGTGAGCCTGATCATCGCCCAGCGTCTGGCGCGAAAACTCTGCAGCCACTGCAAGAAAGCCATCGAGATTCCCCGCGAAACCTTGCTCAAGGAAGGCTTCCCCGAGGAACGCATCGGCAGTTTCACAATCTATGAGCCCGTCGGCTGCGATCACTGCAACGGCGGGTACAAGGGTCGCGTGGGGATTTATGAAGTGGTGAAGAACACTCCAGAGTTGCAACGGCTGATCATGGCCGAGGGCAACTCACTGGAAATCGATACCCGGATGCGCCGGGACGGCTTCAACGACCTGCGCACCTCGGGCCTGATCAAAGCCATGCAAGGCATCACCAGCCTTGAAGAAATCAACCGGGTCACCAAGGACTGAACATGGCCGTCAAGGCAGCGAAAATCAGTGTCTATGCCTGGGAAGGCACGGACCGCAAAGGCAGCAAGGTGACCGGCGAGCTGAGCGGCCAGAACCCCGCGCTGGTCAAGGCCCAATTGCGCAAGCAGGGCATCAACCCCGGCAAGGTGCGCAAGAAATCCGCCTCGTTGCTGAGCTTCGGCAAGCGCATCAAGGCCCAGGACATTGCCCTCTTCACCCGGCAGATGGCGACCATGATGAAGGCCGGCGTGCCGCTGTTGCAGTCGTTCGACATCATTGGCGAAGGCTTCGAAAACCCGGCCATGCGCAAGCTGGTCGACGAGGTGAAACAGGAGGTCGCCGCCGGTAACAGTTTCGCCGCCGCGCTGCGCAAGAAACCGCAATATTTCGACGAGTTGTACTGCAACCTGGTGGATGCCGGCGAGCAGTCCGGCGCCCTCGACACCCTGCTGGAGCGGGTCGCGACCTACAAAGAAAAGAGCGAAAGCCTCAAGGCCAAGATCAAGAAGGCCATGACCTACCCGTCGGCCGTGGTGCTGGTGGCAGCGGTGGTTACCGGGATTCTGCTGGTCAAGGTGGTGCCGCAGTTCCAGTCGGTGTTCTCTGGCTTCGGTGCCGAACTGCCAGCCTTCACGTTGATGGTGATCAGCCTGTCCGAATTCATGCAGCAATGGTGGTGGGCGATTCTCGGTTTGCTGGTGGCCAGTTTTTTCGGCACCCGCCATGCCCTGAAAAAATCCCAGGCGCTGCGCGACCGGCGTGACGCCTGGTTTCTCAAGCTGCCGCTGGTGGGCACATTGATGTACAAGTCCGCCGTGGCGCGGTTTGCCCGGACCCTGTCGACCACCTTCGCGGCCGGCGTGCCACTGGTGGAAGCACTGGATTCGGTGGCCGGGGCCACCGGCAACGTAGTGTTCAAGCGCGCCGTGTTGCGCATCCGTCAGGACGTTTCCACCGGCATGCAGCTGAATTTCTCGATGCGCTCCACCGGCATCTTTCCGAACATGGCGGTGCAGATGACCGCCATCGGCGAAGAGTCCGGCGCACTGGACGAGATGCTCGACAAGGTCGCAGGTTTCTATGAGGACGAGGTGGACAACATGGTCGACAACCTCACCAGCCTGATGGAGCCGTTCATCATGGTGGTGCTCGGGGTGATCGTCGGCGGTCTGGTGGTGGCGATGTACCTGCCGATCTTCCAACTCGGCTCAGCGATCTGACATGCCTATCGACGAACTCTTCAGCCTGTATCCGCTGGCCTTTGTCTTCACCGCCCTGCTGCTGGGGCTGGTGGTCGGCAGTTTCCTCAACGTGTTGATCTGGCGCCTGCCGAAAATGCTCGAGCGTGAATGGCGCCAGCAGGCTCACGATGTTTTGGGGCTGCCCGGTGAAGCACCGTTACCCACTTACAACCTGATGCTGCCGCACTCCCAATGCCCGCACTGTGGCCACCGGATCCGGGCCTGGGAAAACATTCCCGTGTTGAGTTACGTGTTTCTGCGCGGGCGCTGTTCAAGTTGCAGCGCACCGATCAGCAAGCGTTACCCGCTGACCGAACTGGCCTGCGGCCTGCTCTCGGCGTTCATCGCCTGGCACCTGGGTTTCGGCTGGCCGGCGTGCCTGCTGATCGTGCTGACCTGGGGCCTGTTGGCCATGAGCCTGATCGACACCGAACATCAATTGTTGCCCGACGTGCTGGTGCTGCCGCTGCTGTGGCTGGGGCTGATCGTCAACAGCTTCGAGCTGTTCGTGCCGCTGCACGATGCCCTGTGGGGCGCGGTGCTTGGGTACATGGCGCTGTGGTCGGTGTTCTGGCTGTTCAAACTGATCACCGGCAAGGACGGCATCGGTCACGGCGATTTCAAGCTGCTGGCGCTGCTCGGGGCCTGGGGCGGCTGGCAGATTCTGCCGCTGACCATCCTGCTGTCTTCGCTGGTGGGCGCCGTGCTCGGGGTGATTTTGCTCAAGCTGCGCGACCAGAAAACCTCGACGCCGATCCCCTTCGGCCCGTATCTGGCGATTGCCGGCTGGATTGCCTTGCTCTGGGGTGGTCAAATAACCGGCTTCTATTGGCAGTTTGTCGGTTTGAAATGAATACCCCTGTGGAAAAACCCTGGATTCTCGGCCTGACCGGCGGCATCGGCAGCGGCAAAAGCGCCGCCGCCCAGCACTTCATCGATCTTGGTATCCACGTGGTGGACGCTGATCACGCGGCGCGCTGGGTGGTCGAACCGGGCCGTCCGGCGCTGGCGAAGATCGCCGAACACTTCGGCCCCGACGTGTTGCAGGCCGACGGCACGCTGGATCGTGCAGCCCTGCGCAAACTGATCTTCGAGGTGCCGGAGCAACGGCGCTGGCTCGAAGCCTTATTGCATCCGTTGATCGCCGAAGAAATCGCCCATCACCTGGCGCTGGCAAAATCGCCTTATGCGATTCTGGTTTCGCCGCTGCTGATCGAATCCGGGCAATACGCGATGACCCAGCGAATTCTGGTAATCGACGCACCGCAACAACTGCAGATCGAACGCACCTTGCAGCGTGACCAGACCAGCGAACAGCAGGTCCAGGCGATCCTCAAAGCCCAGTCCAGCCGCGAAGACCGCATCAGCCGTGCCGACGATGTGGTGGTCAACGACCGCGACCTCGCTTGGCTGCACAGCGAGGTCGAGCGCCTGCATCACTTTTACCTGACTTTATCCGGAGGCCAATCATGAGCCAGACCCCAACCGTCAACTGCCCGACTTGCGGCGCGCCCGTGGAATTCACCCCGGAGAACAAATACCGTCCGTTCTGCTCGGACCGCTGCAAACTCATCGACCTCGGCGCCTGGGCGTCGGAAGAACACAAGATTCCGGTGGCCCCGGATGCCGAGGACGAACTGTTTTCCGGCGACTTCGACCCGCGTCACTGATCGCGCTCAGGGCCGCATGAAGCCGTAGTCCTGATCGTCGTCGAGGTTTTCCGCCAGAAAGCGCAACTCGTCGGCCAGGTCTTCGGCGTTGCGCACCGCCTTGCTCTGCTGCACCACCGCACTGAGCAAGGCGCGCAGGCTCAGGCCCGGATCGAACCCCACCTCCTGCGCCATCTCCAGACTCTGCCGGGTTTCCTGCCTCGCCCACTCGTACACGCTCATGCCGCTGCTCCTGAAGGGATTTGGCCGAGCATGAAATGCCGCGCGCAGAGTGGATTTGATGTGGATCAAGACTTGGGATCGTCGTCCTTCCACGGCGCCGAAAGGTAGCGGGTGCGGTTGAAGGTCTCCAGCCATTCCGGGCAGAACACCACCAACGCGCTGACCACCATGCCGTTGATGAAGGCTTCGGGAAATATCAGCAGCCACAGGTAACCGATGAAATCTTCCAGCCATTCCGGCATGGCAAAGAGGCCGTCGTACCAGAGCAAGGTCAGGCTCAGCGTCAGGCAGAACAACGCCGACAGCGCCGCGGCGAAAAAACCGGAACAGAAGATGTACACGAACGGATTGCGCGGCTGGGCGCGCTCGACCAGGATCGCCACGCACTCGGTGATCAGCACCGGCAACAGGATCAGCAAGGCGCCGTTGACCCCGACAGCCACCAGATCCTGACGCCCCAACAGCACCAGTCCCAGTTGCGCCACCAGTCCGCCGACGATCGCCAGCGGCCAGTCCAGCAGCAGCGTCACTGCCGTCATGCCAATGAAGTGGTAAGACACGCCGGTATCGAAATCCCTGCGTACCAGCCACAGCAGAAACAACGCGAACACCGTGCCGAACAGCAAGTGCTGACGGCGGCTGTCGCTGAACAGTTCGACCCACGGTGCGCGGCAGATCGCCCAAATCACCACTGGCAAGTAAACCAGCCACCCCAGTAGCAGGCTTGCGGACGACAGCAACTCGGCGCCGATCATGGGCGCGCCTGCTCCAGCGCCTCGCGCAGTTCCGCCACCTGGGTGTATTCGTGCCGGGCCAGCAAGCGCCCGTCCTTGAGCTGCAACCAGAGCACCGCACCTTCGGCCCCGGGGTAGCGAGAGGCCACGCGACTTTCGCGATCAAGCAGCACTCGATAGCTGTAGTCACGCATCGCCGGAACGGCGAACATCTTCGCGATCAGCGCCGGCATGCGCTGGATATCGGCGACAAACACCGCATGCCGCGCCTCCAGATAGCCCTTGGGCTGATCCGCCATGGCTTGCTTGAACAGTTTCGCGCCGTCCATGTCGCGCGCCACCAACAGCGTCGTAGTGGAGTTATCGAGAGTGAACGACTTATCGTACTGATCCAGCAGCGTCCAGGGTGCCAGCCGCTCGCCGATTTCCAGCGCATGGGCCCACAGCGGAACGACAGCGAACAACAACAGCCAGCGAAATTTCACATTCAGCCCCTTTCATTCGACGTTGATACACGGTGCCATCAGTCTACACCGCCCCTCCGGACTGCCTACTGATGCACTTTGCCGCGCGAACGCTTTCTGCTTGTCGCAATTGAACGCTAAGCTTGGGCCTATGGATGACTCAGATTATTTACGCCTGCTGACCATCGCGGCCGAGCAAGCCAACGCCTTTCTGTCCAATGCCCGCAAATGGGAGCGTGAGCGTTGGGTCTGCCAGCGCCTGCTGCAAGGCTTGAACATTCCTTATCGCGCCGACGAATTCGCCCCGGCCGGTGAGCCGCCGGACGTGCTGTTTCGCGACGCCAATTTCGAGGTGTTTTTCGTCCTCGACGAAGGTCGTCGGCTGAACGACGAATGGCGCGATGAGCTGCAACGTCGGCGCAGTGCGTTTTCCCTCAGCCAACTGGTGCGGCGTGAAGCCAAGCCGCGGCGGATTCCGGCCAATGAATTTCTGCTGAGACTGGCGCCGACCTTGCGCAAGAAAGCGCACAACTACAAGGAACGCGGCATGGATCTCGGCGAGCTGGACATCATTGCCTTCGCCAGCCTCAAGCGCGAAGTGCTCGACCTCAATAGCCACTTTCCGCCGCCCACCGAATACCTGCGTCAGGGCTGGCGCTCGTTGTCGCTGGTCGGGCCGACCTTTGCACGGGTGCTGTTCGCCCATCCCGACGCGCCGGACTTCCTGCGCGGCAATCTGGGGCGCAGTATCGTGTTCGATGTAGGGATCAGCCTGTGACGCCACTTCAACAATTGATCGCCGATGTTCCGCAGACCGGAAGCGTGCGCTGGATTGGCGTGCGCCCCGAATCACGGGGGCCGATGCTCGCGCTCGACGCCGTGGAAGCGCGGCTGGAAGCCGGGCTCACCGGCGACCACGCGCGGACCGGTGTGCGCAATGCGCGGCAGGTGACGCTGATTCAGTGGGAACATCTGGCCGTGATCAGCGGCCTGATGGGCCGGTCGGCCGAACAACCGGTCACGCCTGAAGATCTGCGGCGCAATCTCGTTATAAGCGGGATCAACCTGTTCAGCCTCAAGGGGCGGCGCTTTCGCATTGGTCAGGCAATTTTCGAAACCACAGGCTGGTGCCAGCCGTGTGCGCGTCTGCAAAACAACCTTGGCCCCGGAACGTTCCAGGCCGTGCGCGGGCATGGCGGAATCACCGCGCGAGTGTTACAAAGCGGGATCATTCGCCTCGGGGACAGTGTGTCTGTCGAACCGGTCCCGGACAGTGGCTATGCTGCGTTCAATCCCGGTTGAAAACCGCTGTAGCGTGTTCTCATTCAGTAACGTCTACCTGACGAGGCCTTTATGACCAGCCGCCTGAACCCCGAAGACCAGAAGCATGTCGAAGAGTACCTGCAGTTGTCCCAACACCGTGTCGAGCGCCGGCCATTCCGGCCGTGGATGCTCCTGGTGCTGGTGCTGGCAGTGACCATTGGTCTGGGCCTGTTGAGCCGATTTATCAGTTACCTGACGCTATGAGCTGTATCGCGCTCGCTCGGGTAACCACACCGATTTCCTTTAAAAACCTTGCGAGCTATCCCTATGTCCCATCGTATTGTCATTGTCGGCGGCGGCGCCGGCGGTCTGGAGTTGGCTACCCGTCTGGGTAAGACTCTGGGCAAACGCGGCACCGCCAGCATCATGCTGGTCGACGCGAACCTCACGCACATCTGGAAACCGCTGCTGCACGAAGTGGCCGCCGGATCGCTGAACTCCTCCGAAGACGAACTCAACTATGTCGCCCAGGCCAAATGGAACCACTTCGAGTTTCAGCTGGGGCGCATGAGCGGGCTCGATCGTGAGCAGAAGAAGATCCAGCTGGCCGCCACCTACGACGAAAACGGCGTTGAGCTGGTGCCGGCGCGAGAAGTGCCCTATGACTCGCTGGTGATCGCGGTCGGCAGCACCACCAACGACTTCGGCACCCAAGGCGCCGCGCAACACTGCCTGTTCCTCGACACCCGCAAGCAGGCCGAGCGTTTCCACCAGCAACTGCTCAATCACTATCTGCGCGCTCACGCCGGGCAGACCGATGCGGTCCAGCAGATCAGCGTGGCCATCGTCGGCGCCGGCGCCACGGGCGTCGAACTGGCGGCAGAACTGCACAACGCCGCTCATGAGCTGGCCGCCTACGGTCTGGACCGGATCAAACCGGAAAACATGCACATCACCCTGATCGAAGCCGGGCCACGGGTGCTGCCAGCACTGCCTGAACGTATCAGCGGGCCGGTGCACAAGACTCTGGAGAAACTCGGGGTCAACGTGATGACCAACGCTTCGGTCAGCCAGGTCACCGCTGACAGCCTGATCACCGCCGATGGCAACGAGATCAAGGCCAGCCTGAAAGTCTGGGCCGCCGGGATCCGCGCGCCAGCGTTCCTCAAGGACATCGACGGGCTGGAAACCAACCGCATCAACCAGTTGCAAGTGCTGCCGACGCTGCAAACCACCCGCGATGAAAATATTTTCGCCTTCGGTGACTGCGCCGCCTGCCCGCAACCGGGCTCCGATCGCAACGTTCCACCACGGGCCCAGGCTGCGCACCAACAGGCGTCGCTGCTGGCCAAATCGCTGAAACTGCGGATCGAAGGCAAAACCTTGCCGGAGTACAAGTACACCGACTACGGCTCGCTGATTTCGCTGTCGCGTTTTTCGGCTGTGGGTAACTTGATGGGTAACCTGACCGGCAGCGTGATGCTCGAAGGCTGGCTGGCGCGGATGTTTTACGTGTCGCTGTACCGCATGCACCAGATGGCGCTGTACGGGCCGTTCCGCACGGCGATGCTGATGCTCGGCAGCAAGATCGGACGCGGCACCGAGCCGCGCCTGAAGCTGCACTGATGTAAAAACACCGTGGGGGCGGGCTCGCCCTCACGGTGTTTTGTTTTCTACTGTATCTGCCCCAGCTTTCCCCACCTTCGCTTACAAACGCCCCGCTCCTCGACACAGACGCGATACACCGCCACCGCTTAATGGCCACACCCGAGCACACCTGCTCCGGCTTGATCGCCCTTAACGTGTGGTTGCGCTGTGCAACCGAAGGAGAATGCAATGTCCCGTACTTCGAAAATCGGCAAAAACTCCCTTGGCCTGGTCGGTGCCGTACTGGCCGGCGGCATGATGCTGTCCGGCTCGGTGTTTGCCGCGCAACCGCTGGCCCAGGGCTACATGGTCGCTTCGGCCGAGACCTCGGTGAAAACCCCGGAAGGCAAATGCGGTGAAGGCAAATGCGGCGATGCGTCGATGGCCAAGACCGACACCGATGGCGACGGCAAGGTTTCGCGCGCCGAGTTTCTGAAAGTTGCTCCGAAGTCCGACTTCGACAAGATCGACACCAACCACGACGGTTTCATCGACGAGCAAGAGGCGTACAACAACGTCAAAGCCAACTTCGAAGCCAACGGCAAGAAAATGCCCAAAGGTCTGTTCGAACACCTGAAAGACCAGGACGGTGCCTGATTTCTCAGCCTGCCCGATAAAACAAAGCCGCGCTTTCTCTGACGAGAAGCGCGGCTTTTTCACGCCTGCACGATTACAGCTGGAAGCGTCGCACCATGCCTTGCAGGGCGTTGGCCAGTTGCGACAGTTCATGGCTCGACGCGTTGGTTTGATCGGCACCCGCCGCCGAGCGCACCGACAGATCGCGTATGTTCACCAGATTGCGATCCACTTCCCGCGCCACCTGCGCCTGTTCTTCGGCGGCGCTGGCGATCACCAGATTGCGCTCGTGGATTTCGTTTACCGAGGCCGTGATCGTCTGCAACGCTTCACCGGCCCGCTCCGCCAGCACCAGCGTAGTGGCCGCCCGCGAGGCACTGGCCTGCATCGACTCCAGCGCCAGGCTCGAACCGTTGCGCATGCCCTGCACCATCTGCTCGATTTCCTGGGTCGATTGCTGAGTGCGATAAGCCAGCGCCCGGACTTCATCGGCGACCACCGCAAACCCGCGTCCGCTCTCCCCGGCCCGCGCGGCTTCGATGGCGGCGTTGAGTGCCAGCAGGTTGGTCTGTTCGGCGATCGCCCGGATCACATCCAGCACTTTGCCGATGTCTTGCGACTGATTGGCCAGCGATTGCACCAACTCACCAGTGTGCTCGACTTCACTGGCCAGGGCGTTGATGGCGCCAGCAGTTTCACTGACCCGCTCCTGGCCCAACTGCGCCGACTCGCTGGACTGGCGGGTGGCGTCGGACGTCGACACCGCATTGCGAGCGACTTCCTCCACCGCTGTGGTCATCTCGTTGACCGCGGTGGCGGCTTGTTCGATTTCGTTGTTCTGCTGCTGCAGCCCTTGCGTGCTGTCGTGGGTCACCGCGCTCAGTTCGTCGGAAGCGGTCGCCAGTTGCGTGGCCGAGCCACTGATGCCCTGCAGGGTTTCGCGCAGGTTCTGCTGCATGGTCGCCAACGCCTTGAGCAGACGGCTGACCTCATCGTTGCCGTGAGTTTCGATCGGACGGGTCAGATCGCCTCTGGCGACGTGCTCAGCGGCGTCGACGGCGGCGCTCAGGGGGCGGACGATGCTGCGGGTCAGCAACATGGCCAAGGCGACGGTGGCCAGCGCCGCCAAAGCAATGAACAAGCTCACGATAGTGCGCGAGGTTTCGTAGTGGGCGGCAGAGTTCTGGCTTTCAGCGGCGACCTGACGGGCGAACAGGTCTGCCAGGTCATTGAGTTGTTTACCGGAGCCGTCGACCACGGTTTTCATGTCGACCAGCAGCAGCTTGGTCAGCTCATCGCGCTTGCCTTGCTCCGCGAGGGTGAACGACTGGGCGATGCCGGTGCGGTAGGCAGCGAAGGTTTTCTTGAACTGATCGTACAACTGCTGCCCTTCCGGGGTGGTCACCAGCCGGTCGTAGGCGGCGATTTTCTCGCTCAGTTCCCTGTCGCGGGTGTCCATCTGACTGCGGTAGGTGGCGATGTTGGCCGGATCCTGATCCAGCGCCATGCGCAGGGAAATGGTGCGAATGCGCAACATGATCTCGCGAATCTCGTCACCGCCGCGAATGCTCGGCAGCCATTGAGTCTCCACTGCCACTTCGCTGTCGCGGATGCTCGACATCTGCCCCAGCGCAAACACCCCCAGCAATGCCACCAGCACCGCGATCAGGGCGAAGCCCAAGGCGGCACGGGGAGCAATATTCAACTGACGAAGCAACATGACGAACGCCCTTTTTCTTGTATTGGCAGAATTCAGGGGCGCTTGATGCGGCAGGCCCCTTTCGTTAGCGGGCTATCGGCAAGTTGTATGACGACTTGAATGAAACATTTCCGCAGGGCAAAAAAAATCCCCGTATCTTTCGATACGAGGATTTTTAATATGGTCGGGGTAGGGGGATTCGAACTCCCGACATCCTGCTCCCAAAGCAGGCGCGCTACCGGACTGCGCTATACCCCGGTAAAAAAAAGGCGACCTTTCAAAGATCGCCTTCTTCGATCAGCGCTTTTGGCCTCTGATCTTAAGATTCGATCCCAGTGTTACCTGGTTTCAAAAATGGTGGGTCGTGTGGGATTCGAACCTACGACCAATTGGTTAAAAGCCAACTGCTCTACCAACTGAGCTAACGACCCAAAAATGGTCGGGGTAAGGGGATTCGAACTCCTGACATCCTGCTCCCAAAGCAGGCGCGCTACCGGACTGCGCTATACCCCGGTTTGAAATTGGCTCCGTGACCAGGACTCGAACCTGGGACCCAATGATTAACAGTCATTTGCTCTACCGACTGAGCTATCACGGAACTACACATTTCAATTTACTAAGGTGAAACTTGCAGCTTCTCGACATCGTTTTCGCATCGCTGCGTTCGTGTGTCTGAGGCGCGCTATTCTACAACCTAGAACACCTCTGTCAACCCCCTAAATTGCTTTCAAGTTAATGATTTGCAACTTATTTCAGATTTCTGCCCAGTGAGCTGAAACCCTGTTGGTGACTGACTGCGGGGCGCACTTTACAAGCCTTTTCCTTTGAGTTCAACAGCCTGGCGAAAAAAAAGGCCTCGCATTGCGAGGCCTTGATGACGACACCACCGTCGGGCGTCAGTTGAACGTGATCTCGTCGTTCTCCACGACGCCGGTCGCGGTCTCGCCTGGCAGGAAACGTCCCGACAGAATCAACTGTGCCAGCGGGTTCTCGATCCAGCGCTGGATCGCCCGCTTCAGCGGCCGTGCGCCATAGACCGGGTCGTAGCCGACGGCAATCAGCTTGTCCATCGCTTCCGGGCTCAGTTCCAGCTTCAGCTCGCGCTCGGCCAGACGGCTGCGCAGACGGCCCAGCTGGATCTCGGTGATGCCCGCGATCTGATCCCGCGCCAATGGCTCGAAAATCACCACTTCGTCGACCCGGTTGATGAACTCCGGACGGAAGTGGGTGGAAATCGCATCCATCACCGCTGCCCGTTGTGCTTCACGATCGCCTACCAGTTCCTGGATCTGCATCGAACCGAGGTTGGAGGTCATGACGATCACGGTATTGCGGAAGTCCACCGTGCGGCCATGGCTGTCGGTCAGACGGCCATCCTCCAGCACTTGCAGCAAGATGTTGAACACATCCGGGTGCGCCTTCTCGACTTCGTCCAGCAGGATCACCGAGTAAGGCTTGCGCCGTACCGCTTCGGTCAGGTAACCGCCCTCTTCATAGCCGACGTAGCCCGGTGGTGCACCGATCAGCCGCGCCACGGAATGTTTCTCCATGAACTCGGACATGTCGATCCGCACCATCGCCTCTTCAGTGTCGAAGAGGAACTCGGCCAGCGCCTTGCACAGCTCGGTTTTACCGACACCGGTCGGGCCGAGGAACATGAACGAGCCGCTCGGACGATTCGGGTCGGACAACCCGGCCCGGGAACGCCGCACCGCATTGGCTACCGCCACCACCGCTTCGTCCTGACCGATCACGCGCTGATGCAACAGGCTTTCCATCTTCATCAGCTTGTCGCGCTCGCCTTCGAGCATTTTCGACACCGGAATGCCGGTCCATTTCGAAACGACTTCGGCGATTTCCTCTTCGGTCACCTTGCTGCGCAGCAACTGGTTTTCGCTTTTGCCGTGCTGGTCGACCATTTGCAGACTGCGCTCCAGATCCGGGATCACCCCGTACTGCAACTCGGCCATGCGGTTCAGGTCGCCTTTACGGCGCGCGGCTTCCAGTTCCTGACGGGACTGTTCGATCTTCTGCTGAATCTGCGCAGAACCCTGCACCTCGGCTTTTTCCGAGTTCCAGATTTCTTCCAGATCGGAGTACTCACGCTCGTGGCGATCGATTTCTTCCTGGAGTTTCTCCAGACGTTTCTTCGCCGCGTCGTCACTTTCTTTCTTCAGTGCCTGAGATTCCACCTTCAGTTGAATCAGGCGCCGCTCAAGACGATCCAGCACTTCCGGCTTGGAGTCGATCTCCATGCGGATGCGGCTGGCCGCCTCGTCGATCAGATCGATCGCCTTGTCCGGCAGCTGCCGGTCAGTGATGTAGCGATGGCTGAGCTTGGCCGCCGCGATGATTGCGCCGTCGGTGATCGCCACCTTGTGGTGAACCTCGTAACGCTCTTTGAGGCCACGCAGGATCGCAATGGTGTCTTCTTCGCTCGGCTCGTCCACCAGCACTTTCTGGAAGCGCCGCTCGAGGGCCGCATCCTTCTCTATATATTGGCGGTACTCGTTGAGCGTGGTCGCGCCGACGCAATGCAGCTCACCACGGGCCAGGGCCGGCTTGAGCATGTTGCCGGCGTCCATCGAGCCTTCGCCCTTGCCGGCGCCGACCATGGTGTGCAGTTCGTCGATGAACAGAATGATCTGCCCTTCCTGCTTCGACAGCTCGTTGAGCAGCGCTTTCAGGCGCTCTTCGAACTCGCCGCGATACTTCGCACCGGCAATCAGCGCGCCCATATCGAGAGACAGCAGGCGTTTGCCACGCAGGCCATCCGGCACTTCGCCGTTGATGATGCGCTGGGCCAGCCCTTCGGCAATCGCGGTTTTACCCACGCCAGGCTCGCCGATCAGCACCGGGTTGTTCTTGGTGCGGCGTTGCAGAACCTGAATAGTGCGACGGATTTCATCGTCACGGCCGATCACCGGGTCAAGCTTGCCTTCTTCGGCGCGCTTGGTCAGGTCGACAGTGTATTTGTCCAGCGCCTGACGCGATTCTTCGTGGTTGGCGTCATTGACCGCTTCACCACCGCGCAGGTTGTTGATCGCATTTTCCAGCGCTTTTTTGCTCACGCCCTGGCCGAGCAGCAACTTGCCGAGCTTGCTGTTCTCGTCCATCGCGGCGAGCAGCACCAGCTCGCTGGAAATGAACTGGTCGCCCTTCTGCTGGGCCAGACGGTCGGCCTGGTTGAGCAGACGCGCCAGATCCTGCGACATGTTGACGTCGCCGGTCGGGTTCTGGATTTTCGGTAATTGATCGAGCTCTTTGGTCAGCTCTTTACGCAAGCTGTTGACGTCGAAGCCCACCTGCATCAACAGGGGTTTGATCGAACCACCCTGTTGTTCAAGCATGGCTTGCATCAAATGCGCCGGCTCGATGGCTGGATGATCGTGGCCGACGGCCAAAGATTGGGCATCGGACAACGCCAACTGCAATTTGCTGGTTAAACGGTCTATACGCATGGGTCACCTTCCTTTTGAGCAGGCCGGACCTAAAAAACCATCCTGAATAAAGAAACCTGCCAGATACCGCTATAGATGCGGTCGATTCTGGAAGATTCAAGCGTCAGGGAGTTGATGCAGGTCAGAGAGTTTAGCGGGCGCCCAGCCTCGCAAATACGTTTCTCTTTTGACGAGTGGCTGTTTTCGTCAGGCAAGGCGCCGCGACGAGTCATAGCCCGCTATGGCGAGGAGCGGCAACGCAGCATGACGTAAACAGACGCCGTCAAAAAGAAACTGTATTTGTGAGGCTGGGCGCCTCAAGCCAGACTAGAGAAGCGAAGCGACCGGTGCGCGACGCACGGCGATAAGAGAAGAAGCGCGGATCGGTCACGGTACAGAAACCGCCACCATAAACAGCGGTGACACCGCGGACCGCCAGACGCAGCCGCGCCAGCTTATAGATGTCAGCCATGAACTTGCCGGCGTTGTGGCTCGGGACAAAGGCTGTCTCGGCTTCGGGCAATTGATTGATGAAGACTTCCCGGACTTCCGGGCCGACTTCAAAGGCTTGCGGGCCGATGGCCGGGCCGAGCCAGACCAGAA